>Ga0160469_100547_pt1 | contig 16039 bp, 8 predicted proteins | sample HID1972M_E11MG_FD_108246 | JGI IMG/M metagenome (GOLD analysis project Ga0160469, IMG submission 108246) | Enriched pill bug-associated microbial communities from UW Madison campus, WI, USA - HID1972M_E11 MG | ecosystem: Host-associated > Arthropoda: Insects > Digestive system > Unclassified ...
CCGTCGGCGTACCGGGGCGGATGTCATCCGGCAGGAGGAGGTCGCCGACGAGCGTGACGCCGTCGGGCATCGGCACCTCCACGCGGCGGATGTCGACGTGATGGCCGCCGGGGGTGAAGCCCGGGACGGTGCGGCGGATGAGGCCGGCACGGAACCGGTCGGCGAGTGTCGGCTTCGACATCTGGTGCTCCTGGATTCGGGTGCCGATCACGGTACGGCATTTCGTTGTTTGTTTCAATGATTGATGGAAGGGTCGCTCTGTGTTGCGCCGAGCGACGACGGCCGGACGCACCGCGACGGCCGCCGGTAAGGTCGCGCCATGAGTGTGAACGACAAGGCCCTGGCGCTCAAGGCGCTCCACGAAGCCCCCGAGATCCTCCGGGTGGTGAACGTCTGGGACGCGATCAGCGCGAAGGTGATCGCGGATCTCCCCGAGACGAAGGCCCTCGCGACGGCCGGTCACTCGATCGCCGCGAGCCGCGGCTACCCCGACGGCGGGATGCCGCTCGAGGTCGCACTCGACGGAGTGCGGATCATCGCCGAGGCCGTCGACCTCCCCGTGTCGGCCGACCTCGACGACGGCTACGACGACCCGGCCGAGACCATCCGCCGGGCGATCGGCCTCGGCATCGTCGGCGCCAACGTCGAGGACCGGCTGCGCCCGGTCGTCGGGGCCGCCGCACGCGTCGAGGCGATCGTGGCCGCGGGTGCGGCCGAGGGCGTGCCGTTCGCGCTCAACGCGCGCACCGATGCATTCGTGCGCGGGGGCGACAAGCCCGTCGAGGAGAAGGTCGCCGACGCGATCGAGCGTGGGCGGGCCTATCTCGCGGCGGGCGCCGACATCGTGTTCGTGCCGGGTGTCCTCGACGCGGACGTCACGCGACAGCTCGTGGCGGGCATCGGGGAGCGCAAGATCAGCGTGATCGGGCTGCCCGGTGCGCTCACGGCTGCCGAGTACGAGGCCCTCGGCGTCGCCCGCATCTCCTACGGCCCGATGACGCAACGCGTCGCGCTCACGGCACTGCAGGACGTGGCGAAGAGCCTCTACGCCGACGGCGAGATCCCCGCCTCGACGCGCGAGCTCAACTGAGCGAGATCACGGCTCCGGCACGTCGGGGAGGTCGTCGGGCAGCCTGAGCTCGGCTGCGCGTGCGACGGCGCGGGTGCCGCTGGTGCGTCCCCACCTGATGCCCGGGCGGCGCCGTCGCTGGAGGGCGTGCTGCCGTGCGCGGGACGGGGCCGAGCGGGCCTTGTGCGCGAGGCCCCTGAGCAGTACAAAAGGGTCAGTGCGCACACCGACGTGGCGTGCCGCCTGGAGGATCGGGAACGGGGCAGGACATGTCGAAGGACGTCGCAGAGCTTCCCGACGAGAAGGCCGAGGCCGCGGGTTTCCTGAACTGGATCGAGCGCGTGGGGAACAAGGTCCCCAACACGACGCTCATGTTCGTCTACCTCATCGCGTTCATCGCGGTGCTCTCCGCGCTGCTGTCGGCGCTCAACGTGAGCGTGACCGACGAGGTCGTCATCCAGGTGCCGCGCGACGAGTTCAACCAGATCAACGAGCACCTGGGCGGCAACTGGACGCTCTACGACTCGACCACCGGTGAGCCCGCCGTCGTCCCCGACTACATCGTCTCGGAGGAGACGTTCGACGTCCGCAACCTCATCTCCGTCGAAGGCGTGCGGTTCTTCTTCTCGTCCTTCGTCGACAACTTCGCGGGCTTCGGCGTCGTGGCGGTCGTGCTCATCGCGATGGCGGGCGTGGGGGTGGCGGAGCATGCGGGCCTCATGGGTGCGCTCATCCGCAAGGTCGTCAAGGTCTCCCCGCCCCGGTGGCTCGCGTTCATCCTCATCTTCGTGGGCGTGCTCAGCTCGGTCGCCACCGACGCCGGGTACCTCATCCTCGTGCCGCTCGCGGCGGCAGCGTTCCTGTCGGTCGGCAGACATCCGCTCGCCGGCCTCGCGGCAGCCTTCGCGGGCGTCGGTGCCGTGTTCGCGGTGAACCTGCTCATCACACCGTCCGACTCGATGCTCACCGAGATCACCAACGAGGTGCTCTCGACGGCGGGCATGGCGACGATCGAGGTGACCCAGAACTTCTACTTCGCGATCGTCTCGTCGATCGTGCTCGCCGTCGTGACCCTCCTCGTGACGATCTTCATCACGGAGAAGCGGCTCGGGAGGTACGACCCCGCCGAGGGCTCGGGTGCCGCGAGCGAGGAGCCCGCCGTCGACCACGACGCCGAGTCGCGCGGCCTGAAGTTCGCCGCGTGGGCCCTCGCCGGCTACCTCGTGGTGATCCTCGCCCTGACGCTTCCCCCGGGTGCCCCGCTCCGCGACCCCCTGAGCGGCGACATCATCGGGACCACGCCGTTCATGGCGAGCCTGATCTTCATCATCTCCGTCGCATTCCTCGTGTGCGGTGTGGCCTACGGGAGGGGCGCCAAGACGCTGCAGGGCGGTGACGCGGCGGTCGGTGCGATCTCCAGGACGTTCGCAAGCCTCGGCGGCCTGCTGCTGATGTTCCTGATGATCGCCCAGTTCATCGCCCTGTTCAACTGGTCCAACCTGCCCACGGTCGCGGCCGTCTCGGCCGCCGGGCTCCTCGAGGAGGCGAACGTCCCGGCGATCGTCCTGCTCGTGGCGTTCATCCTCGTCATCGTGCTGCTGGACTTCATCCTGCCGGGGCTCGTCCCCAAGTGGGTCATCTTCGCGCCGGTGTTCATCCCGATCTTCGCGTCGCTCGACGTGGCGCCCCAGACGCTGCTCGCGGCCTACCGGGTGGGTGACTCGCCCGTCAACGTCCTGACCCCGCTCATGGTGTACCTGCCGTTCATGGTCACCGTCGCGCAGCGGTACAAGAAGAACGCCGGCATCGGCACGATCATCGCGCTCATGCTCCCGTACGCGATGTGGATCCTGCTCGCGTGGACGCTGCTCTTCGTCGGCTGGTTCGCGCTCGGCATCCCGTGGGGTCCGGGCTCGCCGGTCGGCATCTAGGGTTGCGCCTCGTCGCCCCGGGGCTTCACCCGCACCGCCCGCGGTCCACCGGGGAGTTCTCCCCATCGTGGGGACGACCTTGTCCGGTTAGGGTTCTCGTGGAGGTTTTGTCTGCCGTTGAGCGATGCGTACGCTGGGGAACCGCTCGCGTGACGGCGGGGGCGTGCACGGGTCGACGGCGGGAGCCAGCGGGTGGGAGTACTGACGGGACTGCGCCGGCGTGGCCGGACGGCCGCCTCGGTCTCGACGGTCGCGCTCTTCGCCACGACCCTCGTGGCGGTCGCGTTGACGAACGACGGTGTGCCGACGACGGACGTCCAGCTCAACGACTCCGGCATCTGGGTCACACGCCAGCAGGACAACCTCGTGGGCCGTTTCAACGTCGCGGCCAAGGTCGTCGACGGCGCGGTGACGCTCGGTTCCTCTGACTTCGACGTGCTGCAGCAGGGCCAGCTGGTGCTCGCGCGTGACCTCGGCGGCGAGGCCGTCAGCCCCGTGGATCCCGCCAACCTCCAGCTGCGTGGCACGGCGGGTGTCGGAGCGCACGCGCAGATCGGGCTCGGGGGTGCCGTCGCCGCGATCCTCGACCCCGTGCTGGGGATGCTCTGGGCGATGCCCGCGGACACGATCGCGAGCTTCTCCGTCGACGGCACCGAACCCACGCTCACGGGCGTGGACGACGGCGCGCTCGCGGTGGCGCTCGACGGCACGGTGCACGTCGCCGCCTCGGGCCGGCTCTTCACGTTCCCCCCGACCGCGAACGGGCCGGGCGCGGAACCGCTCGTCGAGGAGCTCGCGGGGGCGGATCCGAAGGACGTGCTCGCCGTCACGACGGTGGGGACCGACGTCGTGGTCCTCAACCGCTCGACGGCGGAGCTCTACCTGCCGGGTGGCAAGCGCGCGGATGCCCCGGGGGCGGAGCTCGTCGCGCTGCAGCAACCCGGTCCGGCGAGCGGAGCCGTCGTCTACGCGGACTCCTCGCAGCTCGTGACGCAGCCGCTCGGCGGGGGTGAGGCGACCCGGCTCGACTCCCAGGCGAGCGGCACTCCCGCCGCACCGGTCTACCTCGCGGGCTGCGCGTACGGCGCGTGGACCGGCTCGCAGCGGATCGCGCGGGACTGCACCGGGGACGCGGCCGACCTCGTGCAGGGCCTCGAAGGCGCCACGGCGGGCGAGCTCGTCTACCGCGTCAACCACGACTTCGTCATCCTCAACGAGCTCTCGCTCGGTTCGGTGTGGCTCGCGAGCGAGAACTACGAGCTGTTCGACGACTGGTCCGACGTCCTGCCCTCGGAGGGCGAGCAGCAGGAGGACGCGGACGCGATCCCGGACGTCACGCGCGACCCGATGCTCGACCGCGACAAGCAGAACCGGCCGCCCGTCGCGGAGAACGACGCGTTCGGGGTGCGCCCCGGCCGCGCCACGATCCTGCGCGTGCTCGACAACGACGCCGACCCTGACGGCGACGCCCTCGTCGCGAGCCCCGACACGGCCACCTCGGCGATCGGCCCCGTGCAGGCCGTCTACGGCGGCGCGGCGCTCCAGGTCGTGGTGCCGCAGGACGCCGTGGGCACCGCGACGTTCAGCTACACGGTCGACGACGGCCGCGAGAACGGCACGGACACCGCGAACGTCCGCCTCGAGGTGCACGACTGGGACCGCAACGACCCACCGAAGCGCATCCGTGAGCGCGACCTCGTCGTCGCTCGGGGCGCCGAGGTCACCGCCCGGGTGCTCGAGGACTGGGCGGACCCGGACGGCGACGACCTCGTGCTCGTCGCCGCGCGCTCGTCGACGGCGGGCGACGAGGTGAGGTTCATGCCCGACGGCACCCTCACGTTCCGCGACGCCGGCACGGAGCTGGGCCGCAAGGCCGTCGCGATCACGGTGAGCGACGGGGTCGCCGAGACCGAGGGCACGGTCTGGGTCGAGGTGCTCGACGACCAGCAGCCACCCGTCGCCCGCGTGGACCACGCGACCACGACGGTGGGCCAGCCGGTCGTCATCCACCCGCTGGCCAACGACACCGACCCCAACGGTGACGAGCTGCGCCTCGCCCGCGTGGACGAGGCACCGCCCGCCCAGCTCGCGATGGACTTCGACGCCGGGACGGTCACCCTCACGTCCGACGTCGAGCGCGTCTACTACCTCACCTATCTCGTCACCGACGGTCCGTCCTCGACGGTCGGCCTCATCCGGGTCGACGTCGTGGCGCCCTCGGACGAGGCGACGCCGCCGGTGGCCGTCAAGGACACGGCCCTCCTGCCCGCCGACGGCTCGGTCCTCGTCGACGTCCTCGCGAACGACTACGACCCGGCCGGCGGTGTCCTCGTCCTGCAGTCCGTCGACGTCGACCCGATGGCGGGCCTGAGCGTCGAGGTCGTCGACCACCACCTGCTGCGCATCTCGGCCGTGCGTCTCCTCGAGGGGCCGACGTCGTTGCGGTACTCGGTGTCGAACGGCCTGGCGTCCGCCGTCGGCGAGGTGCTCGTCATGCCGGTGCCGGCGCCCGAGGTGCTGCGCCCGCCCCAGGCGAACCCGGACGAGGCCGTCGTGCGCGTCGGCGACATCGTGACGATCCCCGTGCTCGACAACGACGTGCACCCGGACAACGCCCTGGTCGAGCTCTCGCCGGAGCTCATGGAGGTGCCCGACGCCGAGGACGGGCTCATCTTCACCACGAACGACACGATCCGCTTCCACGCGGGGCCGAACGCCCGCACGGTGCGCGCCGTCTACGAGATCGTGGACCCGCAGGGCCAGAAGGACTCGGCCCAGGTGACGATCCACGTCCGCGCGGCGGACCCCGAGCACAACGCGGCCCCGCGCCCGCGCGACCTCGAGGCCCGGGTGCTCGCGGGGTCGACGATCCGCATCCCCGTCCCGACGACGGGCATCGACCCTGACGGCGACCGGGTGAGCCTCCTCGGCCTCGACAGCGCTCCCTCCAAGGGTCGCGTGACGGCGGTCGGAGCCGGCTGGATCGACTACGAGGCGAACGCCACGAGCACGGGGACCGACAGCTTCCAGTACCGGGTCGCCGACGCGCTCGGCGCGCGGGCGAGCGCGACGGTCACGGTCGGCATCGCGCCCGCCTCGGAGACGAACCTCGCCCCGATCGCCGTCGACGACGTCGTCTACGTGCGGCCGGGCCGCCTCGTCGCCGTCCCGGTGCTCATCAACGACGTCGATCCCGAGGGCGACCAGGTGCGCCTCGTCACCGACGGGCTCGAGGTGCCGGACGGGCTCGAGGCGAGCGTCCAGCACGACCGAGTGCTCGTTCGCGCCCCCGAGTCCCCCGGCGCCTACACCCTCTACTACACGATCGCCGACTCGCTCGGTGCGCGGGCGGTGGGCGCACTCACCGTCGACGTGTCCGGCACGGCACCGCTGCGCCGTCCCGTCGCGGTCGACGACGTCTTCGGGGTGGCCGACGTCGTCGGCAAGGACACGGTCGACGTCCCCGTCCTCGAGAACGACGACGACCCGGATGGCTTCGTCGACGAGCTCGAGGTGAGCCTCCCGGAGACGCTGGGCACGGGTCCCGACGGGCTGCCCCTCGCGAGCGTCTCGCCCGACGGCTCCGTCAAGATCACCCTCACCGAGGCCGCCCAGATCATCCCCTACAGCATCACGGACCAGGACGGGCTGACGGCGAGCGCGTTCGTGCTCGTCCCCGGGATCGCCGACCTGCCCCCCGCGCTGCGCGAAGGCGGCCCGGAGCTGAGCGTCGTCTCGGGCGACGAGCTGCGCATCGACCTGACCCGGTACGTCGTCGTCGCCGACGGACGGACGATGGGCCTGACCGAGGCGGGCAAGGTCACCGCCGTGCGCGGCACCGGTGCCGCCGTGGACCACACGACCCTCAGCTACGTCTCCGAGGAGGACTACGTGGGTCCCGCGGCGATCTCCTTCGAGGTGGGCGACGGGCCGCAGGACGACCCCACGACGCAGACGGCGGTCCTCTCCCTGCCCATCACCGTCCTGCCGCGGCCCGAGGTCAACAACCCGCCCACGGCACGCGGCGCGAGCATGTCCGTCGAGGTCGGTACGTCCGAGTCGCTCGACCTCGCGCCGTACGGGGCGGACGAGGACGGCGACCCCCTGACGTTCACGCTCACCGACGCCCCGGGCGGCGGGCTCCAGGTGAGCCTCGAGGGCACCGTCCTGATGGTGACCGCCCCGAACGACGTCGCGAAGGGCACCACCGCGCGTGCCACGTTCGCGGTGTCCGACGGCGAGGCCGAGGCGGCCGTCGCGCGCGTGGACATCACGGTCACGTCCTCGCGCAAGCCGCTCGCGACGGTCAACCTCGACCGCGTCGAGGACGTGCACCAGGGCGAACCCGTCACGGTGCCGGTGCTCGCCAACGACACGAGCCCGTTCCCGGGCGAGCCGCTCGTGCTGCTCAGCGCCCAGCTCGACACGGGCCAGGGCAGCGTCGAGGTCGTGGGGGACAGCGTCGTCGTCACGCCGTCGGCGACGTTCGTCGGGACGCTGACCGCGCGCTACACCGTGGCCGACGCGACGCAGGACCCGGACCGCAACGTCGACGGCCGCATCGAGATTACGGTGCTCGGCCGCCCCGGCGAGCTGGCGGCCCCCGTCGTCGAGGGCGTGCGCTCGCGGACCGTCGTGCTCTCGTGGGCGCCGCCCGTCAACAACGGTTCGGTCATCACGCACTACGAGGTCACGGCCTCCGACGGCAAGACGTTCCGGTGCCCGACGACGACGTGCACGCTCGAGGGACTCACCAACAACCTCGAGTACACGTTCACGGTGGTCGCGCACAACGACGTCGGCCCCTCCGACCCCTCGCCGGCCTCCGCCGTGGCGCGCCCGGACGAACGACCCGACCCGCCCGCGGCGCCGAGCCTCGAGTTCGGCGACGGCTCGCTCGCCGTGACCTGGACCAACCAGACCTACACCGACCGCTCACCGATCGTGGACGTCACGCTCGAGATCTCGCCCGCCCCGCCCTCGGGACAGGTGCAGAAGGCGCACGTCGCCGGCACCTCCACCGTCTGGGACGGCCTCGTCAACGGCACCGAGTACAAGGTGCGCGTCATGGCACACAACGGCGCGCCGGAGCCCTCGGACTTCAGCGCCTACTCCCTCGGCGAGATCCCGGCGGGCGTCCCTGACGCTCCGGGTCCGCCGACGGCGAGCCGTGTCGACACCCCGCTCGGTGGCGAGATCGACGTCGCGTGGGCCGAGCCCGCGGCGAACGGTGACGCCGTGGCCGGCTACGAGCTGACGGTGCTGAGCGGCGGAGCCGTCGTGCGCACCCTCGACGTCGGGGGCACGCGGCAGACCGTCACGGGTCTCGACGTCTCGGGCAGCTACACGTTCACCGTGCGGGCCCGGAACAAGGCCGGCTACTCCGAGCTCTCGGGGCCGTCCGAGGCCGTGACGCCGTTCGGACGTCCCGGTTCCGCGGGCACCCCCGTCGCGTCGCTCACGTCGAACACGTCCCAGCGCGCCCAGGTGAGGTGGACCGCCGCGGCCGACAACGGCAGCCCCGTGTCGTACCGGGTCCGGGCCAACGGGAACGTCGTCGTCGACTCGACGCGTGAGACGACCGTGGTGGTGACGGGACTGACCAACGGGACGGCCTATCGCTTCACGGTCGAGCCGTTCAACGCGGGAGGCACGGCCGGTCAGGGATCGGAGTCGAACGCGGTGACACCGTACGGGGTGCCGCCGAGGCCGAACGCGTCGGCGAGCGGCGGGGAGCGCACGGTCGCGGTGAGCTGGAGCTCGGGCGGTACGAACGGACGCCCCGTGACGATCCAGATCTCCGTCAACGGCGGCAGCTGGGAGGCGGTCGCGGCCTCCGGCTCGCGCAACGTGGCGACGGGATACTCCCAGACCGTCACGATCCGGGTGCGCGCCGTCGACAGCGAGGGCCAGGCCTCGGCCGAGGCGTCGGCCTCGGCGACCTCGAACCCCGAACCGCCGCCACCCGTGGAGCGGGTGTGGATCACCGAGGGGCCGGCGGCCTCCGGCACGGGCTGCACGAGCGGCTGCAACCGGTTCCGCCTCAACGTCGAGAACTGGCACGCCCCGGGATCGCACGTCGTGGTGTGCCAGGGCAAGTCGCCGTCGGGGAGCTGGGCGTCCTTCGGTGGCACGAACCGCAGCTATTCGATCCCGACGACGGGCGCCCTCAACCTGCAGTGCTTCTACGGCAACCACGGCCGCAACCACCAGGTTCGGGTGCTCATCGGTGGCAACGTCTACGGCACGAGCAACTGGCCATGACGCACCCAGCCCCCACGAACCACCGTCCCCTCTCGACCCAGGAGACCCACCCATGGCGATGACCACCGAGCAGTCCGCATGGTTCGCCGACACGTTCGACAAGCTCGTCGGCAACGTCGGGCGCGCCGTGCTCGGCAAGGACGACGTGATCCGGCTCTCGCTGACGTGCATGCTGACCCGCGGGCACCTGCTGCTCGAGGACGCACCCGGCACGGGCAAGACGTCGCTCGCTCGCGCCATCGCCGCGACCGTCCAGGGGTCGCACCAGCGGATACAGTTCACGCCCGACCTGCTGCCCTCCGACGTCACGGGCGTGACGATCTACGACCAGGCGAGCCACAAGTTCGAGTTCCACAAGGGCCCGATCTTCGCGTCCATCGTGCTCGCCGACGAGATCAACCGCGCCTCCCCCAAGACGCAGTCCGCGCTGCTGGAGGTCATGGAGGAGGGGCAGGTGACCGTCGACGGCGTGACGCACGAGGCACCCAAGCCGTTCATGGTCATCGCGACGCAGAACCCCATCGAGCAGGCGGGCACCTACCGGCTGCCCGAGGCACAGCTCGACCGCTTCCTCGTCAAGTCGTCGATCGGCTACCCGGACCACGCCTCGACGGTGCGCATCCTCGCGGGCGCCTCGGACCGTGACCCCGCGCGCTCCCTCGCCCCGATCATCACGTCGCAGGCCGTCATCGACATGGCGGACCTCGCCGCGACGGTCCACGTCGACGACGCCGTCCTCGAGTACGTCTCGGCACTCGCCGAGCGGACCCGCACCGCCCCCGAGGCTCGGCTCGGCGTCTCCGTCCGCGGCGCCCTCGCACTCGTGCGCACGGCCAAGGTGTGGGCCGCGACGCAGGCACGCCACTACGTGGTGCCCGACGACATCAAGGACCTCGTAGAGCCCGTGTGGAACCACCGCATCGTGCTCGACGCCGAGGCGGAGTTCGAGGGCACGACGGCGCTCGACCTGCTGGGTCGCGTCCTCGCCGAGGTCCCCGCACCGCAGGAGCGTCGGAACGTCGCGTGAGCACTGAGCCCCTCGCCGCAGCGCGCACCCGGGTCGCCGCACTCGCAGCACGGGTGCGGCGTGCGGCTGCGCCCGCGCGCGACCGGATCGGCAGGACCATGGGTCCCGCGATGCAGCGGGTGCGCCCCGTGCTCGCCGTCGTGCAGCCCGCGGGCTGGATCGTGCTCTGGGTGGGCGTCGGCGCATGGTGGGCGGGTCGCCGGTTCGGCTGGTTCGAGCTCGTCGTCGTCGCAGTCGCCTGTTTCGTGGCGCTCGCGATCGCCGTCGCGTTCGTGGTCGGACGTTCGGAGTACCGGATCCGGCTCGAGCTCACCCGGCGCCGCGTCGTGGTCGGGACGAGGGCCGTGGGGCGCGTCGAGGTGACCAACACGGCCGCCCGGGCCCAGCTGCCGAGCGAGATCGAGCTGCCCGTCGGTGCCTCGGGCGCGACGTTCGGTCTGCCGCGGCTCGCCGCCGACCAGACGCACGAGGAGCTCTTCACCGTGCCCACGGTGCGCCGGGCGGTGATCGCCGTGGGGCCGGTGCGTTCCGTGCGCGGTGACGGGCTCGGGCTGCTGCGCCGCGAGAAGGAGTGGACCGAGACCCTCGAGCTGTTCGTGCATCCGAGGACGGTCGCGCTGCACGGTGCCGTCTCAGGCTTCCTGAAGGATCTCGAGGGCAAGCCGACGCGCGACCTCTCGCCGTCGGACGTGTCCTTCCACGCCTTGCGCGAGTACGCGCCGGGTGACGACCGCCGGCACGTGCACTGGAAGACGACGGCGCGCACCGGCACGCTCATGGTCCGCCAGTTCGAGGAGACGCGCCGGTCCCACCTCGTCCTCGTGCTCTCGACCGCCGCGGCCGACTACGACGATCCGGAGGAGTTCGAGCTCGCGGTCAGCGTCGCGGGCTCGCTCGGCCTCCAGGCACTCCGCGAGGAGCGCGACGTCACGGTGCTCGTGCAGGGGCAGACGTTGCGCGGCCAGACGGGCGGCCGGCTGCTCGACGAGCTCACCCGCCTGGAGCTCGCCGGGCGCGGTGCGCGGCTCGCCGAGCTCTCGCGCGAGGTGGGTGAGCAGGTGCCGGACGCCTCGGCCGCCGTGCTGCTGTACGGGGCCACCGTGCCGCCGGCCCTCGTCCACCTGGCCGGGACGCGCCTGCCGATCGACGTGCGTTCGCTCGCGGTGCGCTGCGTGCCCGGGGCACCCGTCGTGCGGCGTGCGCTCGCGGACCTCACGACGATCGACCTCGGCGTGCTCGCGGACCTGCCCTCGGTGATGCGGCGGGTGAACGCGTGACGACGACGTCCGCCCCGCCGAGCCCTTCGCGCCGCGCGCTGCGCCAGGGCCAGACCGTGCGTGCCTCGGGAGCCGCGCGTCGCGCCCAGGAGGACGCCGTCGCCGAGGCGCGGGCCCGCCGCCGGGAACGGGAGCGCCGGGAACGCGGACTCGCGGGTGCCCGCCGGGCGCGCAGCCTGCCCGGCCTCGTCGACCTCGGGGTCGTCGCGCTCGTCGTCGTGCTCGCCACCGTGGGGCTCGCTCCCGTCTGGGGCGGCGCCGGCCCGGTGCTCGCCGTCGGCGGCGGGCTCGTGCTGGGACTGGGTCTCGCCTGGCTCGCCGCGGTGCGCCGGTGGGGCGTCCTCACCGTGACGGCCGTGACCATGGCCGCCTACGTCGCGCTCGGCGGGGCGTTCGCTCTGCCGCACACGACCGTGGCCGGTGTCGTGCCGACCCTCGCGACGCTGCGCGGGCTGCTGCTCGGCACCGTGGCCGTCTGGAAGGACTGGCTCACCGCGGCGCCGCCCCTGAGCGCCTATGCCGACCTCGCGGTCGCGCCCTTCCTCGCCACGCTCGTGACCACCGTGATCGCCGCGGGCATCGCGCTGCGTTCCCGGCGCGGTGCCGGGGCGCTCATACCGCTCGCGGTGCTCTTCGTCATCGTCATCGCCGGTTCCTCGACCCAGGAGGCGTTCCCGCTCGCGCAGGGCCTCGGGGCCGTCGTGCTCGCGCTCGGTTGGGCCGCATGGCGCTCGCGGCGCGAGGAGTCGGAGCCGACGGCGGACGCCGAACCGGACCCGGCCCACGAGGCTCAGCAGGCCGCCCTGCGCACGCGGCGGGTGCGCGGGACCTCGATGCTCCTCGGTGGGACGGTGCTCGTCACGGCGCTCGCGGCGCCCCTCGTGGCGCCGGGCGGCCAGCGCGTCGTCCTGCGCGACGTCATCGTCCCCCCGCTCGAGCTGCACGACTTCACGAGCCCGCTCGTCGGCTTCCGCTCGTACGCCAAGGATCGCGCCGAGGACGTGCTCTTCACGGTCGAGGGACTGCCCGCGGGGGAGCGGCTGCGCCTCGCGACGCTCGACGCCTATACCGGCACGGTCATGGATGTCGCCGGTGGCGTGGCGGGCGGCGACTCGGGCTCCTTCCGGCGCGCGGGGTCGACCCTCCCCGAAGCACCGCTCGTGCAGGGAGCCGTGCCGCAACCGGGCGAGCCCGCACAGGTGACGGTCACGGTCGGCGACTACGAGGACGTGTGGCTGCCCGTCGTCGGCGAACCGAACACCGTCGACTTCGCCGGTCCGCGGGCCGCCGCGCTGCGCCGCGGGCTCCACCTCAACCCGAACGGCCCCACCGCACTCACGACGGCCGGCCTCGTCGCGGGCGACCGCTACACCGTGACCGCGACGGTGCGTCCCAAGCCGACCGGCTCGCAGCTCGACTCTGCGCGCCTCGCCGACCTCGACCTGCCCGCGCCGCAGTCCGTTCCCGACGCCGTGGCCGCCACCGCGGACCGCTTCGTGGGTGATGCGGGCGGAGGGCTCGCGACCGTGCAGTCGCTGCGCGACGGGCTCGCCTCCTCCGGCGTGCTGAGCAGCGGGCGCGACGGCCAGCCGCCTTCGCGCGCGGGCCACGGCGCGGACCGGATCGCGACCCTGCTCGCCGAGGTGGACCCCGTGGGCGACGACGAGCAGTTCGCCGTAGCCATGGCGCTCATGGCCCGGCAGCTCGACATCCCCGCCCGTGTCGTCATGGGCTTCTACAACGCCGATGCGCCCACCGACGTCGCGCCGACCGGCCCCGTCGAGGTGCGCGGTGCCGACGTGCACGCGTGGGTCGAGGTCGCGTTCGCAGGGCTCGGCTGGGTCGCGTTCGACCCCCGGCCCGACGACGACACCCCGCCGCAGAGCTCCGAGGCGCGCAGCCAGGCACAGCCCCAGCCGCAACAGCTCCTCGAGCCGCAGCCGCCCGAGGAGCCGGAGGAGCCGCCGACGCAGCCCCTGCCCGAGGAAGCCGAGGAGGACGAGCTCGAGACCGAGACGGAGAGCTGGACGCGCTGGCTCGTGCTCGCGGGCCTCGTGCTCGGCGGGCTCCTGCTCCTCGCACTGCCCTTCGTCGTGATCGCCGCGGTCAAGGCCCGCCGCCGGGCCCGCCGCCGTCGGGCCGCGGCCGCCGTCGAGCGCGTCATGGGTGGCTGGGCCGAGGTCGTGGACCTGGGCCGGGACCTGGGCCACGAGCCGCCGGGCGGGGCGACGCGCCGCGAGACCGGGCGCGGGCTCGCCGAGCACTACCCGGCGGCGGGTGTCGTGACGCTCGCCCGGCACACCGACGCCGGGGTGTTCGGGCCGGGCGATCCGGCCCCCGAGGACGTCGAGGCCCTGTGGGGCGAGGTCGAGTCCGTGCTCGGTGCCATGTCCGGCTCGGTCGGCTGGTGGACCCGGACCCGTGCCCGGTTCTCGCTGCGGTCCTTGCGGGGGGTGCGGCGATGAGCGCGTGCACCGCGTGCGGCAGCACGCTGTCCCCCGGCTCGGAGTTCTGCCCGGTGTGCGCGGCACCCGTACCCGCCCCGTCCCCCGCCGCCCTCACCGTCGCGCCCCCGCCCGCTGCCGACGTCACGGACACCGTCGCGGAGCGGACCCCGGAGGCTCTCCCCGCCGTCCGTCCCGAGCCCGCGGACGCCGGGAGCCGCGAGTCGTGGTGGCGGCGACTCACGGGTCCGCGCAGGCGCGACGAGGCCGCGGCTCTCGAGGCGATGCCCCCGCCGGTCGGGCCGCCCGTGGCCCTCCCCGCCCCGCAGCCGCCCGCCCCACAGCCGCCCACCGCGCAGCCGCCCGACGCGGCCGCCGCCGGACCCGTCGAGATCTCGCCCGAGTCCGGACCGATCATCGCTGCCGTGCCGGGCTTCACGCGGCCAGAGGAACCAGAACCGGAGCGGGAGCCCGAGCCGGTCGTCGAGCTGATCTCCGTCGCCGAGGCCCCGCCCGCCGACGACGTCGACCGCACGCGGCTCGCGAGCCCGGACCCGGCGGCGTCACCCGTGCTCGGCCTGCCGGGTGGCGGGCGGCTCACGGTGACCGGCCCCGGGGTGCTCGGTCGCGACCCGGCGGCCGTCGTCGGGCAGGAGGTCGCGCACGTCGTGCCCATCCCCGACCCGACCCGATCGGTGTCCAAGACCCACCTCGGCTTCGGCATCGACGCCGTGGGCCTGTGGGTCAAGGACCTCCACTCGACCAACGGCACGGCGGTCCGCAGCCCGGAGGGTGTGCGTACGTCGCTGCAACCCGGGCTCGCGGTGCACGTCGCACCGGGGGACGTCGTCGTCGTCGGGGACGTCGAGCTCGAGGTGACCCGGTGAGCCCCGCCGCGGCGCGCGACACCGCCGTGACCGCCGGGGTCCATCCCGTGTGGGGGGCCGCGACGGATCGCGGCAACCGCCGGGCGCTCAACGAGGACGCGTTCCTCGCGAGCGCACCCGTGTTCGTGGTCGCGGACGGCATGGGCGGTCACGAGGCCGGCGAGGTCGCGAGCGCGTGCGTCGTCGACGTGCTGCGGACCAGGCTCGCCGGGAAGGCTTCGTCGCCCGAGCGGGTCAACGCCGCGATCGTCGAGGCGCACCGCGAGGTGCAGCGCATCGAGGCGGAACCGGGCCGGGCCGCGGGCACCACGGTGAGCGGCGTCGTGCTGAGCGAGGTCGAGGGCGTCCCCTACTGGATCGTCGTCAACCTGGGAGACTCGCGCACCTACCGGCTCGCGCACGGCGCGCTCGAGCAGATCAGCGTGGACCACTCCGAGGTGCAGGAGCTCATCGACTCCGGCGCCGTGACGCGGTCCGAGGCTGCCCACCACCCGCGCCGCCACGTCGTGACCCGCGCCCTCGGCGCGACGGGTGAGGCCGACGTCGACTACTGGCTGCTGCCCGTCTCGGCGAACGACCGGATCCTCGTGTGCTCCGACGGACTCACGGGCGAGCTGCCCGACCCGTTCGTGGCCGAGACCCTCCTCGCCGAGTCCGATCCCCAGGCGGCGGCGGAGCGCCTCGTCGCCGAGGCCGTGCGCGCGGGTGGGCGCGACAACGTGACCGTGATCGTGGTCGACGTGCGGGCCCTCGACGGGCACGACGACGCGTCCTCGCAGACCACGCCGCGTGGCCACGACGAGCCGGATGATGACACGCTTCCCCGGAGGAGCCGGTCCGCACCCGGGGCGGACGGCCGCGAGTCGAGGGAGGAGGGCCGGTGAGCGACACCGAGTCGAGGGTGACGTACGTGCCTGGCCGTGGGCTCGCCGTCGTCGGCGCCGAGGTTCTCGTCCTCCTGCCCGCGGACGCCGAGCCGCGGCTGGCGCGGGACGTCCACGCGGCCCTCGTGCCCGGGGCCGGGGTCGCGGACGTGCTCCAGATCCTCACGGGTGAGTTCGCGGCGAGCCTCGCGCGCATCCCCGCCTTCGCGCTCGCCGTGATCTCCCCGAGCGGCGTGCAGGCCGTCGCGCGCGGTGA
>Ga0160469_100565_pt1 | contig 15634 bp, 14 predicted proteins | sample HID1972M_E11MG_FD_108246 | JGI IMG/M metagenome (GOLD analysis project Ga0160469, IMG submission 108246) | Enriched pill bug-associated microbial communities from UW Madison campus, WI, USA - HID1972M_E11 MG | ecosystem: Host-associated > Arthropoda: Insects > Digestive system > Unclassified ...
AAGCAGCACGGATGGCCTCTCTCCGATCTGAAATCGTAAAAGCCTTACGTTTCATTTCTCCAGGTATTCCTTCCTCCATATTTTTCAAAATCGCTGAAGGATCCTCGCTACGAGGATTATCAGACGTTAAGATTACCTTATCACTTAAATCAACCGCTACCTTTGCCATAACAGGACGTTTGCTTTTGTCCCGATCACCACCACATCCCACTACTGTAATTATTTGTGACTCATTTATACGTAATTGCCGAATGGTTAATAATACATTTTCTAATGCATCTGGCGTATGTGCATAATCAACAATAGCAATTTTACCATCAGCAGAAATCATGGTCTCAAACCGTCCTTCTGCTCCCTTTAAGCGACTTAAAACTGTGAGCACTTTTTTACTATCCTGATCCAACAGCATGGCAGTACTATATACTGCCAACATATTATGAGCGTTAAATTCGCCAACAAGTTTTACCCAAACCTCTTCTTTATCGATATTTAGCAGCATTCCACTAAAATGACTTTCAATAATTCGGGCATTATAATCAGCCAGCGACTTTAATCCGTACGTTTTCTTATAGGCTTTCGTATTTTGCAACATAACCATCCCATTTTTATCATCAATATTGGTTAAAGCAAAAGCATTCTTAGGGAGCATATCAAAGAACATCTTCTTTGCTTTAATATAATTATCAAAAGTCAGATGGAAATCAAGATGATCATGAGTGATATTCGTAAATAATCCTCCGGTAAATTTTAAACCTGATATACGATGTTGGACAATTGCATGTGAACTGACCTCCATAAAACAATAATCACAACCATCTTCAACCATTTCATGAAGTAAGGCGTTTAAACTTATGGGGTCCGGCGTTGTATGTGTTGATGGAATAATATGATCACCAATCTTATTCTGCACCGTAGAAAGCAATCCTGTATAATACCCTAACCCTTCAAACAATTGATATAAAAGGGTAGCTACTGTAGTCTTACCATTTGTACCAGTAACCCCAACCAGTTTAATTTTTTCTGAAGGCCTATCATAATAATTATGAGCAATAACTCCCAATGCTAAAGCAGAATCGGCAACTAAACAATAAGCTATTGCTTCATTCAATTGAACAGGTAATTCCTGACAGATAATAGCTATTGCACCCTTTTCAATTGCTCTCTCAATATAATTATGACCGTCTGTTTGAGTCCCTTTTACAGCAACAAATAAATCTTCATTAGTTACTTTTCGCGAATCAAAGTTAATTTGATTGATAGAAGCATCTAAAGACCCCTCTTGCTGTAAGATTGTTATTCCAGTCAATATATTGTTGAGCTTCTTCATTTCAGTTCAATTGAAATTAAAAGATTCTTTGCCAATTGCTCACCAGCCGCTAGAGATTGATTTACAACCTTACCTTTACCATTCACAGACACCTTAAATCCAGCATTACCCAAAACATAAAGTGCATCCTTCAATCCCATACCAATTAGATCAGGTACTTTGCCAACTTTAATATCCTTATCTTCTGATGAAGTCATTGTATTATTTGCCTGAATAGCATTACTCTTAACCACACCAAATTCTGCATATAAACGATCTGTTGCCGCTTTTGAACCTTTCTTAGTTTCTGGCTTTACACTGTTATTTGCAGACTTAAAAGAATTATAGCTTTGATACATGGAAATATCTCCTGCATAAACACGCTGAGCAATTTCATTAAATACTGGTCCGGCAACAGTAGCAGCATAATAACCATTCCGAGGATTCTGTATCACTACAATCATCGAATACTTGGGCTTGTTAGCAGGAAAATAACCTGCAAAGGAGGCTTGATATCTTACATTTCCACGATAGCCTGCTGCACCATCTGCCATTTGAGCCGTACCTGTCTTACCAGCAACTTTAAACAATGAATTTTTTGCTACAGTACCAGTTCCATGATCAACAGTTCCTACCAACATCTCTTGCAACTTCTTAATCGTAGCGGAAGAAGCAATGCTTTCATCAATAACACGTGCCTGATACCTTTCTATCGTATTTCCCAATCGACGAATTTCCCGCACGAAAAGAGGAGCTATCATTTTCCCATCATTTGCAACAGCATTATAAAAGGTCAACATTTGCAATGGAGTCATCAACAGCTCATAGCCATAAGACATTTGTGTTAATGATAATTTGCTCCATGATCTTGCCTCCGGTGTTTTAATTAAGGGGTTACCTTCACCAGGGAATTGTAATCCTAACTTATCATTCAAGTGAAGCCTGCGCAAATGTCTGGTAAACTCTGCCGGATTATCTTTATAATGAGTATATATAAGTTTTGTAATAGCAGTATTAGAGGAAACTTCAAAAGCTCTTTTTACGCTAATCTTCCCATAACCCCCATTATGAGAATCACGAACGGTTTTACCAGAAACTCGATAAGTACCATCTTCTGTATTCACAACCGTTCCTGTATCAATTTTTCCATCTTCGATCGCCACTAAATAAGAAGCTAATTTAAATGTTGAGCCCGGCTCTGCACTTTGTGCAATAGCATAATTAAATTTTTCCTTATATACTCCTTCTGAAACCCGTGTATAATTGGCAACAGCCCGAATTTCACCAGTAGCTACTTCCATTAAAATAACACAACCATTATCAGCATTACTTCTAATCAATTGATTCTCCAACGCTCGTTGTGCAACATCTTGCATTCCAATATCAATTGTTGAAATAATATCTGCTCCATCAACCGGGGCAACATCCATATCGGGGTTAACCGGCATCCAAGCTCCTCCTGCAATCCGTTGAACCAATCGCTTTCCACCTTCCCCATCAATATAGTTTGCATATGCGCCTTCTAAACCTACTGGCTGAACATGCTCGTTTTTATAGCCAATTGTACGTTCTGCCAAGGTTTTAAATGGAAGAATTCTCTTGTTCTTCTGTTCTGCTATCATCCCTCCCTTCATAATACCTAAATTAAAAATTGGAAACGTCCGCATTTTTTTCATCGATTGATAGCTTACATCACGCTTTATCAGAAAATAGCGATTGCGCTGAGTTCTTGCAGACCGCAATAAACGAGTATATTGAGCGGAAGATTTATCGCCAAAAAATAAAGATAACGACCTGGCCAAAGAATCAACCTTCGAGTAAAAAATATCATCATCCACAATACCCGGAGCAAACAAATCCATTCGTATATCATATTCAGGAACTGATGTAGCCAGCAAACTTCCATCTACTGAATAAATATTGCCCCGCGCTGGTTCAATATCCACATAACGCGTTGATAAACTATCTGCCATAGCAGCCCACTTTTCACCCTGAACCATTTGAATAGTAAACATCTTATACAACACAGCTAACGCTATCACTACCATAATTCCAAAGGAAATATAGGCTCTTAGCAATATGTCAGTCCTAATATTCATGTCAACCAAACATTTATTTCTTACTTTCTTTCTTTACAATAATCTTCCTTGGTGGTACAACAAGTTCCATTAAACCTACAGTATCAACCTGAGCCAATATTTCAGATTGTGTACTCTTAAGCATTAAATCTGCTTTTAATGTTTTAAATTCCCAACTCAAAACCTTCACCTCTTCATTCAGATTGGATATCTTACGCACTGTATTCTCTGCATAATGCCTGTTAGCGATATATACAATGCCCAGAAAAGCAAAAAAGAGCAAAAAAGGAATGCTATTTACTACTGTCACAGAAGACATCTTTCCACCAGTCAGAACTTTATGAACAAACTCCTCTGTAGCCGATGCTTTTGCTTCAACAGAATCTTGCATCTCCTGTTGTGCCTTTTCACTCAATGGTTGTTTTTTATACGTATTCGCCATAGCTTTAGATCCTTTCTGCAATTCTTAACTTTGCACTCCTAGCACGGTTATTCCTTTCAACCTCTTCTGCCGAAGCAACGATAACTTTTTTTGAGATTACTTTAAAAGGCTTCATTTCATTTCCATAAAAGTCCTTTTCTACATCTCCCCTAAACTTACCTTTTAACATATAGTTTTTTACCAGCCGATCTTCAAGTGAATGATACGACATAACAACTAACCGGCCTCCTGGCTTTAATACAGAAACCGACTGTTGCAAAAAAGCTTCCAGTGCTTCAAGCTCTTTATTCACCTCAATACGTAAAGCCTGGAAAACCTGCGCATAATATTTATTCTCTTTATTTCTAGGTGCCACCTTACTGACAGAAGATTTTAATTGATCTATACTGGTAATAGGTTCTTGAGCACGAGCTGACACAATTGTTCTTGCCAGCGTTTTAGCATTTTGAACTTCTCCATACATGCCAAAAATCCGATGCAATTCTTCCTCCGAATAACTATTAACAACTTCCTTTGCATCCAATTCTCCAACCTGATCCATTCGCATATCCAATTGGGCATCAAAGCGCGTTGAAAATCCACGCTCACGTTCATTTATTTGATGGGAAGAAATACCTAAATCAGCTAAAATTCCATCTACAGAATCAACACCATGAAGCTTTAAATTATTTTTTAGAAAACGGAAATTTTGTTGAATCAAGGTAAAGCGACTATCCAAAATCACATTTCTCTTCGCATCAGGATCCTGATCAAAAGCATACAACCTTCCTAAGTCACCTATTTTTTTTAATATCTCTCTCGAATGTCCACCACCACCAAAGGTCACGTCTACATAAACCCCATCCGGATTTATTCGAAGACCTTCAATACACTCATTAAGCATTACTGGTACATGATACTCATTCTCCATCTTCCCTCCTTTTCAAATTACCCATAACCTCTTCTGCAAGGATCGCAAAATCATCTCCCTCATTTTCCCATTGCTCATCATACTTTGCTTTTGACCAAACTTCAATTTTATTAAACTGACTTGCCAAAACAACTTCTGCAGAAATATCAGCATAGGTCTGCAATGATTTGGGAATCAATACACGACCCGCTGCATCCAACGTCAACTCAGAAGCTCCCCGCATAAATTTCCGGATAAACTCTCTGCTCTTTTTCTCAAACTGGTTCAAACGACTCAGCTCACCCATTATCTTATTCCACTCCTGACGAGTATAAATCACTAAATGACTTTCAAGACCTCGGTTAATGACAAGCCCCTCTCGCTCAACGTCTGGCATTTGCCTCTTGAGCGCAGCTGGCAACACCATTCTTCCTTTGGCGTCTAACTTGCATTCATACTCTCCGAGAAAGTGTTCCATACTTTAGCGATTTCAACTAATCAAATGTAAAAGTATGAATTTCTTCCACTTTCTCCCACTTTCCCCCACAAAAAAGTTTTCCACAGCGATATTCTAAAGAAAATGGCTCGCCATTGGGCTAAAAAGAATAAAAAAATCCCTGATAACAAAGCTATCAGGGATTAAAAATATAGGATTATAATCAGTTGTTATTCAGTTATTGCTTCTACACCAGGCAATTCCTTACCCTCCATATATTCTAAAAGAGCACCACCGCCCGTACTAACATAGCTTACATGCTCTGTCATTTTAAACTTAGATATTGCAGCAGCAGAATCTCCACCACCAATTAAAGAGAATGCTCCGCCTTCTGTAGCAGCTACAATTGCACTTGCTACTAATTTAGTTCCATTTGCATAACTATCCATTTCAAAAACTCCCATTGGTCCATTCCATAGAATGGTATTGGAAGCTTTAATAATCTGAGCAAAATGTTCAGCAGACTTAGGGCCGATATCCAAGCCCATTTTATCATCAGGAATTTCATTATTCGCACCAGCGTAATGAGGTGCATCATTTGAAAACTCATCTGCAATAATCGCATCAGTAGGTAAAATCAAATTAACACCTTTTTCATCAGCTTTTCTCATTAAATCAAGAGCTAAATCAAGCTTATCTAATTCAACCAATGAATTACCGATATGACCACCCTGAGCTTTAATAAATGTATATGCCATTCCGCCGCCGATAATCAAATTATCAACCTTGCTCAATAGTGATTCAATCAATTGCAGTTTATCAGATACTTTCGCACCACCCATAATTGCTGTAAATGGTTTATCTGCATGTTCTAATACTTTCTGCGCATTTTCCAATTCTGCTGCCATTAAATAACCAACAACTTTATTGTCCGGAAAATAATTTGCAACAATTGAAGTCGAAGCATGTGCTCTATGAGCAGTACCAAAAGCATCGTTTACATAAACATCACCCAATGCCGCTAATTTTTTAGCAAAATCTGCATCTCCTTTTTCTTCTTCTTTGTAAAAACGAAGATTTTCAAGTAATAATACTTCTCCTGATTTTAAATCAGAAGCTTTTTTAACAGCATCGTCACCAATAGAATCAGTAGCAAATTGAACAGGTTTACCCAATGCTTTTGAAAGATGATCTACAATATGTTTTAAGGAATATTTATCTGTAGGACCATCTTTGGGACGACCAAAATGCGACATTAAAATAACCGCTCCGCCATCCTCTAATATCTTCTTTATCGTTGGCAAAGCTCCTTGAATACGTGTATCGTCCGTCACATTAAACTGCTCGTCTAAAGGAACGTTAAAATCTACACGCACCAAAGCCTTTTTACCTGAAAAATTTATATCATCTATTGTTCTCATTATTTATATTCTTTGTAAAATTTTCAATTCGCGCAACAAATTTAGAATAATTCACGACAGAAACAAATTCAGAGAGAAAGCAGTAAATACATTTTCCGGTGAGGACCCGCAGTTGGTATTTCAAACTCGTCTGACATATATTTAAAGCCCATCTTTTCATAAAACTGATAGGCATTCTTACGTGCATTGCACCAAATATAATCGACACCTTTGCTTTTTAATTCCTGAATAGCAAATTCTATTAATGACTTGCCAAGCCCTCTTTTATAATAATGCGGATGAGTAGCCATCCCTCTTAATTGAAAACCCGCACCTTTTAAACCTTCATGATTCTGTGGATGCAATGATAAAATGCAAACTACCTCGTCATCACTGATATGTGCTAAATGGAAGGCTTCTTCCATCTTATCCGAATCAAAACGGCATCGATCCAGCTCCCAGCCATCCCTTAATTGCAGACTTCTCAATGGCAAAGTTTCGTCGGCAGCAATAAACGCTATTCTCATCGAGTTAATTTAATTTTTCTTTCCCTATTAAGTCTAGCAGATCAACTAAACGATTAGAATATCCGAATTCATTATCATACCATCCTACCACTTTGATTAAACCTCCAACCACTGAAGTCAGTAACGAATCAAAAATACAGGAATAAGTGCTATTTAAGATGTCAACCGATACAATCGGATCTTCTGTATACTGCAATATTCTATTCAAAGATCCTTCAGATGCTATTTTAAAAGCCGCATTTATCTCTTCTACAGTCGGTTGATTTCTAAGAATACAAGTAAAATCAGTAAGGGAACCGTTTAGAACAGGAACACGTATTCCGGCTCCTCCTAATTTACCTTCTAAATGTGGAAATACATTCGTAATTGCCTTAGCAGCTCCAGTGCTGGTAGGAATAATAGAAGCCGATGCAGCCCGGGCTCTTCGCAAATCACGATGCGGTGCATCATGCAGATTCTGATCACCTGTCATGGAATGAACTGTTGTGATATAGCCATCTATAATTCCCCAATTATCATCCAGTATTTTTACCAAGGGAGCGACATTATTTGTGGTACAGGAAGCATTGGAAAGAATTGGTAAACCCAAATCAATGCTTGAATCATTGACACCCAGAACAACTGTTGGAATTTCTTTATCAGGAGACGGAGCTGAAATCACTACTTGTTTCGCCCCTGCTAAAAGATGTTTTTCGGCATCTCCCTTACGAGTAAAAAAGCCTGTTGATTCAATTACAACATCAACATTTAATTCCCTCCAAGGCAACTTCTGAGGCTCCTTTTCGCCAAGTACCTGAATCTCATTACCATCAATAATCATCATTCCTGGCTTACTTACAACTTCTCCGAAATAAGGACCATGAACAGAATCGTACTTAAATAAATGAGCAAGTGTTTTGCTATCCGTTAAATCATTTATTGCAACAACCTTTATATTTTCTTTCCTATTGAGAATAGTACGGAGAGTATTTCGACCAATCCGGCCAAAACCATTAATTGCGACACGAATCATTTTCTGTTAGATTAGATACAAATCTAACCCATTTTTTATCGAAAAAACAGGAACCTAGAGAATTTTACTGATTAAAAAATTTCTGATTTCACCGTTAAAACGCACTGGATTCTCCAGGTTAGGCAAATGTCCACAATCCGGAATTTCGATATGCTTTACATCTGGTATCAATTCTTCCATACTTTTTACTTGCTCCAGAGAAACAATGCTGTCTTCCTCTCCCCGAAGTATCAAAACAGGCACATGCATTTCTTTCAAAACAGCCGTTGTATCCGTTCTTGAAGCTAAAGCCAATAAAGTAGCGCATATGCTTGTTTCCGTATTTCTACGAATAGAACTCTTTATAAGCTCTACAATCTCAGGTTTTTCATCAATAGACTTCTTAGAAAATATATTCGATACAAATCCAATAGCATAGATCCTTTTGCCATGCTTCAATACCGACTCAATCGTAGCAAAGCGCTTAATTTTTCCTGCGTCTGTATCTGCAAAAGCGTGAGTATCACTTAAAACAATCCCCGAAAACAGATCTGACCTTAATCCAAAAGCCCTTAAAGCAATATATCCACCCATAGAGATTCCACACAGTACAACTTTACCCAATTTCAAAGTTTCAATAAAGGCAATGAGATCTTTAGCAAACACATCCATATTAAAAAAGCCATGGCCACTTGTTGTATTTCCATGACCACGAACATCCATTGCAATTCCCCGAACTTCAGGAGGCAGCGCCTCTAACTGACTAATCCACATATTCTTATTGAATGGAAAACCGTGAATAAAAATGATAGTAGATTCTGACAGAGGATTATCTTGAAGTAAATAAGAAATACTTATGTCTCTTACGCGAACCGTTTTACGCTTCATCGTAACCTTTTCATTAAATTGCAAATAATTAGAAATTTTCATACTCCTAAATATAACATTAAAAGTGCAGAATAGTGTCAAAGAATTTCGATCTGCCTAATTATAATAAAATCATTATTAAAGAAAAGCATTAATACGCTGACCGCCAAGCATAGCCATCATCCATTTAAGAAGACTAAAAAATTAATTCAATATTTTAGTAGAAATATTTTCGGATATTAGAATTGAATCATATCTTTGCATTCCGATTCAGGACGCACTTGTAGCTTAACTGGATAGAGCACCTGACTACGGATCAGGAGGTTAGGGGTTCGACTCCCTTCAAGTGCACAATTTACATTACAAAGCCTAATCTAACAGCTGATTAGGCTTTTTAACTTTATACTACTATGCTAAACTTAGTATTATTTGGCCCACCAGGAGCCGGTAAAGGAACTCAGTCACAAAAACTAATCGAGAAATATCAACTTATACATTTATCGACAGGTGATATACTTCGCAACGAAATAAGCAAGGGTACAACATTAGGCTTGGAAGCAAAAAAGCTAATGGATGAAGGTAAATTAGTGCCTGACGAAGTGGTAATTGGAATGATCAGTAACAAACTAACTGAAAACCCGAATGTTAAAGGTTTCATTTTTGATGGATTTCCAAGAACCGTTGCTCAAGCAGAAGCATTAGATGCGCTTTTACAAAAACACGATGAGCAGATAGATAGAATGATCTCTCTGGAAGTGAATGAAGACGAACTGGAAAAAAGATTATTATTACGTGGTAAAGACTCAGGAAGAGCAGATGATGCCAATCCTGAAATCATCCGTAAACGTATAGCTGAATACCAATCAAAAACTACACCTGTTGCCAACTTTTACAAACAACAAGGAAAGCTTAGTACAGTTTATGGTATCGGCACAATCGACGATATTTTTAAAAAGATATCTGAGGTTATTGAAAAATTAAATTAAGGAAGAAAAATATGTCCCAGGGCTCCAATTTTGTTGATTATGTAAAGATATGCTGCCGTTCGGGACAAGGAGGTTCTGGCTCTGCACATCTCCATAGAGATAAAAATACGGCCAAAGGTGGTCCGGATGGTGGTGATGGTGGTCGTGGCGGACATATAATATTAAAAGGGAATAAACAACTTTGGACACTCCTCCATCTAAAATTCAGAAAGCATGTAATTGCCGAGAATGGAGAGAATGGTGGCAAATCACTCAGCACCGGTAAAGACGGCAAAGATGAAATCTTAGAAGTACCTTTAGGAACAGTCGCAAAAGATTCTGAGACAGGCGAAGTACTTTTTGAAATCACAGAGGATGGAGAAACCAAAATCTTAACTCCCGGTGGTCGTGGCGGCTTAGGAAACTGGCACTTCAAAAGTGCTACCAAACAAACACCGCGTTTCGCACAAACCGGAGAAGCTGGTCAGGAACGCTGGATGATACTGGAATTGAAAATTCTAGCAGATGTCGGACTAGTCGGTTTCCCAAATGCGGGTAAATCTACGCTTCTATCGGTTGTATCAGCAGCAAAGCCAGAAATTGCTGACTATGCTTTTACTACGCTTGTGCCAAACCTTGGAATTGTTTCATATCGTGATAACAAATCATTTATCATGGCCGATATCCCAGGTATTATTGAGGGAGCTTCAAAAGGCAAAGGATTAGGGTACCGTTTCTTAAGACATATTGAAAGAAACTCCGTATTATTATTCACTATTCCATCTGATACAGAAAGAAGTATTACTCAGGAATATGAAATTCTGTTGAAAGAGTTAACGGAGTATAACCCTGAACTTATCGATAAGCCACGTGTTTTAGCAATCACGAAACTTGATTTACTGGATGATGAATTAAAACAAGAAATGGAAAAGGAACTTCCAAAAGATCTGCCCCATGTTTTTGTATCGGCTGCAACACAAAAAAATCTATCAGAATTAAAAGATTTAATCTGGAGAGCGATACAAGATTAAAAACAACTATAATAAACTGGACTATTAACCACGCTTCATTACCCGATCAAGCTCTCTCTTATTCTCCCGGTCTTTAATGGTATCTCGTTTATCGAAATCCTTTTTACCTTCAGCCAATGCTATCTCCAACTTTGCAAAACCCCGATTACTAATAAACATCCTTAAAGGAATTATGGTATAGCCACGCTCTTCACCTTTAACTAAAAGCTTTTTAAGTTCTTTCTTTGTCAAAAGCAACTTTCGATCCCGACGTGCCTCATGGTTATAAAACGATCCATGAGAATATTCAGAAATATGCATATTGCGAATGTATAAACCACCGTCCAAAAAAGAACAAAATGAATCGTTTATATTAACCTTACCCGCCCTGATCGATTTAATTTCGGTACCTAACAAAGAAATACCGGCAATGTATTTATCGAGTATATGGTATTCAAAATAAGCCTTTTTATTCTTTACATTAATGTCTGACGACAAATTCATAATTATTTTATATAAATATTCTCAGCAATTTTCTGTGAAACGCTGATCTTATTATCATCTATTTGCAAAGAGAGCGTACCATCAAAATTCAACTTATTGATTACCTCTACTTTGCTATTAATTCCGATACCGAGTGAACCTACATACTGCAAGAAATCAGTATTATTATCCTTTACAGATACAATCTCACATATAGAACCAGGTTTGCAGTCGGCCAAAGTCTTTTTAACCTCAATTTTAAACTTACCGTTCTTAGAGGGAATTTCATCCCCATGTGGGTCGTACTGCGGATAATCTAAAAACTTATCCAACTTCTCAATCAGCTTTTCAGATCGGATATGTTCAAGCTGCTCGGCTACTTCATGTACTTCATCCCAGGTAAAGTCGAGCTTCGTAAATAAGAAAGTTTCCCATAGCCGATGCTTCCTGATAATTTGTACTGCCAACGATTTACCTTTGCTTGTAAGAGATATCTTTCCATACTTCTCATAATCAACCAACTCTTTATCTCTCAATTTCTTAACCATATTATTAACAGTAGCCGGCCGAACATTTAATTGCACTGCAAGTTGGTTAGTTCCAACACCTGGATTCTTTATTTCACGAGTAGAAAGATGCAAGAGTGCTTTTAAATAATTCTCTTCGGTTGTCGTTAACATACGAACAAAGATAACAAAAAATGAAATGAATTATTTACATTTGTGTTATGTCTGCACACAAAGAAATGAAACGCATCAGTACCTCTGTCATCATGGAGATGAAGAATTCTGGTGAAAAAATAACGATGTTAACGGCTTACGATTATTCAATGGCTGGTATCCTGGATCAGGCCGGCATTGATATAATATTAGTGGGCGATTCTGCCGCCAATGTCTTTGCAGGATACGATACAACTTTACCAATTACCTTAGATCAAATGATTTATCATGCCTCTTCTGTAGTAAGAGCAGTAAAACGGGCAATGGTAATCGTCGACCTTCCTTTTGGAAGCTATCAAGGCTCTTCCAATAAAGCTCTACAATCAGCAATCCGGATTATGAAGGAAAGCGGAGCCCATGGTGTTAAATTAGAAGGGGGAGCAGAAATTCAGGAAACCGTAGAAAAGATAGTTTCAGCGGGTATTCCGGTAGTAGGACACCTCGGACTAACACCTCAATCGATCAATCAATTCGGAAGTTTCGGAGTGCGTGCAAAAAGTGAATCAGAAGCACATGCGCTAAAAAATAATCTTCACATCCTACAAGAAGCAGGATGCTTTGCCGTCGTCCTGGAAAAAATACCAGCGAAATTAGCTACTGAATTAACAAACCATTCACGGATTCCAACAATTGGTATAGGTGCCGGAATGGGTTGTGACGGACAAGTGCTGGTAGTGAATGATCTGCTAGGCATGACTGAAAACTTTAAACCTAAATTTTTAAGACAGTACTTAAATCTACATGGTGAGATCAAAGGGGCAGTACAACAATATATAAGTGATGTGAAAGATAATACCTTTCCAAACTCAGAAGAACAATATTAAATAAGAGATTCAATTACCAGGCTTCATCGCCAACAAGAGGAACAAAGCGAAAGGTATCCAACTCTATTCGATCAAATTCATCTTCTCCTATCCTCAAAATTGTCACCATCTTTTGTTGCTTCTCATTGCCTACCGGGATAACAAGAATACCTCCTACCTTAAGCTGCTTTAACATAACTTCCGGTACCATAGGCGCACCAGCAGTAACTATTATTTTATCATAAGGAGCATGTTCTGGAATTCCTTTTGAGCCATCTCCATAAAAAAAAGAAGGTCGATAACCCATATGAGGCAATACCTGAATAACCCGCTCATAGAGATTTTTTTGTCTTTCAATGGTATAAACTTCTGCGCCTAATTCCATAAGAATACATGTTTGATAGCCTGAGCCGGTTCCTATCTCAAGAACTTTATCACCCGATTTAATATGCAGCAGCTCTGATTGGTAAGCTACTGTATACGGCTGAGATATTGTTTGTCCATCACCAATGGGAAAAGCAATATCCTCATAAGCTTTAATCCAGAAAGTTTCGTCAAAGAAGAAATGTCGTGGAACCTTTCCTATCGCTCTTAAAACATTTTTATCTTCAATACCACGCTTTTCGAGCATTTTCACTAACAACTTTCTTGCTCCTTTTTCTCGGTAATTATCAATAAACTTGTAGGCCATAGCTATCCAAAACTACACAAAAAAAGCCTTTTTATTGAAACAAAATACACTTCCTTGAATACAAAGCAATTAATAAGGATCTACATCCACATGCAAGAACGATCCCCTGTTCAGTTTGTCTGCATTATAGCTTTGTAGAATATCTCTAAGTACTTCTTTTACCTTAGAAATACTGACCGATGCACGCTCCATTTTCAATAACAGGGTATTGATATAGTAATTCCGGATCCGTCCAATTAAAGGCTCCTCTGGCCCCAATACACGCTCACCAAACTGTTGACGCAATTGAATTGCCAACCGGTTTGCACAATCCACAACACGAAGATTATCCTTATGTTTAACTTCTATTTTAATCAACCGATAGAATGGTGGATAACCATAACTTTTGCGTTCCGTTACTTCTGTTAAAAACATGGTTTCATAATCATGATTTACCACTTGCTCCAAAATGCGATGGCCGGTCGCATAAGCCTGAATAATTACCTTTCCCTGAACATCACGGCGGCCCGCCCTGCCACTCACTTGAGAAAGCATTGAGAAGCTTCGTTCAAAAGCACGGAAATCAGGATAGTTAATCAAACTATCAGCATTTATAATCCCAATTAAACTAACCTTTCCAAAGTCAAGCCCCTTAGCAACCATCTGCGTACCAATTAAAATATCGAAACGATGCTCATCGAAATCATTGAGTATTTTCTCAAAACTAAGCTTTGAACGCGTTGAATCTAAATCAAGCCTCGCCATCTTTGCATCCGGCAGCAAGTAACCAAGCTCCTCTTCAATGCGTTGTGTACCAAAGCCCTTATTCTGAATATGAGCAGAACCGCAGGCCGGACAAATATGAATAAGATCTTCTCGAAAACCACAATAATGACAATGCATTTGACCGCTGCTCTTATGATAAGTTAAGCTTACATCGCAATGAATACATTTTGGAGAATACCCGCATGTTGCACAAAGCAAAATTGGTGTATGACCTCTTCGGTTCTGAAACAGTATAACCTGTTCCTTTCTTGCTAAAGTTTCTTCAATATTCTTAATTAATACCGGAGTAAAATAAGGATTAGCTGCCTTTTGTTTAACGTCCGATTTTAAATTGACAATTTCAATAACAGGCAATTGAGCCGTTCCATACCGTTGACTCAATGTTACCAACGTATATTTTCCAGCCTTCGCATTATAATAGCTTTCGATAGAAGGGGTCGCTGAACCTAATAATACCTTGGCCTGATGTAAATACCCAAGGAAAATAGCTGTATCCCTTGCTTGATACCGCGGTGCCGGATCAAACTGCTTATAAGAAACTTCATGCTCTTCATCAACAATTACTAACCCTAAATCACAAAATGGAAGAAACACAGAAGAACGGGCCCCCAATATAATTTGAATTTCTCCATCCAGCACTTTCTTCCAAACTTCAGCTCTCTCATTTTCACTTAAACGAGAGTGATATACTCCTATCTTCGATCCAAAATGGAAACGAAGCCTTTCTATTATTTGCGTAGTTAAAGCAATCTCCGGCAGTAAATATAAAGCACATTTTCCTTCATTCACTGCCTCATGAATAAGCCTAATATAAATCTCGGTTTTGCCTGATGCCGTTACACCATATAATAGAGTTATCTCTTTCTTTATAAAACCCTCTTTAATCTCATCAAATGCTTTCTTCTGTGCCTCACTTAATACTACCTCTTTTAAAAACTCATCGCTGTTCTCAGAAATTCTGCTAATAACTTCCTCCCGGATATTAAAAACTTCCTTAGTTATCAACGCTGCTAAAGCTGAATTTCCAGAACCTGATCTTTCCAGCAACTCAGCCTTTGAGATCTTTTCCTGGCTTCTTTTTAAATGAATATAAGTCATCACAGCATCCAGTTGTTTAGGAGCCTTGTTTAAGCTTTCAAACAACTGACGTTTTGCCTCCTGATCTTCATAAATAGGATTTAAACTAATAAAAGATTTCTTTTTAGGTTTATAACGCTCTGTTATCTCTTCCGAAATACGAATAACCCCTTTATCCAGTAAGC
>Ga0160469_100595_pt1 | contig 14667 bp, 17 predicted proteins | sample HID1972M_E11MG_FD_108246 | JGI IMG/M metagenome (GOLD analysis project Ga0160469, IMG submission 108246) | Enriched pill bug-associated microbial communities from UW Madison campus, WI, USA - HID1972M_E11 MG | ecosystem: Host-associated > Arthropoda: Insects > Digestive system > Unclassified ...
CACAAAGAGTTTTTAATCAATACCGATTAATAGGTATTTATCGGTATTGATTAAAAATAAACCTCCATTAAAAATATTAAAGATTAAGCCTATACTAAGTATAAGAAAGTAACTATGAATTATAAGCAATTAAGCCTTGTTCCAAGCATATTAAGGCATTTTTTAAATCGTCCTGATTGATTACATAGGCTAGTCTTACTTCATTCATTCCTATACCGGGAGTGCTGTAAAATCCTGAGGCAGGAGCCATCATGATTGTTTCATTGTTATAATCAAATTCTTCCAGCATCCATTGGCAGAATTTTTCGGTATCATTGACAGGTAATTCGGCCACAATGTAAAATGCTCCGCCTGGAACAGAACAGCGTACACCTGGTATTTTGTTTAGTCCGTTGGCAAGAAGATCTCTGCGTTGGGTATATTCTTTTTTAACTTCAATAAAATAACTATCAGGAGTATCAAGGGCTGCTTCACCAGCTATTTGCGCAACTAAAGGTGCACTTAACCGTGCCTGAGCAAATTTTAGAGCAGCCTTGTAAACAGCTTTGTTTTTAGTGATTAAACAACCTAAGCGAGCTCCACACGCACTATAACGTTTTGAAACACTATCTATAATCACTACATTATCATCAAAGCCTGATAAGTTTAAAGGTGAAATGAACTCACGGTCATCATAACAGAATTCGCGGTAAGCTTCATCAGAAAAGAGGAATAAATCATATTTCACGCAAAGGTCACGTAATGACTCAAGCTCTTCTTTAGAATATAAATAGCCTGTTGGGTTATTGGGATTACAAATGAAGATTGCTTTTGTCTTATCAGTAATTACTTTTTCAAATTCGGAAATGGAGGGAAGCGCGAAATTGTCATCCATAACTGATAAAAGAGGTTTGACAACAATGTTTGCCATGCACGCGAATCCGCTATAATTGGCATAAAAGGGCTCAGGAATAATTATCTCATCACCACTGTTTAAGCAGGTTTGCATGGCAATGGTGATTGCTTCTGATGCACCATTGGTAACCAGGATATCATTTGGTGTTATGTTATAGTTAAGCCGGTTGTAGTGTTGGGCTAATTTGTTACGATAGGAGAGAATTCCTTCTGAAGGTGTGTATGCCCAAACTTTAAAGTCTATGTTTTTTATAGCATCGATCATTCCCTGCGGCGTTTCAATATCAGGTTGCCCAATATTTAGATGATATACTTTTTTTCCCTTTTGTTTAGCTGATTCCGCATAAGGAGTCAATTTGCGGATTGGAGATGCTGGCATATCATAGCCCTTCTGCGATATTTTAGGCATTGTTAGTATTGAAATTATAAGTTATTTGTTTGATTATTTTTCGATTGAGTATAAAAAAAGGCTGAATGAATAAAATCAAACAGCCTTTTGGATTAATTTTATTCTTTAGTTTTTTTGTACAACGCCTTTAATATATAATGCTTTGACAGGTGTTTTCGCATTGGAGCGAATGGTCACCATTTTAGAAAATGGACTCGCCGCAGAGGCATCAAAAGTTACTTTTATTTTTCCTTCCGCACCGGGTTGAACTGGGGCAGTTGTGAATTCGGGAACTGTACATCCGCAGGTTGATTCAACTTTGCTGATAATAAGTGGTTCTGTTCCTGTATTCGTAAATTTAAACTCATAGCTTACAGGTGTCCCTTGAGGAATTCTTCCAAAGTCATGCGTTTCCTGTTCAAATTTGAATTCAGCTTTATTCTGTAGAGTCAAGGAAGACAGACCCATAAAAGACAGGACGAGTACCAGGACTGATGTTATTTTTTTCATAGTTTTCCAATTTATATCGCTGATTAGATAACGATATTGATTAATTGTATACATTAAATCAAAAGTACATAAAATTATGTGTTTAAAACAATGGAATAGTTGTTAAATTAACTGATTCCATATTATATTTTGTTAAAATTAGGTAATTTGGTATATAATTCTGACTTTAACGCCCTTCCTTCATTTATTATATTTTTTTTATCTTTGAGTTTTTACTGATTTCTATTGAGTTTATACCAACGCTATGTCAGAAACCACGAAACTATTTTCCAAGGCCGAATTAAGCTATAACGAATTTAAAAGTCAGTTAATCGCTGATTACAGAATAGCATTTGAAAGCCGACAGATTAGTTTGATTGGAAGAAGAGAGGTTTTAACTGGCAAGGCAAAGTTTGGTATTTTCGGAGATGGAAAAGAGTTGGCTCAAATTGCGATGGCCAAAGTTTTTAGGAATGGTGATTGGCGTTCCGGCTATTATCGTGATCAGACTTTTGCATTTGCTTCCGGGATTACAGATTATTATAAATTTTTCGCACAGCTATATGCTCATCCGGATGTAGATGCGGAGCCGGCTTCTGGCGGACGGCAGATGAATTGCCATTTTTCTACAAGATTAATAGATGCCAGCGGTAACTGGCTTGATCATACCCAACAAAAGAATTCTTCGTCAGACGTTTCAACTACAGGCGGACAAATGCCACGCTTAGTTGGTTTGGCTCAGGCATCTAAAATATATAAAGAGCGGAAGGATTTACAGCATATGACTACCTTCTCGGATATGGGTTCTGAGGTTGCATTTGGTACGATTGGTAATGCTTCTACTTCTGAAGGTGTGTTCTTTGAAACGTTGAATGCTGCTGGAGTTATGCAAATACCAATGGCAATTTCAATTTGGGATGATGGGTATGGCATATCAGTTCCCAACGATATTCAAACTACCAAAGAAAATATTTCAGAGATATTGAAGGGTCTTCAACGGGATGAGAAGGGTGAGGGCTTTGAGATTTTTAAAGTGAGAGGCTGGGATTATCCCGCATTGGTTGCTACCTATGAGAGAGCGATCCAGATTTGCAGAGAGAAGCATATTCCTGTAATGATTCATGTAACGGAGATGACCCAACCTCAGGGACATTCGACTTCCGGATCACATGAACGTTATAAAACAAAAGAACGTTTGGAATGGGAAAGCGAATTTGATTGTATTCATAAGATGCGTAATTGGATGATTGAAACGGCAGTTTGTTCTGCGGAAGAGCTTGATGAACTTGAGAAGGAATCTAAGGATGCGATTAAAAAGATTCAACAGAAAGCCTGGAAGGATTACCTTGCAGTATTTGAAACTGAGAAAGACGAGGCAATTAGCCTTGTTCGTGATTTGAATAACGATCGGGCATATCAACTGGCAGAAGAACTAAGGCTGATGTATGAACCGAGTCTTAAAGATATATATGGACTTGTGCGTAAGGTATTAAGGATTGTACGAAAGGAAGATTCGACAGCAAAAAGTCGCTTGCTAAGATGGTACGAAAGGAATCAGGAAATTAATACAGATCGTTTTCATTCAAAATTATTTACTGAGAGCATAGAAGGTGTTGAGTATATAACAGAAACAGCTGTAAAGTACCCAGATGAAGTTAAATTAGTTGATGGCAGGGAGGTTTTAAATGCTTGCTTTATTGCTAATTTTGAACGGGATGTAAGATTGCTGGCTTTTGGTGAAGATGTAGGCGCCATTGGTGATGTCAATCAAGGCTTTGCCGGTTTACAGGCAAGATTTGGCGAGGATCGGGTTTTTGATACAGGGATTCGCGAAAATACAATTATCGGACAGGGTATCGGGCTTGCGTTAAGAGGCTTAAGACCGATAGCTGAGATTCAATATCTGGATTATGTATTGTATGCAATTACGGCTTTGAGTGATGATTTAGCATCCTTGAGCTATCGTACTAAAGGTGGTCAGAAAGCACCGGTTGTTGTTCGCACACGGGGTCATAGGTTAGAAGGTATCTGGCATTCGGGTTCACCGATGGCTATGCTTTTGGATACACTTCGGGGAATGCATATTTGTGTGCCACGAAATATGACTCAGGCTGCAGGCATGTATAATGTTTTATTCAGGTCTGATGAACCTGCATTGGTTATTGAAAGTTTGAATGGCTATCGTTTGAAAGAACCGTTGCCAGAGAATGTAGGTGAATTTACCGTACCTCTGGGTGTAGCAGAAATCATGAGAACGGGAACGGATGTTACGGTAGTTTCTTATGGATCGACTTTACGGATTGTAGAAGCGGCTGCGGAAGAGCTTGAAGAGCTTGGAATTTCTATTGAGATCATTGATCCTCAAACATTGCTACCTTTTGATATTAAAAACACGTGTGGAAAGTCACTGAGTAAAACAAATAAACTTTTAATAGTAGATGAAGATATGCCTGGAGGTGCTTCTGCATTTATTCTTCAACAGATAGTAGAACAGCAGAAAGGTTATTTCCACTTAGATGGTCAGCCACGAACATTGACTGCAAAGGCACACCGACCACCTTATGGTTCGGATGGAGATTACTTTACAAAACCTTCTATAGATGATGTTGTTGAAGCGGTATATGCTATTATGAATGAAGCAAACCCTGAAAAGTACCCAACTATATTTTAGATAAATATCCATAATGAGTATATATAAACTAGGAGATTTCGTACGCCTTGTAGAAGAAGACGCGGAAGGTTACATTACTGCCATTTTAAATGATGGAATGATTGCAGTTACAGGTGAGGATGGCTTTGAAATTCCTGTGCCGGCAACAAAGGTTACATTGGTATATGGGAAAATGGATACTGAAGAGGATAGGAGAACGGAGATCATTCAGGAAGTTCCTCAAGCTGAATTCAAGAATGAAGGGATATACTTAGCGATAACCGGTGATCAAAAGCAAGGGTTGGTTGAGTTTTTTCTTGTTAATGAAAGTTCTTATCAGCTTATGCTTGCCATGAACACGAAAAAAGCTGAACAAGTTAAAGGTGAATTTAGCGGTCAGGTTGCACCTCATGCCACTGAAAAGATCTATACTGCCAATGCTGCCTCTATCGGCAACTGGCCGGTGTTTAATTTTCAGGTTGTTTTCTTTTCAAAAAACTTGCTTGACATTAAAAAGCCATTGGTATATGATAAGAAAATCAGGCCTGTTGATCTGTCCACTTCTAAAAAAGAGGTTTCTCTTTTGGGAATGAAAGCCTGGGTATTTCGATTGGATGAGGATGAAGCTAAGATAGATACTAATAAGTTGCAGGAGCATTTCTTGTCTCACCGTCCGAATAAAAAATAGCAGGTATTTATGACGATTTTCTGAGCAATTCAATATGATTACTTTCCCGAATGCTAAGATAAATTTAGGTCTTCAGGTTTTGAGAAAACGGTCGGATGGCTATCACGATATAGAGACCGTTTTATATCCTATTCCGATATATGATGCGCTGGAGATTGTGGAAGCTTCTGAAACGAGGCTTTTTGTTTCAGGCACTCCAATACCAGATGATGGTGATAATTTATGTAATCGGGTTTACAAGTTATTAGGGGATGTTTATAAATTACCTCCTATACATATTTACTTGCATAAACGGATTCCTATAGGAGCAGGCCTGGGTGGTGGATCATCAGATGCAGCTTTCCTAATCAAATTAATAAATGATTATTTTAATCTGCAGCTAAATTCTATGCAGATGATGGACTATGCGCGTACAATGGGTGCTGATTGCGCGTTTTTTATTAATAATAAGAGTGTATTTGCTAAAGGGATCGGTGATCAGTTTTCAGAATTGGAGATAGACCTTTCAGCTTATCATTTGCTGGTTGTTAAGCCTCCTATACATATTAATACGGCTGAGGCATATGGTAGTGTTTTGTTGAAGGAGGAAGGTAGGAATTTGAAACAGCGGATTCTTGAGCCCGTTAATACATGGAAGGGGTCTGTCTTCAATGACTTTGAAGATACCGTCTTTAAGAAATTTCCTGTTATTGGCCAGATAAAACAGGATCTTTATGATGCAGGAGCAATGTATGTTGCAATGAGTGGAAGCGGCTCTTCACTTTTCGCTATATTTGACCATGCTGTTTGTTTACCTGAGTTAGCAAAATCGAATCAAGTGATATATTGTTAATTATTTTACCTAAATCACAATAAATAATCTTAAAATGAAAAATAATTCTTTAAATAATCCTATTTGGGTGATGAGTTCGGCTTTTGATCAACTGAATCTTGATCAATTAGTTGATAAAGCGTTGGAAGTTGGTGCACAAGGACTTGACTTATGCGTTTTTAGAAAAGATGGTACCCGAGAGGATCATACGGCTACGCATCTTGAATATGAAAACTTTGGAGTGGAAGATGCAAAAAAGCTGATAGATCAGTTTAACCAAAATAAATTGGGGCTGTCTTTAGGTGCTTTTGAAAATATGATAGGAGGCGATGAGGATGAACGTATTAAAAATCAAAACCATTTGTTGAAATTGATTAGAATTGCCTATTTATTAGGTGGCGATGAGAATAATGTAAAGGTGGGAACCTTCGTTGGTTATAATCATGAACTGGGAAACCAAGAGAATGGTTTTCAAAAGAATCTGGATGAATATTACCGTGTGTTTAATCCCATCATAAAATACGCAGAAGATTTAGGGGTTACTGTAATGTATGAGAATTGTCCGATGGAAGGATGGCGTGCACCCGGCTTTACGAATACATTCAATAATTTACCGGGTGTATTAGCGGCCAGAAAATTAATGTATGCGATGATTCCGAGTAAGGCTCATGGAGAAATATATGATCCTTCTCACGATGTTTGGCAGAACACTGATCCGGTTGATGTAATTGCCAATAGTGATATTGATCGTATCCACCGCATTCATGTTAAAACAACCCGGAATATTAAAAGTCGGGCACGTACTGATTGGGGAGGAATGTATCCTATGCAGAGTGTAAACGCAGACTTAGCACAGAAAGCTAATGTATCTATACCACAAAATAGCTGGGATCGGCATCATTATGAGGCTATGTTGCCAGGGTTTGGAGGATCTGATAGTATGGACTGGCGTGCTTTTGTAGATATATTAAAAGAGAAAGGTTTTGTGGATGCTTTTGAAATTGAGAATGAAGCATTGAATTCGAAAGGAACAGGCAATCTTGCTGCCATTACACAAGGATATGAAGCGGCAATAAGCTTTTTGCGTCCTATGTTATGGGATTTAAAACAAGAAGGTTATCAGTTTAATAGTTACAAAGCACTTGTTCAATCTCAGCGAAATGATATCCCTGTAGCTGAAGTAAAAGGATTGAAATAATATCTTTTTATAAAAACAAAACCTTTAATAGCTTGTTGGTCTTATATTATGAAAAGTGATATGAAAATGAAAACAGAGTTAAAAAAATCATTAAATAAGAATAAGATGAGTAAGAATTCAAGTTTATTAGGATTTGCTTTAGCAGGTATGGCAGCAGGTGCAGCTGCATGGTATTTATTTGGTACTAAAGATGGTCGCAAAAGTTTAAGTAAAGCGATTGATGGTATTAACGAGCTTTCGAGCACCATTAAGGAAAAGGCTAGCGAAGGATTAGAATGTGCTTCTGATTTTGCTGATAAGGCAAAAGATAAAGCAAAGAAAAAGTTTGAAGAGGGAAAAAGAAAATTTTCTGATATCTCTGATCAGGTTTCTGACGCTTCTGATGAAGTTAAGAAAAAAGGAAATCGTTTAAAGGATGATGCCGAAGATTTAGGAAGAAAAGCTGCACGTGGTGCTGAAGATTTAGCAACTGATGCTAAAAATAAGATGAATGATTTATAATATATTATTCAAAATTCATTAGTCACTAAAGAGACCGAATCGCTATCTTTGGTGTTAATGAGTTTTTTAGCACAAGTTAGATATTTAGTTTATAAAGAAATACTGTTGGAGTGGCGTTCAAAATACGCCTTCAACAGTATTTTACTTTATGTTGTATCTACCGTTTTTGTTTGTTACCAGGCCTTTCGAAGTGTTGATGGCGTAGTTTGGAACGCGTTATTCTGGATAATTTTGCTGTTCGCCTCTATCAATGCGATTTCAAAAAGTTTTGTTCAGGAGAGTAGGGGAAGGCAGCTTTATTATTATACGCTGGCTAGTCCGGGTGCAATAATCTTATCAAAAATAATCTATAACATTGCTTTAATGTTAGTGCTATCTCTGATAGCCTTATTTGTTTATTCCATTATCTTCAGAAATCCATTAGGAGACCCATTCCTTTACTTAGTTTCTGTAATATTAGGCAGTATTAGTTTCGCTACTGTTTTCACTATGATTTCGGGAATTAGTGCTAAAGCCAATAATAGTGGTACACTAATGGCCATATTGAGTTTTCCGGTTATAATACCTTTGTTGATCGTTTTAATTAAATTATCAAAGAATGCGATGGATGGGCTTGATAGAAGTGTTAGCTATGATGAAATCTTTGTACTATTAGCAATAAATGCGATTGTAATTTCCGTTTCTTTATTGTTATTTCCTTACATTTGGAGGGACTGATGAATTCCTATGACAGGTAATTCTGAGAATGATTATTGTTCTACTAAATATTAATTAATGAAATCCTATTGGTGGAAGTTTTTAGGTGCAGCCATCGTATTTTATACGATCATTGCAGGTTTATTAGGTGAGGTTCCGGCTTTGCCGATCTTACATGAGAGTATTCGGAATGTTTACTTTCATGTTCCTATGTGGTTTGCAATGCTTTTGATGTATTTAATATCAGTGGTTTACAGTATTAAATATTTAGGATCCGGAAAGCCGGAGGATGATTTCATTGCGGTTGAGAGTGTGAATGTAGGTTTGATATTTTGTCTTTTTGGCTTGTTAAGCGGGATGCTATGGGCTAATATAACCTGGGGGGACCCTTGGCCAAATGATCCGAAATTAAATAGTTCTGCAATAGCCTCGTTGATGTATTTAGCTTATGTTGTTCTTCGGAATGCACTGGATGAAGAACAAAAACGTGGTAAAATATCTGCTATCTATAATGTTTTTGCTTTTCCGATTATGATCGTCTTGTTATTTGTTTTGCCCCGGTTAACAGACTCTTTACATCCTGGAAATGGCGGAAATCCTGGCTTTAGTGGTTATGACATGACCGGAAGCATGCAATGGGTATTTAGACCAGCTGCATTGGGATGGATGTTAATAGGTTGTTGGATTATGACTTTACGATACCGTATAAGAAAATTAGAATATCATACAGATGAACTTGGTAACTAAGGTTGTTTGTTTCCAGATTATAAGATTTAAAATAAATTCAAGATGAAAAAAATATTTCTTTTAATAATAATGAGCTGCTTTAACTTCTTGGTTACATTCGCTCAATCTAATAACGGTGTTGAAATGGCTACAGGTTTACGTAGTTCAGGAAAGATTTACGTTGTTGTAATTGTGTTGTTAATTATTTTCTTAGGTTTTATTATTTACTTATTTACAATCGATAGAAGAATAGGTAAACTGGAAAAGAAAGAAAAAAGTATCCGATAGGAGTCTAATCTAAATTTTAATTAAATATTTATTATGGCTAATTCAATAGCTTTGTCTGCTAGCGCGCCTCATTTTTTCAAAGATGTTTGTGAGTTCTTTGATCAGGCTGCTCTTTTAATTGACTATCAGTGTTAAGTGTATTAGTGCTTTTCTTTGTTATACCTTATTGCCATCTTCGTTACACTTACTGTGCACCTTTCGATAAAGAAGATGTACAAATGTACACCTTGAAAAGCTTCTGAGAAGGGACCCCGATATTAGAAAGTTGTTTGATTGTCACCCAATAATGTTTGATTTACACTATTTAAGCCTTAAGATATTCTTTAATTTTGTTTCAGATAAAAAATAGAAATCATGCGGGTATTAAATGGAAAAGTCGCGTTAGTTACCGGCGCTTCGAAGGGAATAGGTGCCATTACAGCTTTAGAACTGGCCAAAAACGGTGCAAACGTAATTGTTAACTATAATAGTAGCTACGAAGCTGCGGAACTGGTGGTTGCTGAAATTAAAGCGGTGGGTGGTCAAGCTATAGCCTTGCAGGCAGATGTTAGTAAAGAAGACGAAGTGAAACGTCTGTTTGACGACGCCATTACTGTTATGGGAAAAATTGATATCTTGGTGAATAATGCCGGATTGATGATAACTAAAGCGATTGGGCAGGTTTCGAGTGATGAGTTTGACAAGCTGTTCAGCACGAATGTTAAAGGTGTGTTCAATACTTTACATGAGGCGGCCAGCAAAATGGCTGATAATGGAAGTGTGATTAATCTATCTTCTACAGTAACCCGCACGATGTTTCCGGGCTATGGTCTATATTGTGCCACTAAAGGCGCGGTAGAGCAGCTCACACGTATCTTTGCAAAAGAAGTTGGGAACCGGGGCATCAATGTGAATGCAGTAGCGCCCGGACCGACCGAAACAGAACTGTTTCTGGATGGCAAAACGCAGCAGGATATCGATCGCCTGGCGGGTAGCAATGCTTTTGGCCGATTGGGCCAGCCGGAAGATATTGCTCGTGTTATTGTAACTTTAGCAAGCGACGATTCAAAATGGATATCCGGACAGATCATTGGTGCTAACGGTGCTATGGCATAATTTTAGTATTTTGCCTAAAATAGCTATAAAAATAATAATGAAAGAGACGGAATCACTAGAAGTGTTTTATCGGGAAAAAATGGGCGTTTTACCCAGCGATATTTTTCGTAGAACGGGACACTTCAATGTATTTACAATGGAAGATTATACAGGCCCTAAGCCTGCATATCCTATGCCTTATAGTCGGAAGGATTACTACAAAATTGCTCTGATTAGAGGGGCACATCTGGTAGAATATGCTGATCATACATATAACGTCGAACACAATATGCTAATGTTTGCCAATCCTCAGATTCCCTATAATTGGACGCCATCTAGTCTACAGCCGGTTGGAGCCTTCTGCGTATTTACTGAGGATTATATGAAAGGCTTTGGAAATATTACAGATTATCCGCTATATCAACCTGGAGGAACTCCCATATTAGATCTTCACGATGAAGAGGCTGCAAGAGTTATGGAATTATTTAACAGAATGTTCACCGAAATCTCTTCTGATTACCTCTATAAATATGATGTCTTACGAAGCCAGGTATTTGACCTTATTCATACGGGGCTCAAATTGAGACCGGCCTTAACTGTTAGAGAAGAAGTCGGTTCTAATGCAAGTATTCGGATTGGTTCCCTATTTCATGAGCTTTTGGAACGACAGTTTCCCATCGAATCTGCTGTACAGCAAGTACGGTTGAAGACTGCTGCTGAATTTGCAGATCAGCTCAACGTCCATATCAATCACCTAAATAGAGTATTAAAGAGTACAGTAGGTAAAACAACTACACAGTTGATTTCAGAAAGGTTAGCTTCGGAAGCCAGGGCCTTATTAAAACATACCAACTGGAATATCGGGGAAATTGCCTGGTGTTTGGGGTTTGAAGATACCTCTAATTTTATTAAATTTTTCAAAAGACAAAATTTGATTACGCCTCATCAATACCGATCTTAAGTGCTATAAAGACCCAGATCGAAAATTATTTGATTTTCACCATTTTTAGTTTGAAGTATCCTTTTTAAAGCCCTCTATGACTAATAATTTTGCTTCCACATTAATACTAATAAATTAAATTTTGAAAATGGAAGCTTATATTTTAGAAAAAAACGGAGGACTGGAAAACTTAAAGAAAACTACTTTAACTACCCCAAGAGTTAAAGCTGGCGAAGTGTTGATTCAGACTAAGGCGATTGGCATCAACCCAATCGATGTTCAGGTCCGTAGTTCAAAGGATATTCTAGGTATGATCACTGGAGGTATTTTTCCAGAGCATGTAATCCTGGGATGGGACGTGGCGGGTATTGTTGAACACGTCGGAGAAGAGGTTACTGCCTTTAAACCGGGAGATGCGGTATATGGTTTAGTTAACATGCCAGGGCTAGGTAGCACATACGCTACTCAAGTAATAGCGCAGGCCGATCAGCTAACGCATAAGCCTGAAAACTTATCCTTTATCGCTGCAGGAGCCACACCGATGTCTGCTATGACAGCCTGGCAGGCGGTAATTAATCTGGCAAATATTCAAAAAGGCGACAAAGTACTTATCCATGCAGCCTCCGGCGGTGTAGGCCACTTCGCTGTACAATTCGCTAAAGAACGTGGTGCATACGCTATTGGCACAGCTTCAGGTAAAAATGAAGAGTTTGTACGCAGTTTAGGTGTAGACGAATTTTTGGATTATACAGCAGGCCCGTTTGAAGCCAAAGTGAATAATGTAGATGTGGTGATTGATACCATCAACTCTGTCGAACATATTTTACGCTCGATCTCGGTAATTAAGAGAGATGGGCGGCTGGTCTACTTGCAACCGCATTTTGCAGAGGCTCTTTCGGTAAAACTGGAAGAAAATGGTGTGAGCGGTTTGGGCGTATTCGTTAATTCTTCGGCGAAGGTACTTACCGAAATCAGTAACCTTATCAAAGCAGGCAAAGTTACCCCTAAAATTACACAGGTATTTGCATTTGATCAACTATTCGAGGCACAAGCTGCAGTGGAATCCGGAAGAGCAACTGGTAAGGTAGCCGTTGAAGTAAAATAGCCTCTATTTTATGTGTGTTCAAGATAAATTTTAGTAAAACATATTAATTAAAAAAATTAATGAATACAGATCAAACAGGACAAGACTTAGCTAAGGAATTATAATATGTATCCGGAACTAAAAGAAAAGTCGCATTGATTACTGGTGCCTTCAAAGGCATCGGAAGAGGCATAGACTTTGATCAGTTTGCTATGAGTTCTATAATTAACTTTGCTTTTTTATAGATAGAATACTGTAATAGCAGGCACCACGATAAGTACTAAGTAAATGATACAGAAATATTCCCTTGCCATACAACCCAATGAGCCTGTTCTTTCAAGAATAAGGGAAATGAAACAACAATTAAAACGGACAATTGGGCATTACGGGAGTGCGAATGCTGCAGCCCATATTAGTTTGTTTGAGTTTAAATTAGAGGAAAATAAATATCCTGTTTTTTCATCCTATTACAAGAAGGCAATAGCTGGTTTAGAACCTTTTGATATTATATTTACAGGATTTGACCATTTTGAGCATTCAACAGATTTCACATTTTATGTGAAGCTGGAAGAATGTTCTATGCAAACTATAGTGAACAATTGTAAACAGATTAAAAAAGCATCACCTTATTCACTTATCAATAAATATAATTCACCTCATATGTCTGTAGGTAGAAAATTAACGAAAGAAGGATTAGATATAGCTTATGATTTATTTACCGAGTTTAATATGACAGACTTCTGCGAGACATTTGTTATTCGTAAGTTTAATAACCAGAGGCGTCAATACGATATTGAAGAAGTAATGCCATTGTTGAACGACATGCATGAAAATAATGCACAGTTGAGTCTGTTTTAATTATTGTGTATTTAATATATTTGAGTTGATTAGCTGGTTCAAATGTATATGAATGAACATCAAAGAAAGACTTTCAGTACGTATTAGTCTAAATGAAATCCAAGAGATTATCTCTTTGATAAATTATAACGATCTAAAGAAACGAGAACTATTCAACTTACTCTTTGACTCTAATGATAAAATCGCCTTTCAGGCTGCTTGGGTAATGAGCCATTTTTCTTCGAAGGACAACGAATGGTTATATAGTAAACAAGATGAGTTGATTAATGAAGTTTTGATCTGTAAAGATATTGGGAAACGCAGATTAATACTCACTCTTCTATACCAGCAACCTTTAGTTAATTTACGAGTAGATTTCCTTGATTTCTGTTTCGAGCGAATGATTACAGAAAGAGAGCCTCTGGCAATACAATCGCTTTGTATGAAAATGGCGTACGAACTCTGCCGGCCAACTCTAGAGTTAATGCAAGAATTAAGAACTGCATTGGAAATGATGGAAGGAGAGCTCTCCCCGGCAATATATGCGGCAAAAAGAAATATATTAAAGGCAATGCAGAAAGGAAAAAGCTTGCAACCTTTTAAATAATGACTCACTTTTCTTTATTAAAAACAATAAGAAAAACCACGTGTTCTTAATATTTACCTAATCACAAAAGCAATGTTAAAGTTAAATGATAAGAAAGTAGCTGTTTTATCTGAATCCGGATTTGAAGAATCAGAATTGACTAGTCCAAAATCTGCACTAGAAGAAGCGGGTGCAACTGTGTATATTATTTCTCCTCAAAAGGAAACTATTCGTAGTTGGGATAAAGACAACTGGGGAATAGAGTTGAAAGTAGATAAGAATATTAGCGAAGCATCGATAGATGACTATGATGCATTATTGTTACCAGGTGGAGTTATGAACCCAGATAAGCTTCGCAAAAACGAAGATGCTGTTGCTTTTACCAAAGCGTTCTTAGAAAGTGGAAAGCCCATCGCCGCAATTTGTCATGGACCGCAAACTCTGATTGAAACCGGCATGCTTGCCGGAAAGGAAATGACTTCGTATCCATCTATCAAAACAGATTTAATAAATGCTGGTGTAAATTGGGTCGATAAAGAAGTGGTAGTCGATAACGGACTTGTAACAAGCCGTTCTCCAAAAGATCTGGATGCTTTTAATAAAAAAATGATTGAAGAATTTGCTGAAGGGATTCATTAATTCAAGTAGCAAGAACTAGGAGTCGATTATTTTAAAATAATCGACTCATTACTTTTATAAGCTACCTAAAGATATGATGATAATTCACTCTCATTGGTAATATCTAATCTTAAATGCGTGATAGATACAAAACCATTCTCTACGGCCCATCTGTCTGTGTTTTCATCTGCCGGACCAA
>Ga0160469_100596_pt1 | contig 14631 bp, 12 predicted proteins | sample HID1972M_E11MG_FD_108246 | JGI IMG/M metagenome (GOLD analysis project Ga0160469, IMG submission 108246) | Enriched pill bug-associated microbial communities from UW Madison campus, WI, USA - HID1972M_E11 MG | ecosystem: Host-associated > Arthropoda: Insects > Digestive system > Unclassified ...
CTCGTTGATCCATTGGGGACTCTTGATTCCAGGGCATGGTCAGCACCTCCTGACCATGATTGATACCTGTAAACCATGTCCCCGGTCTCAAACGTAAAGGATGTACCCGGTCTTTACCCACCCCAGCCCTCTCCCGGCGGGAGAGGGGGCTGACCGAGGTGACTCACGCTATCCATGGCTGATTGTTCCCACGCTCTGCGTGGGAACACAGCCCGTGACGCTCCGCGTCACTGGACGCGGAGCGTCCCTTGCGGCGTTCCCACGCAGAGCGTGGGAACGATCACGGCCTCGCCGCCGCTATCGCCACCAGCACCAACCCGACAATCAAATTAATCCCCACCACCCGCCGAATCCGGCCCAACACCGCCGCACCTGCCGGCCAGTCCTTCGCATCCACAGCCGTGCGCAATTCCGGCAGCATCAGCCCTTGAATGCGGATAAACAGCGCCGTCATCACCACGTACAACCCGATCATCACCTGCACGTACTTCGGCGCGGTTTCAAACCCGACCTGCTGCAGATGCAACATGCCCACGCCGCTAATCGGCAACAGGATCACCGCGACCCACACCCAGCGGAAAAAACCTTGAAACACTTCCACCCACAAGGTCAGCCGGGCGGGGCCGTCGAGGGCCTTCACGGCCGCGGGGCGCAAGACCATCCAGGCGAAGAACATGCCGCCGACCCACACCAGGGCGGACAGGACATGCAGGGGGTAGACGAGGCTAAAAAGTGTCATTGGGTTACTCCGTTCTGCGCAGGATCGATTCGCGGGGTATGATAGCCGCCGATCCAAACCACTGAAAATTTATCCAGCGTTTTTTGCGCCCGACACTCAATGATCAGCACTGAACTCAAAACCACGATCCAGGGCGCCTACTCGCGTTTTCTTGAAGCCAAGAGCCTCAAACCGCGTTACGGCCAGCGCCTGATGATCGCTGAAATCGCCAAAGTCCTCGGGGATATCGACACCGACGACGAAGGCCGGCGCAGTGGCGACCCCGCAATTGTTGCGGTGGAAGCCGGCACCGGTACCGGCAAGACCGTGGCCTACAGCATGGCGGCGATCCCCACGGCGAAAGCCGCTGGCAAGCGTCTGGTCATCGCCACGGCGACCGTCGCGCTGCAAGAGCAGATCGTCTACAAGGATTTGCCCGACCTGATGCGCAACAGCGGGCTGAATTTCACTTTCGCCCTGGCCAAGGGTCGTGGCCGCTACATGTGCCTGTCCAAACTCGACATGCTCTTGCAGGAAGGCCACGCGCAAACCGCCACTGCCCAGCTGTTCGAAGAAGAAGGCTTCAAGATCGAGGTCGACGAGGCCAGTCAGAAGCTGTTCACCAGCATGATCGAGAAACTCGCCGGCAATAAATGGGACGGCGACCGCGACAGCTGGCCGAATGCGCTGGAAGACGCCGATTGGGCACGCTTGACCACCGATCACAGCCAGTGCACCAACCGCCATTGCCCGAACTTCGGCCAGTGCGCCTTCTACAAGGCCCGCGAAGGCATGGGCAAGGTCGACGTGATCGTCACCAACCACGACATGGTGTTGGCTGACCTGGCATTGGGCGGCGGCGCGGTGCTTCCCGATCCGCGTGACACCATTTACGTGTTCGACGAAGGTCACCACCTGCCGGACAAGGCCATCGGCCACTTCGCCCACTACACGCGTCTGCGTTCCACCGCCGACTGGCTGGAAACCACCGCCAAGAACCTCACCAAACTGCTCGCCCAGCACCCGTTGCCGGGCGATCTCGGCAAGTTGATCGAGCAGGTGCCGGAGCTGGCGCGGGAGATCAAGGCGCAGCAGCAGTTCATGTTCAGCGCCTGCGAACAGGTCGCCGATTTCAAACCGGGCGAAGACGTCGAAGGCCGTGAGCGGCCGCGTCATCGGTTCGTCGCCGGGGTGATTCCCGAGCACATGCGCGAAATGGGCATCGAGCTGAAGAAAGGCTTCTCGCGTCTCAACGATCTGTTCACCCGTCTGACCGACCTGCTCAAGGAAGGCATGGATGGCGAGGTCAACATCGGCATTGCCAGCAATCAGGCGGAAGAGTGGTATCCGCTGTTCGGCAGCCTGTTGTCCCGTGCCTCCGGCAACTGGGAGTTGTGGACGGCCTTCACCGCCGAAGACCCGGAAGACAGCCCGCCGATGGCGCGTTGGCTGACCTTGGCCGAAAGCGGCTCGCTGTTCGACATCGAGGTCAACGCCAGCCCAATTCTCGCCGCTGAAACCTTGCGCCGCAGCCTGTGGAACGTCGCCTACGGTTGCCTCGTCACCTCGGCGACCCTGACCGCGCTGGGCACTTTTGACCGCTTCCGCATGCGCGCCGGTTTGCCGAAAAAAGCCGTTACCGCCGTGGTGCCGAGCCCGTTCCATCACGCTGATGCCGGCGTGCTGCGAGTGCCGGATCTGAAAGCCGATCCGCGCGATGCTCCCGCGCACACCGCCGCGATCATTCGTGATCTGCCGGATCTGGTCGAAGGCTCGCGCGGCACGCTGGTGCTGTTCTCTTCGCGCAAACAGATGCAGGACGTGTTCGACGGCCGCGACCGCGCCTGGCGCCACCAAGTGTGCATTCAAGGCAACCTGTCGAAACAGGAAACCCTGAACAAGCACAAGGCGCGCGTCGATGGCGGTGATTCCAGCGTGCTGTTCGGTCTCGCCAGTTTTGCCGAAGGCGTCGACTTGCCGGGTGCTTACTGCGAGCACGTTGTGATCGCCAAGATTCCGTTCTCGGTGCCGGACGATCCGGTCGAAGCGGCGCTGTCGGAATGGATCGAAGCCCGTGGCGGTAATCCGTTCATGGAAATCTCGGTGCCCGACGCCTCGCTGAAACTGGTTCAGGCCTGCGGTCGTCTGCTGCGTACCGAAGAAGACCGCGGCACCATCACCTTGCTGGATCGGCGCCTGGTCACCCAGCGCTACGGCAAGGCGATCCTCAATGCGTTGCCGCCCTTCCGTCGTGAAATATCCTGAGACATCGGTGGGCAGTTTTGCCCGCCGTGTTGTCTATCTCTCTGCCATCGCTTTTCCATTGGCCATTATTGGTCGTTAGGGAGAACTCCGTTCTTATGATCCGCCGTTCGCTGCCTGCCGTTTTCGCCTTGATCTTCGCTGCCCCTCTGATGGCAGCGCCTGCCGGTCAGCAGACCCTGTTCAACTTTGTCCGCCCGGCGGACGTGGTCAAAGTCACCACCGAAAACGCCGATCTGCCCCAAGCCAACGCTGAGCAAACCGCAGAAGGCGAAGTGCTGCGCCGGGTGACGTTCAACCCGGTGGCCCGTCCGACCCTGCGTCTGACCCCGCAGACCGGTGCCTGGGACTGGTCGCAGTCGGGCATGATGAGCCTGCGTCTGCAGAGCGCGATGAACTGGGCCGTGACGGTCTATGTGCAAATCCAGAGCAATGACGGCCGCACACTGGTCAGCCGCGTCGACCTGCCGGCCGGCCCTGCGCAGACCTTGCTGGTGCCGCTGGTGGCATCGACGCCGCTGAGCCAAGGCATGAAAGCCGGGCCGCCGATGCCGATGACCGTCGACGGTCAGCGCATTTTGCTGGCCGCGAGCAGCGGTGAGATTGATCGCAGCCAAGTGGTATCGGTGAGCCTGTCGATGGATCAGCCGAAAGTCGCGCAGAGCTTGCTGCTTGAGCGTTTCGGCGTGCAGGACGGCGAGTCGGTCAGCCAAGCGGTGTACGGCAATCTGGTCGACGCTTACGGGCAATCGACCCGCAGCAAATGGCCGGAAAAAATCGCCAACGACGAACAACTGAAATCCGCCGCCGCCAAGGAACAGCAACAGCTGAAAACCTGGCTGGCCGAGCGCGAGAAGTCCTCGCTGGACAAGTTTGGTGGCTGGAACAAAGGCCCGGCGTTCAAGGCCAGCGGCTTCTTCCGCACCGAAAAACGTGACGGCCGCTGGTATCTGGTCACGCCTGAAGGGCATCCGTTCTACTCCCTTGGCGTCAACACCGTCAGCCCCGACGTCAGCCAGACGTACGTGGCAGGTCGCGAGTTCATGTTCGAATCCTTGCCGAAACCGGATGAGCCGTTGGCCAGCCACTTTGGTGAAGGCGACAACCGTGGCGGCAATGGTGTTGATCAAGGTCGAGGCTACGGCAACGGCCGCTGGTACGATTTCTACGGCGCCAACTTGCAGCGTGTGTACGGCGAACCGTGCAAAGCGGACAGCGCAGGCAAATCCGGGGTCGCTGAAGCGGCGAAGGCTGAAGCCACTGAAACCGCCGCCGCCAAAGCCGCAGAACCTGCCGCTGTGCCGGCAGAGCCGAAGTCAGGCGTCGCCGAAGCGGCCAAGACTGAAACCGTGCAAGTGGCCACTGAAAAGGCTGCCGCGCCGTGCAAATCAACTATTGATGAGCAACAGTGGGCCAACCACACGCTCGATCGCCTGCAAGCCTGGGGCTTCAACACGGTCGGCAACTGGAGCGCCGATTCGCTGAGTGAAGCCGAGCGCGTGCCGTACACCTTGCCGCTGTCGATCGTCGGCGATTACACCAGCATCAGCACCGGCAGCGACTGGTGGGGCGGCATGCCCGATCCGTTCGACCCGCGTTTCGCCATGGCCACCGAGCGTGCCGTGGCCATCGCTGCTCGCGATCACCGCGACGATCCATGGTTGATCGGCTATTACGCCGACAACGAACTGGCCTGGGCGGGTCCGGGCGACGATGCTAAATCCCGTTACGCGCTGGCCTACGGTACGTTGAAAATGACCACCGACGTGCCGGCCAAACGCGCATTCCTCAAGCAATTGCGCGACAAGTATCGCAATCAGGCGGGCCTGTCGAAGGCGTGGGGCATTGATCTGCCGGCGTGGGAATTGATGGAAGACCCGGGTTTCGTGCCGCCATTGCCGAACCCCGAGCACCCGGAAATCGAGGCCGACTTCAAATATTTCCAGAAAGTCTTCGCCGACACCTACTTCAAGACCATCTCCGATTCACTGAAATGGCACGCGCCCAACCAGATGCTGTTGGGCGGTCGCTTCGCCACCAGCACCCCGGAAGCCGTGGCGTCCTGCGCGCAGTATTGCGATGTGCTGAGTTTCAACATGTACACGCTCAAGCCGCAGGATGGTTATGACTTCGCTGCGCTGGGAGCGTTGGACAAACCGGTGCTGATCACCGAATTCAACTTTGGCTCGGCCGATCGTGGCCCGTTCTGGGGTGGCGTGACGCAACTGAGCAAGGAAGAAGATCGTGGGCCGGCATATGCCAATTTCCTCAAACAGGCGTTGAGTGAACCGTCGATCGTCGGCGTGCACTGGTTCCAGTATCTGGATCAACCGGTGACCGGGCGTCTGCTCGATGGCGAGAATGGTCACTTTGGTTTGGTGGGCGTGACGGATCTGCCGTATCAGGGGTTTGTTGAAACCGTGCGCAAGAGCAATTTGCAGGCGATGGATCAGTTGGGTCAGCAAGCGCAAAAGGCGCCGGTGCATGAAGCGGAAGGCGGCCGCAAAGGCGAGGCCGGCAAAGGCGCGGGGGCAGGGCATGCGGGTGGGCATTCGGGGAATGGTCATTAAGGCGTGATACCGCGTTATCGTTCTTCGCGAGCAAGCCCGCTCCCACAGGGGATCTTTGGTGCTATCGAGATCCCCTGTGGGAGCGGGCTTGCTCGCGAAGGCGTCAGTCGCCTCAACCCAAAATCTGAAATAACCGTCTAGCCCGCAGCTGTTCCCAAATCCCTCAAGGGCTGGAACAATGCGGGCCACTTTGTAGAGCGTTTTCGCGGGGGAGTTGCGGGTGCAGATTCAGGGACATTACGAGCTTCAATTCGAAGCGGTGCGCGATGCTTTCGCAGCACTGTTCGACGATCCCCAGGAACGCGGCGCAGCCTTGTGCATTCAGGTCGGCGGAGAAACCGTCCTCGACCTCTGGTCAGGTACCGCCGACAAAGACGGCGCCGAAGCCTGGCACAGCGACACCATCGCCAACCTGTTCTCCTGCACCAAAACCTTCACTGCCGTCACCGCGCTGCAACTGGTCGCCGAAGGCAAGTTGCAACTCGATGTGCCGGTCGCCCGCTACTGGCCGGAATTCGCCGCTGCCGGCAAAGAATCCATCACCCTGCGCCAATTGCTTTGCCACCAGGCCGGTCTGCCGGCACTGCGAGAATTGCTCGCGCCGGAAGCCCTGTACGACTGGCAAACCATGGTCGACGCCCTCGCGGCGGAAACGCCATGGTGGACGCCGGGTACTGGCCACGGTTACGCGGCAATCACTTATGGCTGGCTGATCGGCGAATTGCTGCGACGTGCCGACGATCGCGGCCCGGGCGAATCGATTGTTGCCCGGGTCGCCAAGCCGTTGGGGCTGGATTTCCACGTTGGCCTGGCTGACGAAGAATTCCACCGTGTCGCGCACATTGCGCGCGGCAAAGGCAATCCCGGCGATGCCGCCGCGCAACGTCTGCTGCAAGTGACTATGCGCGAACCGACCGCCATGAGCACCCGCGCCTTTACCAATCCGCCGTCGGTGCTCACCAGCACCAACAAACCGGAATGGCGACGCATGCAGCAACCGGCGGCCAATGGTCACGGCAATGCGCGCAGCCTCGCCGGATTCTATGCCGGGTTGCTCGACGGCAGCCTGTTGGAAAGCGACATGCTCGAAGAGCTGACCCGCGAACACAGCCTCGGTGAAGACAAAACCCTGCTGACCCGCACCCGTTTTGGTCTGGGCTGCATGCTCGACCAACCCGATGTGCCTAACGCCACCTACGGCCTCGGCCCACGGGCGTTCGGCCATCCGGGCGCGGGCGGATCGATCGGTTTTGCTGACCCTGAGCACGATGTCGCGTTTGGTTTTGTGACAAATACCCTTGGGCCTTACGTTTTGATGGATCCGCGCGCGCAGAAGCTCGCGCGGGTGCTTGCCACTTGTCTATAAAGCAACACCCGAGGTCTCTGCATCGGAACCTCGTGCAATTTTTCGATTCAAAGCGACAGTTTATCCGGGCGAAAGTGCTCTGATTTTTCATTACTTTATTTTGTGGATTTTCAATGTCATCTAAAAAGACCCTCGCCCTGGCCCTGTGTGTAGCGATCACCGGTTGCGCACAGACCCCAAAAAACGATGCGGAAGGCACCAGCACTTGGTGGCCGTTCGGTTCCTCCGACAAAGTCGCGGCCAAAGAGCCAGCTCCAGCCCCGTTGAAACCTGCCGCAACCGCGCCGGTTGCCAAGTCTGAAAGCAGCAACCCTTGGTACTGGCCGTTCGGTTCCGATGACGAAGCCGTCAAGGCTGACATGAAAGCCGAAGTCGCGCCTGAAGCGAAAAAACCGGTCGCCGTAGCCAAGGCTGATGCCGATTCGGGCGCTAAATGGTGGTGGCCGTTCGGCGCCAAGGACGATCAAACCCCTAAAGCCGTGCCGATGCCAGATCCGAAAGTGACCCAGGCCTGGCTCGACGATTACGAGCCGCGCCTGCGCGAAGCGGTCAAGGACAGCAACCTGCAACTCGAGCGCCGTGAAAACGTCTTGGTCGTTACCGCACCGGTAGAAGGTTCGTTCAACCCGGATCGCCCGGCCATGCTGTTGCCGGTCACCCTTGGCCCGTTCACTCGCGTGGCTAAAATCCTTGAAGCCGATCCGAAAACCGCTGTGCTGGTACTCGGTCACAGCGACACCAGCGGTTCCGCGCCAGCCAACGTCAAGCTGAGCCAGGAGCGTGCACAAGCCATCGCGGCGATTTTCCGCCTCAGCGGTTTGCAGCGTGATCGTCTGATGCTGCGCGGGATGGGTTCCGAAGCACCGCGTGCGGCCAACGACAGCGTTGAAGGTCGCGCCCTGAACCGTCGGGTCGAGATGCTGGTCACTCCGCAAAACACCATGGTTGCCCTGCTGAGCAAGTACAACATGCCAGCACCGAAACCCGTCACCATGGTGGCGGCGCAAGACGTCAAGCCAGTGGCCAAACCGGTAACTCCGGCTCCGGCCGCGAAGAAAGCCGCTGTACCGGCCACCAAAAAAGCCCCGGCGAAAAAAGCCGCTGCCAAGGCTCCGGCGAAAAAAGCCCCGGCCAAGGCACCGGCGAAGAAAACCACGCCAGCCAAAGCGTCGACCACCGACAAGAAAGTCGCGGCGACCGATACCACCAAAAAGTGATTCGCTAACGAAAGGAATGCGCCATGACCCAGGCTCTGGCAGATATGCGTCGTGATTACACCCGGGATGGTTTGTCCGAGGCGCAAGCCCCGGCCGAGCCGTTTGCGCTGTTCCACCAGTGGTTCGCCGACGCGGTGAAAACCGAGCAGGCACCGGTGGAAGCCAACGCCATGACCCTGGCCACGGTTGATGCGGACGGCCGTCCGCATTGCCGCATTCTGCTGCTCAAGGGCCTGGACGCGCAGGGCTTTACCTTCTTCACCAATTACGAAAGTGCCAAGGGCCAGCATCTGGCGGCGAATCCGTTTGCCGCCATGACGTTCTTCTGGCCAACCCTAGAGCGCCAGGTGCGCATCGAAGGGCGCGTCGTGAAGGTCACGCCGGAAGAATCCGATGCGTATTATCAGGTGCGTCCGCTGGGCAGTCGCCTCGGTGCATGGGCGTCGCCGCAAAGCCGGGTGATCAACGGCCGTGGTGAACTGGAAGACTTGCTCAAAGCGACTGAACAACGTTTCTCCGACAGCCAGCCAGATTGCCCGCAACACTGGGGCGGTTACCGCTTGCTGCCTGAGCGCATCGAATTCTGGCAGGGCCGTCCGAGCCGTCTGCACGATCGCCTCAACTACCGTCTGCAGACCGGCCAATGGTCTGTTGAACGTCTGGCACCTTAAGCAGTCTACCGAGCGAGATAGCTTGCCGCAGCGGCATTGAGCCACTGCGGCAGATCGCGGCGCTTGATCTTCTGCGCCCGAGCGCTCGCCAGTTGCTCGAGCATGTAGGCGCGTTTACCTTCATCCTTGCCGGCCAGCGACAGCGCCAGGTCGCGATCCATCCAGCGTTTGATCCGCACGTACAGCCACCCGTGGAAGTACAGCCCGGCGAGCGTGGTGGCGAAAATGATGAAGTAATCCATGAAAATCCTTGGGGGCGGTGGCGCAGAATCCGTAATTTGGCGCTACTGTAGGGCTCTAGAAGGAAACGTGCAGGCGTCTGTACCTCGCCTGAATGAAAGCAAATTTGTCCGGGCTGCGCCGTGACAGGCGTCAAGCAGCGGAGTTTAATGAATATATGTTCTTTTGGAGTTGATGCTATGCGTAAGTCTGTTCTGCTGGTTGCTTCCTTTTCCACGATGGCGATGTTGCTTACCGGCTGCCAATCGAGCCTGACCGGTGACTCCTACTCCCGTGACGAAGCGCGTCGCGTGCAGACGATTCGCATGGGCACCATCGAATCCCTGCGCCCGGTCAAAATCGAAGGCACCAAAACCCCGATCGGCGGCCTCGCCGGTGCAGCAGTCGGCGGCGTCGGCGGCAGCGCCATTGGCGGCGGCAAGGGCAGCATCGTTGCAGCGGTCATCGGTGCGGTGGCGGGCGGTTTGATTGGTTCGGCCACGGAAGAAGGTTTGACCCGTACTCAGGGTGTGGAAATCACCGTGCGTGAAGACGACGGCAGCATGCGCGCCTACGTGCAGCAGGTTCAGGAGAACGAAGTGTTCCGTGTTGGCGAGCGCGTACGGATTTCGACTGTTGGCGGGACGAGCCGCGTTTCGCACTAAGCGATAGCGAGTCGTTGAAGAAAACCCCGATCAGGTGACTGGTCGGGGTTTTTCTTTCTTACATCTTCAAGTCAAGACCCGGCTCGGGTGCCAATGAAATATTCCAGGCCTTCGGGGAACTCAGTTTCCAACAGCTTCGCGGCTTGCCTGATTTGAGCATCATTCATTTCCAGTTCGCCTGGTTCCAGATCTTCAAGGGATTTGGATTCTGTGATCTGTGCTAATGCTTGGTTAAGCTCGTAGTCTTTTATTAGCAGCTCGAACTGCAGTGAATCGTCTTGTGCTTCGTCAGGCAAGAATCCAGTAATGGATAAGTAGCGCATAACTTCTCTCGTTGTTGAGTCATTTTGGAGTCGTACGGCCCGGTTTTGCTTTTTTGGTCTGCCTTCCGGTTACGTGATCGAACTCTCCCAGGTGTATTCCTAATTTGTCAAAAATCTCGACAGCACCGCTTTTTGAGTCCCACTCATATATCCGGTTCTTTCGATCAAGCCAGCGGGCTCTTTTCTTTCCTCCTCCTTGCACTGAAGCTTTTGACTTCACCCTTTTCGTGTCAGGGAATGCGGGAAGCGTGTCTGGATCGTCGTAATACTTATGGTCTGGGAGTTTGCTTAAAACAATGTAAACCGGCTGAACCAATGAGCTCGCGGGAAAAACCAAAATGAAATCCCGGTACTCCGGCGGATAAACCGGATTAACCAGAATCCCGTCCGCCGCTTTCGTCGGTGGATACACCCAGATATGCGGCGCTTGCGGTGCAGCCTCCAGCGCCGGAATACCGAGAATGTCGGAGCCATCCACAGCAGGCGTCCAGATCAGTTCGACGCCTTCACCCAGATCCGCAATGAATTGGCTGCCGCGCGCGGTGAACTGCACGACATCAACCATTTCCCAATCGCGATTCTTGCCGGTGTAGAAACCGTAACCTTTCAGACTGCCGTCGGCCTGTTGTTCGATCCTCAGCCGAACGCGAGTTCGCGCCTGTTCAAGTCCGCGCAACTGCTCGTCGGTATACAGCGCACTGTCGCCAAGACTCGATGGCATGAACAGCGCGACCAAACCCACCAAAGGCGCAACAGCCGCGCTGGATACCACAGCGGGCAGGGCATCAAATACCGAACCCGCCAACGCCAGACTGCCAAACCCGGCCGGAATGGCGGTTGCACCGATTTTCTTGAGCGGGACGCCGCCGCTATCATCAGCCTCACGCGCGCCCAGCAAAATCAACTCACCGTAGTCCTTCAAACTGTCAGTCGGCACCATCCCCGAAGGATTGGCGTAATCGATGATCGCGTCCGGCAATTTGCAGGACTTGGCGAATACGCAGCCGGCCCGAACGACATCGTCCTTTTTCGCCGCCACTTCTCGACCACGCTCGAAAGCCTCTTGCCGGGCCAGCATGGCGTCGTAAGCATTTTGTCTGGCGTCGCGGTCAGCCAGTTCACTGGCCGTCATGTAGCGGTAGGTGACGTGATGCCCGTCGCCTTGCGGTGGGTTGGAAACCCGGGGAATGTCCTTGTTGCCAGCCACTGATCGTCCTTTCGCTCATCCATCGACAGCCCCTCGCAAGGGACTGGGCAACGTTAACGAAGCGGGAAAATTGTGGCTGTAGGACGTGTCTCTAAAGACGTGGGGATTAGTCGCTGTGTATCAGTGTGGCGGGACTTGTGGCGAGGGGATTTATCCCCGATGGGCTGCGTAGCGGCCCCAAAAGAATGGGACTGCTGCGCAGCCCATCGGGGATAAATCCCCTCGCCACAGGTGTTCTACGCAGGATTCGGTAATGTGTTTCGGCGACTCGCCGCCGCCGTCACCGCATAACCAATCAGCGCCGCCAGAATCGAGCCGGTCAGAATGCCCATTCGATCCATCCCGGCGTAGTCGCTCACGCCCGGTTCAAAGGCCAGCGAGCCAACGAACAGGCTCATGGTGAAGCCGATACCGCAGAGGATCGCCACGCCCATGACTTGGCCCCAGTTGGCGCCTTGCGGCAGGGCGGCGATGCCGACTTTGACGGCTACCCAGGTGAGGCCGAAGACGCCGACGGTTTTACCGAGCAGCAGGCCGACCGCAATGCCCATCGGTACGTCGTGGGTGAAGCTTTCGACGGTGACGCCGCTCAGCGACAGGCCGGCGTTGGCGAAAGCGAACAGCGGCAGGATGCCGTAGGCGACCCACGGATGTAGCGCATGTTCGAGGGTCAGCAGTGGCGACGGCTCGGCGTTTTTCGTTCGCAGCGGGATGCAGAAGGCCAGGGTCACGCCGGCCAGCGTCGCGTGGACACCGCTTTTGAGCACGCAGACCCAGAGGATCAGCCCGATGATCATGTACGGCCCGAGCTTGACCACCCCGAGTCGGTTCATCGCCACCAGCGACGCAATGCACGCGGCCGCGAGGCCCAGCGACAGGGTCGACAGTTCGCCGGAGTAGAAGATCGCGATGATGACGATGGCGCCGAGGTCATCGATGATCGCCAACGTCATCAGGAAAAGCTTTAACGATACCGGTACACGCTTGCCGAGCAGGGCCAGTACGCCGAGGGCGAAGGCGATGTCGGTGGCGGTCGGAATAGCCCAGCCGCTGAGGGCCGCAGGGTTGTCGCGGTTGAGGAACCAGTAGATCAGCGCCGGCACCAGCATGCCGCCGATGGCTGCGGCGCCGGGCAGGACGATTTGCGACGGCTTCGACAGCTGACCGTCGAGTACCTCGCGTTTCACTTCCAGGCCGATGAGCAGGAAAAACATCGCCATCAGGCCATCGTTGATCCACAGCAGCAGGGGTTTAGCGATTTTCAACGCACCGATCTGCGCCACCACGGGGGTGTCGAGCAGGCCGGTGTACAGCCACGACAGTGGCGAGTTGTTGATAATAAGAGCCAGGAGGGCCGCGGCGATCAATAACAGACCGCTGGCAGCTTCCAACTGAAAGAAACGCGTGAAAGTGCTACGCAGAGGCAAGGTCGCTCTCCATCGAATCGTCAAAAAGGTGGAACACCCTAACCCGTACTGTTAGTTGTTAAAACAAAAGTTATATTCTTTTTTGTTATATGTCGTTACAGGCTGTCTGGCTCAAGCCACGGTGAGCCTAGCAGTTGCCTGACATATTGAGACTCAGCTGTATCTGTGCGGAATATAGGATTAATCCTAATCTGACGTACGAACCTTTTCAGGAGGCCAATCTCCTGCCCGATTCAACGAGAACATAGACCATGAGCGACAAACGACAGTGGGCCCGCGAAGCCATCCGCATCATCGAAGCGGACTTCCAGCGCAGCGCCGACACCCATCTGATCCCCTTGCCGCTGCCGGGTTTTCCGGGCATCGAGCTGTACTTCAAGGATGAATCCAGTCATCCGACCGGCAGCCTCAAACATCGCCTGGCCCGTTCGTTGTTCCTTTATGCGCTGTGTAACGGCTGGCTGAAACCCGGCGCGCCGGTGATCGAGGCGTCGAGCGGTTCGACGGCGATTTCCGAAGCGTATTTCGCGCGGATGCTCGGTTTGCCGTTTATTGCGGTGATGCCGGCGACCACCTCGAAAGAAAAAATCGCCCAGATCGAGTTCTATGGCGGCAAAAGCCATCTGGTAAAAGATCCGACGCAGATTTACGCCGAATCCGAGCGTCTGGCCCGTGAACACGATGGTCACTTCATCGACCAGTTCACCTACGCCGAGCGCGCAACCGACTGGCGCGCGAACAACAACATCGCTGAATCGATCTTCCAGCAGATGCGTTTCGAGACGCACCCGGAACCGAGCTGGCTGATTTCCAGCCCCGGCACCGGCGGCACCACCGCGACCCTTGGCCGTTACGTGCGCTATCGCCAGCATTGCACCCGCGTGTTGTGCGCCGATGCCGAGCGTTCAGTGTTCTTCGATTACTACCAGACTGGCGACGCGACTTTGCGTCTGGATTGCGGCTCGCGGATTGAAGGCATTGGCCGGCCACGGGTGGAAGCGTCGTTTCTGCCGAAGGTGATCGATGCGATGGTCAAAGTGCCGGACGCCTTGTCGCTGGCGGCCATGCATTATCTGGCGCAGCGTCTGGGCCGGCATGTTGGTGGGTCGAGCGGCACCAATCTGATCGGCGCGTTGATGGCGGCGCAGCAGATGAAAGCGGCGGGGGAGTCGGGGTCGATCGTGGCGATCCTGTGCGATGGCGGCGAGCGGTATGCCGACACGTATTACGATCAGGGTTGGCTGAAGATGCAGGGTTACGAGTTGGCCGATTTGATCGACGCCGTGGCGGCGAGTGCCGAGCGCGGTGAACCGCTGCCGACCTTAGTGCAACGCGCCAACATCTGACACACCGAAAACCAAATGTGGGAGCGGGCTTGCTCGCGAAGGCAGTGTGTCAGGCGATACATGTATCGACTGAAACGACGCTTTCGCGAGCAAGCCCGCTCCCACAGGGGTTTTGTGTTGTGTCAGCTAGTGCTGATTAGTCAGTCAGGCCGAGGATGTCGCGTGCCACGGCTTCTGCGATGCGAATCCCGTCCACACCTGCCGACAGAATTCCGCCCGCATAACCCGCGCCTTCACCCGCCGGGAACAAGCCTTTCACGTTCATGCTCTGCAGCGTTTCGTTACGCGTAATGCGCAGCGGCGACGAGGTGCGTGTCTCGATCCCGGTCAACACTGCATCGTGCAGCGAGTAACCGCGAATCTGCTTCTCGAACGCCGGCAAGGCTTCACGAATCGCTTCAATCGCAAATTCCGGCAATGCCAGGGACAGATCGCCCAACGCCACGCCCGGTTTGTACGACGGCTCGACTTCGCCCAGTTCGGTCGAAGGAATGTCGTTGATGAAGTCACCAACCAGTTGCGCCGGCGCCTTGTAATCGCTGCCGCCAAGGATGAAGGCGTGGGATTCCAGGCGTTCCTGCAACTCGATCCCCGCCAGCGGGCCGCCCGGATAATCGACTTCCGGGGTGATGCCGACGAC
>Ga0160469_100616_pt1 | contig 14140 bp, 10 predicted proteins | sample HID1972M_E11MG_FD_108246 | JGI IMG/M metagenome (GOLD analysis project Ga0160469, IMG submission 108246) | Enriched pill bug-associated microbial communities from UW Madison campus, WI, USA - HID1972M_E11 MG | ecosystem: Host-associated > Arthropoda: Insects > Digestive system > Unclassified ...
AATTCACTATTCAAGCTACTCCTCCTTATTCTTTATTGAATAATACAAATTATTTAACTGCATCTGATAAGGAACGTTATAAATTCACAGAATATCATAAGTGGAAGTTTGATTCCCAGTGGTTTCAACGAATCTCCGGTAAATTGGTATTGAAGGCTCAAGCGCAATTTGGGTTCTTAGGGACTTATAGTAGTGCAACTGGCCAACCTGCATTTGAGCGTTTTAAATTAGGAGGGGATGGAATGCAAGGATTTGATTTTATACAAGGTTCAGAAATTATCGCCATGAGAGGTTATGCTAATGGATACATCATACCTGAAGGGTCGAATCCTGACGTTGCACGAAATTCGGGAAGCCCGATTTATACTAAATATCAATTAGAACTTCGTTATCCAATTTTGGTAACAGATCAGGCTACTGCCTTTGGTATGGTATTTGGCGAAGCAGGAAATACTTGGAATGATTTCAAAGATTTTAATCCTTTTCAAGTTCGACGTACATTAGGTGTTGGGGCACGCGTCTATCTACCTATTTTTGGTATGTTAGGTATAGATTATGGATATGGATTTGATCCGATTCCGGGTGTAGCAGAGAGTCAATGGAGACAAAATGTTACTTTTAGTATTCAACAAAATATTGGAGGATTTTAAATGACCATATGATTATTTAGGTTATTTTTGCATCTGGGTGATGCATGGAAGTATTTCTTAATTAGAAAACAATTGTTACAAACGGGGATATAAACTAGAATAAATAATAATAAAAAAAGAACAATTTAAAATGAAAAATTTAATAAAAGCAATCGCTATAGTTGCCGTGATTTTCTTCTCTGCTGGAGTTGCTAATGCTCAACAGAAATTGGGACATATTAATTCCGGTGAAATTTTACAGGCTATGCCAGAAGTTAAAACGGCTGATGCATCTTTTGAGGCATTCCGTCAAACAAAATTAAGTGAATTAGAGGCGATGGATAAAGAGCGCCAAGCAAAAATTACGACGTTTCAAGAAAAGTATAAGACTCTTACTGAAGCGAATCAAGCTGCACTTGGTCCAGAACTTGAAGCACTAAACCAGGAAATACAAGGTATTGAGCAAAGAATTAATGAATTAGATCAGAAAGCTCAAACTGACCTTACACAAAAACGTGAAGAACTCTACAAACCTATTTTGGATAAGGCTGAAAATGCAATCAAGGCTGTTGCCAAAGAACAAGGTTTTGCTTATGTTTTCGATACGCAAAATCAAGCAGTAGTTTATTTCGAAGGCGGACAAGATATAACAGCCTTAGTTAAGACTAAATTGGGTATTCAATAGAGCTTAGATTTAAGGGTCCATCATAGGGCAAATCCTAATAAGTCTGTATAATGTCCTTAGTATCTGCCGGATAACCTTGGTTGGTTAAAGACGGGTTATAGTAAAACATTAAGTAATAAAAAAGCGAATCTTTTGAGATTCGCTTTTTTATTATGCTTTAATATTATTGATATCAAATGAAATAATACTTTCAATGGCGTTAAGAATTCCGTAATTTTGCAATTCATTTTCAGCTATGAGTGATTCAATCAAACACGAGTGCGGTATAGCACTAATCCGTTTATTAAAACCCTTATCATTTTATCAAGAGAAATACGGCACATCCTTATATGGTTTGGACAAGCTGTATTTACTAATGGAAAAACAACACAATAGAGGTCAGGATGGTGCTGGTATTGCTACAATAAAGCTTGATATAAAGCCTGGATACCGTTACATTAGTAGATATCGTGCATTGGGTAAAAGTGCTATTTCTGAGATTTTTGCACATGTTCAAGAAAAATTCACTAATCTACAGAAGACCAATCCCGAGAAACTTTCCGATAGTATATGGTTAAAGGAGAATATGAGTTTTACGGGGGAAGTGCTGATGGGGCACTTACGTTATTCTACGCAGAGTAATAATAGTCTCGAAAATTGTCATCCTTTTCTTCGTCAGAATAATTGGAAGACCAGGAATCTTGTTATATCGGGAAACTTTAACATGACCAATGTTGATGAGCTATTGGAACAGTTATTCGAGCTGGGTCAGCATCCAAAAGAACAAGTTGATACTGTAACAGTACTGGAGAAGATAGGGCATTTTTTGGATACAGAAAATGATGTTCTGTTTGATAAATTTAAAAGAGAAGGTTATACCAATGTTGAGATAAGTGAGCTGATTGCTAAGAACATGGATGTAGCTACGATTTTACGACGTTCAGCGAAAACCTGGGATGGTGGATATGCAATAAATGGAATTTTTGGTCATGGGGATGCATTTGTTATGCGTGATCCTGCTGGGATTCGCCCGGCATTTTATTACCAGGATGATGAAGTAGTTGTCGTAACATCTGAACGGCCGGCAATTCAAACAGCGTTTAATGTTTCGATTGATGATGTTAAAGAAATCGATCCCGGTCATGCTTTGATTATTAAGAAAGACGGAGCCGTGTCTATTGAACAATTTATTACTCCAACAGTAAAAAAAGCCTGTTCTTTTGAACGAATATATTTTTCTCGTGGAAGTGATGCATCTATTTATAAAGAAAGGAAGATGCTTGGGCAATTACTATGTAAATCTGTTTTGGAAAAAGTAGATTATGATGTTGAGAATACTGTTTTTGCCTTCATTCCAAATACTGCAGAGATCGCTTTTCAGGGTTTGCACGATGGAATTAATAGTTATGTGAGAGAGTTGCAAGGAAACAATCTTTTGCATCGTGCTGATAAAATTTCGGATGAGGAAATGAGCAAAACGCTTAATATTGTTCCTCGTTTTGAAAAATTGATTATAAAGGATGCTAAGCTAAGAACTTTCATTACTCAAGATGCAGATAGACAAGATATGGTTGCACATGTTTACGATACTACTTATGGTGTTGTTAATCCTGGTGTTGACACTATTGTTGCAGTTGATGATTCCATTGTAAGAGGAACTACCTTAAAGCAGAGTGTTCTTAAAATTTTAGATCGCCTTAAACCTAAAAAGATCATTATAGTTTCTTCTGCTCCTCAAATTAGATATCCTGATTGCTATGGGATTGATATGTCCCGCATGGGAGAATTTGTTGCTTTTGAAGCAGCAATTTCATTATTGCGTAAAAGGAATATGCATTCTATCATAGATGATGTATATCAAAAATGTTTATTATCTCAAGAATTGGATAAAGAAAAAGTCATAAATTATGTGAAGGAGATTTATGAACCTTTTACTTATGATGAAATATCTAAAGAGATTGCCAGAATAATCACGCCTTCAGATATTAATGCTGAAGTAGGCGTAGTTTATCAAACGCTGGAAAATCTACATACAGCTTGTCCTGATCATCTGGGCGATTGGTACTTCTCTGGCGATTATCCAACACCTGGTGGAAATAAAGTAGTTAATAAAGCATTTATGAACTGGATGGAGGGTAAAAATGCGAGAGCATACTTTTCGGCTTAAAAAATTGAGGAGTTTGAGAAAGCCGAGTTTTGATGAAATATTTATGAATCTTGCAGAAGAACTTGCATTAAAATCACATTGTGTAAGAGCACAAGTGGGTGCAGTTCTATCTAAGGATACTAGAATTATTTCGATTGGCTATAATGGTCCGCCTGCAGGAACTCATAATTGCGATGAAGAGTGGCCTGGTGTGGGGTGTGATAGAGATAGTAAAGGAAGCTGTTCTCTTGCATTACATGCAGAACAGAATGCAATTTTATATGCTGTAAAAAATGGTGCAGACTTGCAGCAAGCCACTCTATATACAACACTTTCTCCATGTTTGCCTTGTGCACGGCTGATTTTCTCTGCAGGAATTGTGCAAGTTTTCTATAGAAACTCTTATGCAGAATATAAGGGTTTACCCGAAGATGAAGGGATTGCTTTTTTAAATCGCTTTGGAGTAGAGACAATACGTTTTAAATAGGTATTATTGGTGAAAAGGTAATAATCTATGGGATATAAAAATTTAGCGCATTGTATAGCAGATTTAGAGAAAAATGGGCATCTGATCCGAGTGAAAGAGGAGGTAGATCCTTACCTGGAAATGGCCGCCATTCATATGCGTGTTTATGACCAGCAAGGTCCTGCATTGCTTTTTGAAAATGTTAAGGGTAGTCAGTTTCCTGCGGTTTCTAATTTATTCGGCACCTTAGAACGGTCGCATTTTATGTTTCGCGATACATTAGATAATGTAAAGAAATTAGTAAGTCTTCGTTCAGATCCTTCTAGTGCGTTTAAAAAACCTGTCCAGTCTCTTAGGGCTGCTTTTGCCGCACTTGCCGCTATACCTGTCAGATCGAGGTTGAGCTCTCCTATAAGCTATGCAAAGACTCAAATTAGTGATCTGCCTCAAATAGTAAATTGGCCAATGGATGGAGGACCTTTTGTGACTATGCCCCAGGTATATACAGAAGATATCGATACTCCGGGCCCTATGAAGGCTAATTTGGGGATGTATAGAATTCAGCTTAGTGGAAATGATTATGTACAAAATCAGGAAATAGGTTTACATTATCAGCTGCATCGAGGAATCGGTATCCATCAAACTAAGGCCAATGAGTTAGGTAAACCTTTAAAAGTGAGTATTTTTGTTGGAGGGCCTCCTTCGCATGCATTGGCTGCAGTAATGCCTTTACCTGAAGGGTTATCTGAACTTACTTTTGCGGGAGTTTTAGGAAATCGTCATTTTCGTTATTTCTATGATAAGGAAGGATTTTGTATTTCTGCAGATGCAGATTTTGTAATAACGGGGACTGTTTATCCTAATGAGAATAAACCAGAGGGGCCATTCGGAGATCATCTTGGCTATTATAGTTTAGTCCACCCTTTTCCATTAATGCATGTTCATAACGTTTACCATCGTAAAGACCCGATTTGGTCATTTACGGTTGTTGGTCGACCACCCCAAGAAGATACAAGTTTTGGAGCTTTAATACATGATATTACGGGTTCGGCAATGTCAAACGAAATTAACGGTTTACATGCTGTAAATGCTGTAGATGCAGCAGGTGTTCATCCTTTATTGTTGGCTATTGGGAGTGAACGCTATACTCCTTATCTGAAACTGAAACGGCCTCAAGAAATTCTAACGATAGCAAATCAAATATTAGGTACGAATCAATTAAGCCTGGCTAAGTATCTTTTTATTTCGGCATATGAAGATCAGCCGGATCTTGATATTTACGATGTTCCAAAATTCTTTCAACATATACTGGAACGTTTAGATCCAAGTCGTGATCTGCATTTTCACACTCAGACATCTATTGATACACTTGATTATTCAGGCGAGGACATAAACTCAGGATCAAAGGTCGTTTTTGCGGCAGCTGGTGATAAATTGCGAGATCTTATTACCAATAAACCTTTTGACTTTCCAGAGTTAAGAGGGTTTACGAATTCCAAGTTCGTAATGCCAGGGATTATCGCAGTTGAAGCTGAAGCGTTTGAAAGCTATGAAGAAGATGATAGAATAATTAATGAATATGCTTCTGAGTTATCAAATTATGATTTAACTGGTATTGTTCTAATTGTACTGTGTGATAATGCTTTCTTTACCTCAGAGAGTGTAAATAATTTTGTATGGATAACTTTTACCCGGAGTAATCCTTCGCACGATATATATGGGGCAGGGAGTTTCATATCGCACAAACATTGGGGATGTAAGGGGCCAATTATTATTGATGCTCGCAAAAAGCCCCATCATGCTCCTGAATTAGTAAAGGATGTTGCTGTCGAAAACAGAATTAATCGTTTGGGAGTCAAAGGGAAATCGTTGTACGGTATAATATAAAATATTTCTTATTATTATTTGGACTCATTATAGATAATGCATATATTCGCACGTCCTAAGAGTGGAAGCAAAATATGTGTAGAAATTTTAATTGTTTAGATGAGTTATATAAAACAGAATTCGGTGCTGTTTATCAATGTAATTTAAAAAACTGTTATTGGTTAGAATTTGCTGGCGAGTGGTATCCTTTAAATGTTTCTGATTTTTTATTTTTTAAAAAAGAAATTGATTCTATAGATGTTGTGTCTATGCTAATAGATTCATCCAGACATTCAGATGTAGTTATTTTGCAATCTTATAGAGCAAGACGTTGTTTCATTTTAAATGCGCTTGAAATATTACAACTTAAAGATTTACTTAGTGCTACCCGCTTCATGATTGAATTGAATAGTGTAATTCAAGAGTGCTTAAATTGCTCCCCATCTCCATCATTAAGATAGTTTATTAACGATCCTCAAAATTGACTCTTCTGTTAATTTAGATTGAATTTGTATTATAGATTGTTAAACAAACTAATCCTATAATTGTTATTTTTGAACAGTATCACAATATTGTGTTAGATAAATATAGGATTATGAAAGACTTACTTCGCTTAAAAACGTCTTTGAAAGAAGAAATCGAGAATATTTTAAATGAACAAATCAAGGTAGAAGCTCATTCTTCTTCAATATACTTAGCTATGTCATCTTGGTGCGACGATCAAGGGTTAGATTATAGCGCTCAATTTTTTGAAAAGCAAGCAGCAGAAGAACGCGTACATATGATGAAATTTTTTAAATATGTAAATGATCGTGGCGGTCGTGCAGTTTCACCTGAGATAACAAATATCCCTAAAGATTTTGAATCATTTCGTTCTGTATTTGAACTTGCTTTGGAGCAGGAAATGCATGTGACGCAGCAGATTAATAACATCGCTGACAGGTGCATGAAAAGTAAAGATTTTGTTACTTTCCAATTTTTACAATGGTTCTTAGAAGAGCAAATTGAAGAAGAATATGTTGCTAGAAGAATTTTAGAAATATTCGATGTTGTTGGTGAAGAAGGGACTGGTCGTTGGGAGATTGATAAACACGTTCAAAAGGTGTCGTATTCCGGCGAATAGTTTTAATTACCAACTAAATAAAAATAGGGTTATCATTATAAAATGGTAACCCTATTTTATTGTATTAACTCGGAGAAAGTTCTATATTTCGATAAATTAATTTATATTCTTCTTGGGAGTTTGATTAAGAGCTGAAAGGAAAGTCACCTTATATATTCATCTTTTATGCGGGTAATTCTGGTTTTTGCACTGATTTCTATTGCGTTTCTGGCTAAAGGCCAGCAAGCGATGGATGTTCGTGGAATAGTTCAGGATTCTACTGGTGTAGGTTTAGCTGGAGTTAATGTTAGATTAATCTCGAAAACGGATAGCTTATTAACTTTCACAAATAATACCGGCCGATTTACTTTTCGAAATGTCAAATCCCTTGAATTTCGTCTTAATGCCAGCTTGCTAGGTTATCAGCCGCACGATCGTTATATTGAATTAGATCCCTTAGATCCAAGCGATCCGCTTATTGTTGTTATGGAACCTCAAAAAAACGTTCTTGATGAGGTAGTCGTTTTCGCAGTTCCAGTTGTTATAAAAGAGGATACTATTCAATATAATGCAGCTGCTTTTAAAGTCGCTAAAGGAGCACTTCTGGAAGAGTTATTAAAGCGACTTCCTGGAATAGAAGTGGATAGATCTGGCGCTGTGAAGGCTCAGGGAAGCCTTGTTACACGAGTGAAGGTAAATGGAAAAGATTTTTTTGGAGGAGATGTTTTGACAGCAACCAGGAATTTACCTGCTGAAATTGTAGAAAATATTCAGGTTATTGATGATTATGGAGAACAGTCCAATTTTACCGGAATGAAGAAATCTTCTTCTGAGAAGATTATTAATATTTCAATAAAGGAAGATCGGAATCAAGGAATGTTCGGCCAGTTAACTACTGGAGTTGGAACCGATTATCGTTATTTGGCAAGTGCTTCTGCAAATAGTTTCAGTGATGATCGTCAATTATCCGTGCTTGGTTCTATAAATAACACGAATTCCAGTTTGTTTAGCTTTGGTGATGTTACTGGTGGCGGCCAAGAAAGTAATTCTTCTGATCTTAGTAGTATAATAGAATTAGATGATGGAATTAACAGAACAAATTCCTTTGGATTTAATTTCCGAAATGATTTAAATCAGATGGTTAGTACCTATGGTGGGTATATTTATACTAATCGAAAAAATAATACAGAAGGCTCCACCAATCTTACCAGTATTTTTCAAAATAATACAATTAATAGTGAGGAGAATAGAAATTCTGATACAGAGAACGGTCGACATAGCCTGATATGGAATTTCGAATCCAATCCTAATAGTAGGACTTATTTTAAAATAAGTCCTACTTTATCATATTACTCCACTAACGGATTATCATCAAGTGCGAGTGTAATAAATAATAGGCATTTAAGTACACATCGTTCTTTGAATTCAGAGAATGACGTTTTCTCCCCTGATGGGGAGATTAGTCTGATATTAAATCACAGATTTAAAAAAGCAGGTCGAAAATTCAGTGTAAATATTCAGAGCAGTATTTCAGGAAATGAAAAGAAGGATAGAATCAATGAGTATCGTACCAATATAGATTCTAGCCTCCTTGAGCCTATGGAAAGAACAGAACAGCTTCAGCAGCTTTTATTAAACGATCAAAATTCAGGTAATGTTCATGTCCTTGGTTCTTATGTAGAACCCATTAATAAGAATAGTTTTATCGAATTGAATTATGAACATAATTATGTTTCAAATAAGAATAAACATGAAACATTTAGCACTGGGAATTTACAGTCTAATTCATTAGAAGTTGATTCCACTTATATGAAGTATGCTTACCAGTTTCAAAGTGATCAAATTGGCTTTAATTATCAGTATAATGATGAACAAACTAGTTATACAGTAGGATTTGCTTTACAACCCACTAATATTGTTGGGTATACATTGAATCGAGATATCTCTACAAATAAAAAATTTATAAATTTCGTTCCAAGTGCTCGCTTCTCTTATAAGGTTAATAAATTCAGTAATTTCTCAGTTACTTATATGGGAAGAAACAATCAACCTGATTTTTCTCAAATTCAACCTATTAGGGATTTGTCAAATGTCCAAAACTTAATTATTGGTAATCCTGATCTTGAAAGTGAATTTGTAAACAACGTAAGTTTTCAATTTAGAAATTTTAATCTTAGATCAGGTAATACCTTCTTTAGTAATTTATCATTTCAAAATATTAAAAATAAGATTGTAACTAATCGAGTATCTGTTAGCAATAGCACCCGCCAAGAAACCAGCTTTTTAAATACTTCAGGCTATTTTGATGCAAATGCATATTATCTTTATTCATTATCTATGATAGAGCAAGTATTTAATATTAATATAAGCGGCTCTGCAAATTATAGTAATAATATATCCTTCATTAACTTTAGAAAGAATAGTGGTCGATATTTAGTATATACTCAATCGGCTGATATTTCATACAATCTGGAAGATTGGTTAGATTTAGGATTAAGAAGTTCATTTACATTAAACCAAACCAGGAATACATTATCTTCAATGATAGATAATGATGCTTATACCTGGATTTTTGGTTTAGGAGGGAAAACTTATTTTAAAGAATGGTCTCTTAGTTTTGATATATCTCAACGTATAAACAATGGATTCAGTGATTTTATTAGTGTCAATCCAACTTTATTAAATGTTTATATAGAGCATTCATTTTTGAAAAACAAGAGGGGAACCTTTCGTATTCAGGGTTATGACCTTTTTAATGAAAATACCGGAGTTACTCATGAAGTTTTGGGAAACGATATTTATCAAACTCGTAATAATCGTTTAGGCCGCTATTTTCTAGCCTCATTTAATTTTAGAATACAGAAATTTCCAAATATGAAATGATAAAAGCGATTATATACAACGAACCGGGTAACGCCGAAGTATTGAAAGTTGTAGAACGAGAAAAGCCGAAATGTGATAATAATGAGGTTCTGATAAAAGTGATAGCTTCGGGTGTTAATAAGCCAGATATTTTTCAACGTAAAGGAAATTATAATGCACCAAATGGAGTAGTTCAAAATATTCTTGGATTAGAAGTGTCAGGTATTATCGAAGAGTGTGGTAAGGAGGTAACCCGATGGAAAATAGGAGATCAGGTATGTGCATTATTGGCAGGTGGTGGTTATTCAAATTATGTTGTTGTAAATGAGGGGCATTGTTTGCCTAAACCGTCGAATTTAACTTTTGTGGAGGCTGCTTCATTGCCGGAAGTGATCTTTACTGTATGGCATAATGTATTTCAACGTGGAGGGCTATTACCGCATGATAGTATTCTCATTCATGGCGGAAGCGGTGGGATTGGAGTTGCGGCTATTCAGCTTGCCAGTATTTTTGATCATCAGGTGTATGTGACTGCTGGTGATAATGATAAATGTCAGAAATGTATTGACTTAGGGGCATCAATTGCCATTAATTATAATACAGAAGACTTTGAAACCGTATTGAAATCTAATAAAGTTGATGTTATTTTAGATAGCATAGGTGGGCCTTATTTTGAGAAGAACATAAACCTTTTGAAGCCTGACGGAAGATTGATTTATATTAATGCAGTTAAAGGTTCAAACGTTCAGCTCAATATTGGAAAGATGATGAGGGAGCGATTAACAATTTCTGGAAGTACATTAAGGAATAGGGATGCGCAATTTAAAGTTGATCTTGCTCACGAAATTGAGATTCATGTCTGGCCAAAGATCATAACAGGTTTATACAAACCAGTTATTTATAAATCTTTTCCTTATGAAGATGTAGTTATGGCACATCAATTAATGGAGGGTGGTACTCATTTTGGAAAAATCGTTTTAGTTTGGTGAGATTGCCTTTGAATTCCACAAAGCAAGTTACCGTAAAATTCAATATGATTTCCTAACTTTGGAGCCATGCAAGAAAAGATTATTATCCTTGATTTTGGCTCCCAATACACACAATTAATTGCACGGAGAGTTAGAGAATTGAGCGTTTATTGTGAAATTCATCCTTACAATAATCCACCAGAAATTGATTCATCGGTTAAAGGCGTTATTTTGTCTGGAAGTCCGTTTTCTGTTCATCAAGAAGATGCGCCTACTTTTGATTATTCGAATATATACAAACAGTTGCCTTTATTAGGCGTTTGCTATGGCGCACAATATTTAGCACAGGATCTAGGTGGTGAGGTTAAAGCATCAAATGTGAGAGAGTACGGAAGAGCCAATCTTCAGTTTGTAGATGATAACAATCTTTTATTGAAGAATATATCACCTAATTCTCAGGTTTGGATGTCGCATGGCGATACTATTTCGGTAGTGCCTGATAACTTTAAGATAATTGCCAGCACGGATCATGTAAAAGTAGCTGCTTATCAGATAAATGATACTCAAACCTATGGTATTCAATTTCATCCAGAAGTAACTCATAGCATTGAAGGAAAAACTGTTATAGAAAATTTCCTGATCGGTATTTGTGGATGCCAGCAAGACTGGACTGCAGATATCTTTGTTGAAACCAGTGTAAAAACTCTTCGCGAACAATTAGGAGACGATCATGTTATATTAGCACTTTCAGGAGGAGTTGATTCTTCTGTAGCTGCAATTTTATTGCACCATGCAATTGGTAAGAACCTTCATTGCATATTCGTTGATAATGGATTGTTACGAAAGGGTGAGTTTGAGCAAGTGCTTGATTCATATAAGCACATGGGCTTGAATATAAAAGGAATAGATGCAAAGGATAAGTTTTATAAGCAATTGGAAGGTGTAAAAGATCCTGAAAGGAAACGTAAAATCATTGGTGGTGGATTTATAGAAGTATTTGATGATGCTGCACATGAGATAGGTAAAGAGTTGCCAGAAGGGGTGGAAGTTAAGTGGTTAGGACAGGGAACAATTTATCCGGATGTTATCGAATCTATTTCAGTAAATGGCCCATCAGCCACTATCAAATCCCATCATAATGTTGGCGGTTTACCTGACTTTATGAAATTAAAGGTTGTAGAACCGTTAAGATCTTTGTTTAAAGATGAAGTTCGTAGGGTAGGAAAGGCTTTAGAAATGGACCCAGTTATCTTAGGCAGACATCCTTTTCCTGGTCCGGGCTTAGGAATTCGTATATTAGGTGATGTAACTGCAGAGAAAGTAAGAATTCTGCAAGAGGCGGATGCCATTTTTATTCGTAATTTACGGGATGCAGGCTGGTACGATCAGGTTTGGCAGGCAGGAGCGATATTTTTACCAGTTCAATCTGTAGGAGTAATGGGAGATGAGAGAACTTATGAACATGTTATTTGTTTACGTGCTGTAGGGTCGATGGATGGAATGACTGCCGATTGGATTCATTTACCTTATGATTTATTGTCAAAGATATCTAACGAAATTATTAATCATGTTAAAGGAATCAATAGGGTTGTATACGATATTAGTTCAAAACCGCCAGCAACGATTGAGTGGGAGTAAGTTAATTAGGTTATTGATGCTGCTAGTATTTGTAAGTAGCTGTTCCGTATTAAAGCCTAAGCCTTCTGTTCCAGTTGCCAAACCAGAAGAGAAGCCTGTAGAGTTAGAGCTTCCTAAAGAAGAGGTAACAAAGCCAATAAATGAGAGTGTGAACTCTATTGTATTATTGCTGCCATTTGAATTAGAAAAGATCAAGTCTGAACCTACCAGAGCAGATATTAAACATGTAGAGATACCACTTGATTTTTATCAAGGTTTCAAAATAGCTTTGGACAATCTGGTTCAAAAGGGATATAATTTTAAATTAACCGTATTAGATACCCGGGATAACGTTGCTCAAAATACTCGGTTAGCAGTTACTCCCGAAGTTCAATCTGCTGATTTAATAGTTGGGCCTATCTTTCCCAAAGAGATTCCGGTATTTTCCAATGCTGGTAAGTTGACATACAGTCTTCAAGTTTCTCCTCTTGCTGCTTCAAAACCTTCTCAATTTAATATTCCTAATTTGGTAAGCTTAGCTGCCCCAATAGATTTACACGGCCAGGGTCTTGCAGGCTATTTTGAGGATATAAAAAAATCTAGTGATCATATAATTATTATAAATAAGTTAGATGATGATAGTAAAGGGTTTTTAAATCCATTAAAGCAGGGTTTAACAGAAAGGGGAATCAGTTTTTCAGAAATTACTGATCTTGATCAGATTATGGACAAAGTTGGTACAGATGGAAAGAATTTTGTAGTATTAGGAACACTAGATAAATATGTAGTGAATTCAATACTTTCCAAGTTGGTTGAAATTCAAGCCCAACTAGGTGTTTCCGTTGAGCTATTTGGTCACCCCAATTGGAGTAAAGCATCTTTTGACAATTTTAATTTGAGCAATCTTAAAACTAAGATTACTACTTCGTTTTATGTAAACGCAAATAACTCAGATGTGCGTGATTTTGAGAGGAAGTATCTGGAGGAGTTTAAAGTAAAACCTTCTGAATATGCTTATAAAGGATTTGATACTGGCTATTTCTTCGGTACTCTTTTAGGAAAATATGGTGTTAATTACCCACAGTATTTGACATCTGAAGAATATAGCGGTCTGCAAACTAATTACAGATTTGAAAAGAATGCGAAATGGGGATATGTGAATGCCTACATACGTATTCTCCAGTTTGATGGATATCAGTATGTTCCTGTTGATTAGTTTTTAATTCTCCTGAATTTTTATATAGATGATTAATACGAAACGGTTAGAGCAGCAGCTCCGCACCTTTGAGAGGATTCTTGAAAGCTATAAATTTGAAGAACCATTGTCGAGATTTTTGAGTGGTTATTATAAACAAAACCGACAAATGGGTTCAAATGATAGAAGAGTAGCAAGCAGGTTGCTTTATAATTATTTTCGATTAGGAAAGGGTCTTCAAGCTCTACCTTTACTTACACGATTAGCAATTTCAGAGTTTCTATGTACGAATTCGGTTGATTTTATCGCTATAATAGAGCCTAAACTAGTTTCTTACATTGAAGAAAGTTTGGAAATAAAACTTAATTATCTGGAAAAAGAATATGGGTTTTCTCTCAATGAGGTGTTTCCTCTCCCAGGCAAGATTTCTGATATGATTGAGAAAGGCAAATTCATATCGGGTCATTTTAAGCAACCTGATTTGTTTATTCGTATTCATTCTGGTCAGGAAGAGGCAGTTAAGAAAGCACTTGAAGAAAATGAAATTGATTATAAAGAGATAACAGCTAGTTCTTTAAGTTTTGTTAATGGAAGCCAATTGGATAGGATAAAGTCAATTCAAGGA
>Ga0160469_100617_pt1 | contig 14129 bp, 12 predicted proteins | sample HID1972M_E11MG_FD_108246 | JGI IMG/M metagenome (GOLD analysis project Ga0160469, IMG submission 108246) | Enriched pill bug-associated microbial communities from UW Madison campus, WI, USA - HID1972M_E11 MG | ecosystem: Host-associated > Arthropoda: Insects > Digestive system > Unclassified ...
ATGAAACCACAACTCCCGGAATACGACCTTGTAACATCTGGTCGGGACCCAATACAGGTCTCGAATTTAGTTCTGTAGGTATAAATGTACCAATAGCACTGGTTACATCGCTTCTCTTTTGAGTTCCGTATCCAATGACCGTTACTTCACTCAATGAGTGGGCGAGCTCTGTAAGGACGACAGAAACCTCTGTTCGTCCATTGATAGCAATTTCTTGTGTTACATGGCCCAAATAGGTTATGATAAGAACTGCATCATCATCCACTCCTTTGAGAATAAAATTTCCATTTGCATCTGTGACAGCTGCATCATTACCTGACTTTACAGATATGGTAGCTCCGGAAAGTGCCTGTCCTCCTTCGTCCATAACATGTCCTTTTATATCGATAGGAGGCAAGGCCGTTGTATTGTCACTCTTTTTGAAGGGCATTACCACAACCGTTTTATTTTCTATGGAATAAGTAAAAGGCTGCCCTTCAAAACATTGATCAAGAACTTCCTTTAAAGGTTTATTCTGTACATTTATATTGACAGGTTTGCTCTTTTTAATTACTTCTGATTTATACACAAAGTCATATCCACTTTGCTTTTTAATTTCTTTAAATATTTCAGTTAACGAAGTGGTTTTTTTTGATAATGAAATATTTTGCCCCTTGGCAGCAAGTGAGATTTGTAGAAATACAGCAATTAAAAAAATACACGTTAAATTAATTCGCATAAGCCACTTTTTAAGGTCTGGGTTTTTGAGAACTGCATGCCGTTTTTTTGGATGCGCGTACTTGATATAGTTGGTTAGACTACAACCATTTTTAGTATAAAAATCGTACATTCGTTTGGTTTTGTATAGTTAATACTGTTGTTCATTGCAATTTTTAATTAATTAAGAAAACCAAAAATCTGATCGGGGGCGCTCCAACGTCTCCGATTATCTTTTCAGCTATCCATGTCAAGTTGTTTATGGCATAACTAAAATCCTCCTTCCTTCAAGTTTAAAATGAACACCCTGCGTCATTTGTAATACTTTTAATACTTCATTGACACTTTTGCTTCTCGATATTGAACCGCCAAACTCTACTTCGGCAATTGTTCCCTGGTAAACAACCTCTACGTTGTACCATCTGCTGATTTGGCGCATAATGCTTTCTAGAGTAGTGCCTTCAAAAGCGAAATCACCTTTTTTCCAGGCTATGGCCTGTTCTGAATCGACTGATATAATTTCTATTGCTGGCCCATTCAATAAGGCCTGCTGTCCCGGCTTTAATGTTTTATTAACATTGTGGTGATTGCTTACCTGTACACTTCCTTCTAATAAGGTTGTTTTGATAAACGGCTCATCTGCATAGGTATTAACATTAAAATGAGTTCCTAGTACTTTTACTGTTTGCTTGCCCGAAACTACTATAAATGGTGCTGCTTTATTGTGTGCTACTTCAAAATATCCTTCGCCACTCAGTTCAACTTTACGTTCGCTATCTTTAAAATTAACCGGATAACGTAGAGAGGAAGCAGCATTAAGCCATACTTTGGTTCCATCAGGGAGCTTCACCAAATATTGTCCGCCAAATGGAGTTTCTATGGTATTAAAGACTTCTGCCTTTTCAGAATAAGAAATTGCATCGCTTATTTCATAGACCAACTGGCCATCTGTAGTTTTAGTAATTTTCATACCTGCATCTTTCGCCAGTTCTCCATTAGCGACTGTCGTTAAACTAATTCTTTTGCCATTAGACAATGTTAGTATAGCCTTATTTCCACCTGGTTCAATTACATTATCAGCAATTAAGTTTTGTGATTGTATGTTTTTTGAAGGCGTAATCTGCAAATAAGCACCTATACCGATCGAAAGTAGAATTATCGCTGCTGCAGCAATGCGCGGAATCAAGGATGCTTTTTTTAGTTTTATATGTCTTCGCTTTTTAATTTTACTCCATATCTCACTTTTTGCTGCATTGTAATCTGTGTCTTCTAGAGTTCCGTGATTACGCGATATTTCGCTTAAATACCAGTCCTCTACCCATTGTTTTTCCTGAGGCGTACAGGTGCCTTTAAAATACTTCTCTAGTAGTTCTTCTGCATTGTTGTTCTTCATAGATAGATTTCGGGTATTAACGTCATTATAATTAAGACAGTTATCTCAAGAATGAGTAGTAGATAATAATGGAAATAGTTAAGAAGAAAGAAAATGGTTATGAAGGAAGGAGGGAGGGGAATGTTTAATTCAACTTTTAGTTTAACAACAGAATTATTATAAACATCAAAGTCCCTAGTTTTAGCCGAAGTATTTTAATAGCATTGCTCACTTGTTTTTTTACGGTTTTATCAGATATGTTTAAATCTCCGGCAATTTCTTTATAAGACATATTGGCTTTCCGGCTCATTTCAAAAACTTCGCGCATCTTTTTAGGTAATAACGATATTTCCTGTTCTATTTTGACTGAAAGCATGCGTTCTCTTAATAGATGGTCTGTTAGGTTTTCCCCATCTTTTATAAATTCTCCAAGCGATGCTAAATAGTTAGTTCTGACTTTTTTCTTGTGGTAAAGATTTAATACCTTATTTCTTACTGCAGAATAAAGATAAGAGGTTAATGAAAAACTGCATTGGATTTCGTTGGCTTTGTCCCATAGGGAAACGAATACATCTTGCACCACATCTTTTGCGAGTTCATCATCCTTCGTCATCCGCAAAGCATGACGATAAAGCAAAGCCCAATACCTGTTGTATATTTCAGCAAAAGCATCTCCATTCCCTTCTGTTAAAAGAGCGGCTAGTTCATGATCGCTACAAGTTTTATATACCGACATTTAGGTTTAATTTTTAGCTGATATTGTTCCGCTTCAAAACAATAACAAAATGAATCGCTAATTCAAACTTACATTTTTAATACCGTTTAATCAAAAAAAATGCTGGTCTGTAGTCGGTCACTAAGGGTAATCGGTCGCAGCGAACTATCACATCAAAGAAGTATACCTGATTGCATTATTGGATAGCTTTCTACTGGAAGATGCTTGAGAAATGAATATCTTTATGATAGTTGCTTGTGCAACAGGGACTCATAAGAATTTTTTATAATGGCTTAGGGTATATTTACATTGAACTTATTAAATTTGTGAAGAAGGAAGCGGAGCTAAAAACAGATCTTGACAGATGGTTGTATGTATTGAAGAACATGAGCCGGATGAAAAAAATGCCACTGTATTTAAGGAAGCCGATATTTGAGAAATTGTTCAACATTGCTGAATACAGCAATTTAACGAAGGAGGAAAAGATTATGTACGACAGCAGTTTGAAAAGAAAATGGGACAATGAAAATGCACTTGACTATGCGATAAGGGAAGCGAAGCGGCAAGGAAGGTATGAAGAAGCTATAGAGATCGCCCGTGAATTGAAAAAAGAAGGAATGCCCGTTGCACAGATTGCCCGGTTTACCAAACTTTCAGAAGAGGAAATTGAAGATTTGTAAAATTCAATTTTTGAAACGAGGCCATTCCTTTCGGAAGAGTTGCTGAATTGTGTAAGATTTAATGATCCCTTAATTCATTGTTTTTAGTAACAGTGATTGGTAAGTCTTCTGTACCTGCATAGAAAACAATGATTTCAGCGGGTACATTTCCTTTATTCTCTCCATAGTGATAAGTGTTTACAAGTTCAACTAAAGCGTCACCTGCTTTTAGATTCAAGGTGTTATGTTGTTCATCAACCACAGTTAATTCTCCTTTTGTCAATATACCTGCGTTAATTACCAGATGTTTATGAACATTTAATTTAGAATGCGGTGGTATCGTTATTTTTAAAACTGTAATTTTAGGTTTCCCATCGGGGTATTTCGGCAAGTCGTTGCCATTCCAACTTTTATTTGTTTCTATTAAGGTAACAGCTTCGATCTTAGTAGCTTCATTTTGTTTACAGGCAAAAAGAGTTAAAAAGGCAATGCAGTATAATAAAGTTATATTCAGTTTCATAAAGGGTATTTTAAAAAATTGCAATCGTGTTCCAAGCTCTGGAAAAATGGAGTCTTGTTTTTTTTCTGCAAATGTAACACAAATTTTAAATTATAAAAGATGAATAGCTTTGGATCGAAAAACACTTTAATTGAAGATGCAGTTACTATTTCAACTTTATCCTTAATATTATACTTTTCAAGTAAAGTTTCGACAGCCGAATTGCCTTCGAGTTTCCAATTGGAATTACTGATATATCCATAGCTTAATTATTTATTACGGTAAGTACAAGGTTATTACTTATTTGTGAAAATGCCTAATTCTCAAGCTTTAGTTAAATGATGAGCGCTAAAGGCACAATTTGGATATTTCTATTATTTGCTGATTTATGACACCAAATTAAATTCTGTTAAATAAATAACAGATTAATAATCAATAGTATACAGATTATACCTAAACAACAGACTTACTTAAAGGAACTCGTTCTACGAAAAGACAATCGGCATACAGAATTTTATTCTGTATGCCGATTAAGTAAGCTATTAATGAGAAAGTTAAGGATGTTAATTAAACTAAATTATTAGATACTGATAGAAAACATCTTCCATTGGGAAGACTAAAACTCATGTCTATTATAAGTTTCTTTAAAACTAGTTATCATCGTTTTAAAGTTAAATAACACCTGCTCAATAAAGGTGTCATCTATCAATTGGAAAACACCATTCACTCCGTCGGTTACATCCATTTCGGAAATCTTGAAAGTCTGTTCCAGACTTCCTTGTTCAAATTTAATAATGAACTTCTGGTTCATTGAAAAGATGCTGATTTTGCAATCGGGATTTGGAAGTTCTGCGATAATTCTCATATTAATTCTTAACGTATTTAGGATTTCTGAAAACGATTCTTTCTATGTTGTTAACGGAGCCTGATGTGTTACGACTACGCCTCCTATATCCATAGCTGCATTCGATTAAACGATTCCTTGTGCACACATGGCTTGTGCTACTTTTAGAAATCCTCCGATATTGGCGCCCTTCAGATAATTGATTTTGCCAGACTCTTCTTTTCCATAATGAATACAGGTATCATGAATTTCATGCATGATATTTTTTAATTTATTATCGACTTTTTCTTCTGACCAGCATTGACCGATTCTGTTTTGAGACATCTCCAATCCGGAAACCGCGACACCACCTGCATTTGCAGCTTTCCCCGGAGCGTAGGAGATACCCGCTTTCTGGATCAGTTTGACGGCTGCCATTGTGCAAGGCATATTGGCGCCTTCGGCAATGCAGAAGCAACCGTTTTTTATCAAAAAGGCGGCGTCTTCGGCATCCAATTCGTTTTGGGTGGCACAAGGCAAGGCAATATCGCATGGATAAATCCATGGTGTCTTGCCGGCAGTAAATTCAGATTGGTATGTTTCGGTATATTCCTTGAAATCACGTGAACCTTTTCTCTTAAGCTTGGCCAAAAAATCAATCTTGTCAATTGTAAAGCCATCTTTATCATACAACACGCCGTCGCTATTGGATACGGTGATTACTTTAGCGCCCATATTGATTGCTTTGATGGCCGCATATTGAGCAACATTTCCACTACCGGAAATTGTAATCGTCTTGCCTTTTAACGAGAGGTTCTTTTCATAGAGCATTCTGTCAACAAAATAGAGAAGACCATAACCTGTGGCTTCCGGTCTGATTAAACTCCCGCCCCAGGATGGGCCTTTGCCGGTGAGTATGCCTGTAAATTCATTTTTGATCCGTTTATATTGACCGAAAAGGAAACCGATTTCCCGTTCTCCAACACCAATATCGCCGGCAGGTACGTCTACATTGGGACCAATGTGACGGCATAATTCGGTCATAAAGCTTTGACAAAAGCGCATGATTTCCTTATCAGATTTGTTTCGCGGATCAAAATCAGATCCTCCTTTACCGCCGCCTAGGGGTAATCCGGTTAAACTGTTTTTAAATACCTGCTCAAATGCAAGAAACTTCAATATGCTTAGGTTTACAGTAGGGGAAAAGCGTAATCCGCCTTTGTAAGGGCCGATAGCGCTGTTCATTTGTATCCGAAAGCCTCTGTTAATTTGTATAACATCCTGATCATCAACCCAACAAACCCGAAAACTGATCACGCGTTCAGGTTCCATAATGCGTTCCAAAACTTTTTCACTCAGCAAATCCGGATTGTATTTTTCCATATACGGAATTACATCCTCAGCAACTTCGGTAACCGCCTGAATAAATTCTGGTTGATGGGGATTTCTTAATTTGAGTAGTTTAATGAATGAATTAAAATTTTGAGACATATTATAAATATTTTTATATTATTAACAATTATAGTGAAAATATGCTTAATACTCAAATTTCATCATAATATATTCGTATAATTTCAAAGAAATCATACTATCATTATATATATTGAATTGGTAGACTTACTTTATTGTGCTATCTATATATGTTCAATAATCAATATTATGTTAAATAGGACTGTGGTTAAATTAAGGAAGCTTAAAAATTTCCGTATTCTTGCTTTTCTCAGTTAATACCCAACAATAAAATAGAAACTCCATCCCTTAGCGATACCGCTAATCTTTTCTGAAAAGCTATCTGAAAGCAATTGCATTATTAGAAACTATATTGCAATTGAAATTACTTATACCAGTTTGGTTTCCAAATTAAATAGCCGCGACCATTTATATCACGCGGCTATTTTAGATGTTTATCTGAGTCTATTAAATCTTTAGATGAGTCTCTTAAGGAATTAACTGTTAAAATGTTAACTCTTTGAGTATTTTAGAGAATTGCCTGCCTGATCCGGATCAGCTTTCCAAGTAATTCATCTAATAAATCAAGCTGTAACATATTGGCGCCATCGGATTTAGCTTTTGATGGTTCGGGATGTGTCTCAATAAACAATCCGTCTGCACCGACTGCAATAGCCGCCTTGGCAATGGTTTCAATTAATTGTGGTTTGCCTCCGGTCACCCCCGTAGCTTGATTGGGTTGCTGCAACGAGTGTGTACAATCCATTACAACCGGAACCTGAAAGGATTTCATTTCGGGGATTGATCGAAAATCGACAATAAGGTCCTGGTAACCAAATGTATTTCCCCGATCCGTTAAAATTACCTGGTCGTTTCCTGATTCCTTGACCTTATCAACAGCATATTTCATCGAACCTGCCGAAAGAAATTGCCCTTTCTTTATATTAATAACTTTTCCTGTTTCAGCTGCAGCAACTAACAGATTGGTCTGACGGCATAAAAATGCAGGAATTTGCAATACATCCACGTATTCTGCCGCAAGAGCTGCCTCATAGCTTTCGTGGATATCCGTAACGGTTGGAATATTGAAGGTCTCACCTACTTTTCTAAGAATTTTTAAGGCTTTTTCATCTCCGATGCCTGAAAATGAATCCAGCCGCGAGCGGTTCGCTTTTCGGTATGAACCTTTAAAAATATAGGGAATATTATATTTATCAGTTAGCTGAACAATGCGTTCGGCAATACGTAAAGTCATTTCTTCGCCCTCAATTGCGCAGGGTCCTGCCATTAAGAAGAAATTCTGAGAATCAGCATGTTTGATTCCTGATAGCGGATTTATCTTCATCTGAAAATAATTTTTTATTGATTTGTTTTTATTTAATTAACGGCTAGAACCTTAATTTCCTAGTTCCGACATAAATTTAATTCGCATTAACTGGATGTCCTCAAATGAGTAATCGTCGTTTCCTAATTCATCTAAAGCGGCTTCAATGGAATCTGTTTCTGCTTCCTTAAAATAATCAAATACTTCGTCCTGGCGGTCTTCATCCAGCATTTCGTCAATAAAATAGTTCAGATTGAGTTTGGTACCTGAATTGACAATGGATTCAACTTCACGTAATATTTCTTCGTACGTAATCCCTTTGGCTGAAGCAATGTCTTCCAGGCCAATCTTGCGGTCAATGTTCTGAATGATCGAAACTTTTAATGCAGATTTATTTGCCGTGCTTTTGATAATTAAGTCAACCGGGCGATCGATTTCATTTTCTTCTACATAATTTTTAATCAACGAAACGAATTGGGAGCCAAACTTCATGGCTTTTCCCGACCCTACTCCCTGAATCTGTTTCAACTCATCAATCGTAATCGGATAATGAATACACATCTCTTCAAGAGATGGATCCTGAAAGATGACAAAAGGAGGAAGTGATTTCTGTTTGGCGATTTTCTTTCTCAGGTCCTTCAGTATCTTCAACAGGGTTGTGTCAACAGCGCTCCCTCCTTCCATGGAATTGCTATCCCCGGTATTTTTGGGTTTTTCCATTGGTTTATTGAGCAGAAACTTAATGGAATATGGATTTTTTAAAAAATCCCTTCCCTTATCTGTCAGACGCAGCAATCCGTAATTGTCGATATCCTTGGAAAGAAAGTTTTCCAGAACCGCCTGTCTGAAAAACGATCTCCAGTAAACGATCCCTTTTTCTTTTCCGATACCGAAAAGTGGATGCTCATCATGTTTATAGGATGAGACGGGCTGATTGTTTTGGCCCATCATGACATTCGTAATGTGATAGTCGTCAAATTTATCCCCTTGCTCTTCAATAAACTGAAGGACATGCAGCAAAGAATCCTGTGCTTCAAAATAGGTCTTTTCTGCATTGCAATTATCGCACATGCAGTTGCAACCTGTTGCGTCAAAATCTTCACCGAAATAATGCAGTATCTGTTTTCTTCTGCATACTGCAGACTCCGAATAATCAATTACTTCTTTTAAGATCTGGGTGCCTATTTCACGTTCTGCTACCGGTTTGTCTTTCATAAACTTGGTTAGCTTTTCTACATCCTTTTCAGAATAAAAAGCCAAGCACACTCCTTCCCCACCGTCTCTGCCTGCTCGTCCGGTTTCCTGGTAATATCCTTCCATGCTTTTGGGAATATCATGGTGAATGACGAAACGAACATCCGGTTTATCGATTCCCATGCCAAAGGCAATCGTGGCTACAATGACATCCGCATCCCCCATTAAGAATAAATCCTGCGTTTCGGCGCGCGTTTTTGCATCTAGGCCTGCATGGTAGGGATAGGCTTTGATGCCGTTTAGCTTTAAAATCTCCGCGATTTCTTCTACCTTTTTACGGCTTAGGCAATAGATGATTCCAGATTTACCGCTGTTGTTTTTTATAAATCTGACGATATCTTTTACAACGTCTATTTTTGGCTGTACTTCATAATAGAGATTCGGCCGGTTAAACGATGATTTAAAGAGCGTTGCATCAACCATATTCAAATTCTTCCGGATATCGGATTGCACTTTGGGGGTGGCTGTTGCCGTTAAAGCGATAATGGGGATGTTGTCTCCGATATTATTAATTACCTGGCGTATTTTTCGATATTCCGGCCGGAAATCATGCCCCCATTCTGAAATACAATGCGCCTCATCTACTGCGACAAAAGAAACAGTGATATAGCGTAGGAATTCGATGTTTTCAGCTTTTGAAAGCGATTCAGGAGCGACATACAGTAATTTTGTTTTTCCTTCCAGTACGTCTTTTTTAACCTGGGCAATTTCTGTTTTATTGAGTGAAGAATTTAAAAAATGTGCGATGCTGTCAGAGCCGCCAAAGGCCCGCAGTTGATCGACCTGGTTCTTCATTAGCGCTATTAGAGGAGAGATAACGATGGCTGTTCCGTCGCTCATCAATGCCGGTAACTGGTAACAGATGGATTTCCCCCCACCTGTTGGCATGATAACGAAGGTATCTTTTTTCTGCAAAATATTGGTAATGATGGCCTCTTGCTCACCCTTAAATGTATCAAAACCAAAAAATATTTGCAGATTATCGAATAATGATTTTTCTATTTGCATTGTTCTTATCGGGAAAAAAATCTAATATGTAGTTTAGATTACTCAAAATAACATATTTTTGTCTGAATTGTGTACTAAATATAAAAATAATATTTGTGAAAACCCCGCTAGAAATAAAAAACATTGCGATATCTACCTTAAAAACTGAAGCAGATGCTGTTTTTAAGCTAACCGAACAAGTTGATGATGACTTTGTTAAGGTGGTCACTGAAATTTTAAAGATCAAAGGTAGGGTTATTATCACTGGAATTGGCAAAAGTGCCATTATTGCACAGAAAATTGTTGCGACCATGAATTCTACCGGTACCCCGGCAATTTTTATGCATGCGGCTGATGCAATACATGGAGACTTGGGTATGCTGCAATCAGACGATTTGGTGATCGCAATATCAAAAAGTGGAAATACGCCTGAAATAAAAGTTCTGGCACCGTTATTAAAGCAATCTCAAAATAAACTGGTTGCCCTGGTTGGTGATACAAATTCATACCTGGCCAAGCAAGCTGATTATATCCTGAATACAACTATAGAGAAAGAAGCCTGTCCGCTAAACCTGGCTCCTACTACCAGTACAACCGCTCAGCTGGCAATGGGTGATGCATTAGCCATCTGCTTATTAGAATGCAGGGCGTTCAGCGGGGAAGATTTCGCGCGATATCATCCGGGCGGCTCACTGGGAAAACGATTGTATTTAAAAGTAGGTGATCTGGCTGCTCAAAATGAAAAACCGCGTGTATCCATTGCTGACTCTGTTAAACAGGTATTGGTGGAAATTACGAAAAACCGGTTGGGGGCTGCAGCTGTTATGGATCAGCAAACAGTAGTGGGCATCGTGACCGATGGAGATATTCGCAGGATGATCGAAAATTATGATACGATTTCCAACCTGGTTGCAAAGGATATTATGGGTGGAAATCCAATTCGGATTCAAAAGGATGAACTTGCCGTTAATGCACTTACGCTGATGCGGAAGAATAATATTTCTCAGCTAATTGTGCTGGATGCCGATGATTATTTTGGAATCATTCATCTTCATGATCTGCTAAAAGAAGGAATTATCTAATCAAAAGCTTACATTTGAGTTTTAATAAAACAAGAAAATTATATTGTTACTAAATAGATAGAATCAATGAAGAATAATTTTGTGGTTATTATGGCTGGTGGGATTGGAAGCCGCTTTTGGCCTGTAAGCAAAACATTATATCCAAAACAATTTTTAGATATTTTTGGTACCGGACAATCTTTAATCCAAGCAACATACAATCGGTTTAGTTCAATCGTTCCCAAGGAAAACATTTATATTGTAACGCACGAAACGCATTTAGAATTATTAAAAGAACAACTTCCGCAAGTCGCAGACAACCAGCTGCTAGCTGAACCAATCATGCGCAATACCGCCCCTTGCATCGCCTATGCCTGCCATAAAATCAAATCAATCAACCCGGAAGCAACCATCATCGTTGCCCCTTCAGATCATTTGATTCTTGATGAAAGCAGTTTTCAGGAGTCTATCCTGAAGGCTTTGGATACTGCATCAAAGGAAGACCGGTTAATTACCCTGGGTATCCGTCCATCACGTCCGGATACAGGCTATGGCTATATTCAATATATTGACGGTTCAGACAAAGAGGAATTTAAAAAAGTAAAAACATTTACAGAAAAACCCGATCTGGAGATTGCAAAGACGTTTATTCAAAGCGGCGATTTTTTATGGAATTCAGGGATCTTTATCTGGTCAGCAGATTCCATTATAAAAGCATTGGGAAAGCATGTTTATGAGTTAAACGAAATATTTGTTGAAGGGAAAAAATATTTCAGCTCTGAGCAGGAGAAACAGTTTATTGCATTGGCTTATCAACGTTGCCCCAATATTTCCATCGACTTTGCGGTGATGGAAAAAGCAGAAAATGTATATGTGCTGCCTGTAACCTTTGGTTGGTCAGATTTGGGCACATGGGGTTCGCTTTATGAATTGGCAGAGAAAGATTTTTCGGGAAACCTTGCAATTCCAAATAAAAACGCCATGTTTTATGATTCTAAAAACTGCATGGTAAGTGTCGGCAAAGAAAAGCTGGTCGTGCTGCAGGGTGTTGAAGACCTCATCATTGCAGAGTCAGAAAACGTACTGCTGATTATGCCACGTGACCAGGAACAAAATTTAAAGCAAATCCTTACAGATGTGAAGTCACAGCATGGCAGCAAGTATCTATAAGGATTTGAAATTGTTTTATTTATTTGTCCGCTGACGGATGGCTTCATAAACGACAACCCCAGTCGATACGGAAACATTGAGTGAAGCAATCTCACCAAAGAGCGGAATCTTGGCCAGGTGTTCGGATATGCGAAGCAGATCGTCAGAAATACCGTCTTCTTCAGAACCTAAAATCAATGTACTGGGCAAGGTATAATCGGGTTCATAAACGGTTGCTTCCGTTTTTTCAGTGCAGGAAATTAGCTGTAGACCCGACTCCTGTAAAAATTTGGCTGTTTTGTAAAGGCTGTCAACTCTGCATACCGGAATTTTGAATAATGCACCTGCTGAGGTTTTGATCGCATCCGGATTTATTTCTGCCGATCCCTTGTTTGGGACTACAATTGCGTGTATACCAGCACATTCGGCCGTTCTGGCAATTGCACCAAAATTACGGATATCTGTAACGCCATCCAACATTAGGATTAAGGGAACATCACCATTCTCATATACCATCGGAATGATATCTTCGATGTTCTGATAGGTGATGGGAGATATAAAGGCAATAACCCCCTGATGATTTTTCAGGGTTATGCGGTTCAGTTTTTCTATTGGCACCTGCTGATAGGAAATGTTCCTTTCCCGGATCAGTGTTTTTAATTCGATTAACAAACCTCCGCCTAATCCGCGTTGGATAAACAGGGATTCAATCTCTTTTCCACTCTCAATTGCTTCAATTACTGCGCGAATACCAAATATAAGCTGGTTGGTTTCTTTTTTAATGGGTCTCGGGGGTCTTGAAAAATTTTGCATACATTCTGATTTCGTCACGAAGTTACAGCATAAAAATGAGTGAACAATATATCGGGCTAATTTTAATTGAAAATAGATGTTAATACACATCGCTAAACTTATTAACATCATAATTAAGGTTCTTGTTATGAACGCCTTAGGATCTACACCAACAGGTTATTAACATTCGTTGTTAATAAAACCTGGATTTTTAAACAAGCTGTCAGCGTCTTAATTTATTTATAAAACTCAATGTTTGTAAGTGAAATGAGCAAATGGTGTAAATTTTAGATACCTTTGTTCATCGAAATTCAATCGTTTTTTAGAGTAAAAATTTAGCCTTATCTTGATATCCAAATGAGTACTGATAATGAATTCAACCCTGCTTCTAATAGATCCAATAAACCTGGTTTTTCAGAACGCAGATCGAAATATACACAGCTGACTGGCGGACTTGGAAAGTTACCGCCCCAGGCAGTTGATTTAGAAGAAGCAGTACTTGGTGCATTGATGCTTGAAAAGGATGCACTTTCGGTTGTGATTGATATTCTTAAACCCGAAACCTTTTATACAGAGGCACACAATAAAATTTTTGAAGCAATTACAAACCTCTTTCAGAAATCCTCCCCGATCGATATCTTAACCGTATCTACCGAGTTGCGCAAAATGGGTTCTCTTGATATGATTGGCGGGGCTTACTACCTTACCCAATTAACTGACAGAGTGGTTTCTGCTGCCAATATTGAATTTCATGCGAGAATAATCTCTCAAAAGTATATTCAGCGCGAGCTTATCCAGATTTCTTCTGAAATTATCACCAAAGCCTATGATGAAACCTCCGATATTTTCGATCTCTTAGATAGTGCGGAAAAAAGTCTTTTCGATATTGCACAAAACAACCTTCGGCGCGATACGCAGAAGATTGACGATATTATGCGCTCAGCGGTTGATGCGCTTGAGAAACTTCGCGATCGTACGGATTCGCTGACGGGTGTTCCTTCCGGATTTACAGCACTGGACCGGATTACATCGGGCTGGCAGCCATCTGACCTGGTTATTATTGCAGCAAGGCCGGCGATGGGGAAAACAGCATTTGTGTTAACCTGTGCGCGGAATGCGGCTGTTCAATATGACAAACCCGTTGCTGTATTCTCATTGGAAATGTCATCCATTCAGTTGGTTAACCGTTTAATTTCCGGCGAAACAGAAATTGAACAGGAAAAATTAAGAAAAGGAAATTTGGCTGATCATGAATGGACTCAACTACATTCCAGAATCGGGAAATTAACAGAGGCTCCTTTATTAATAGATGACACCCCTGCTTTAAATGTTTTTGAATTCCGGGCAAA
>Ga0160469_100627_pt1 | contig 13948 bp, 12 predicted proteins | sample HID1972M_E11MG_FD_108246 | JGI IMG/M metagenome (GOLD analysis project Ga0160469, IMG submission 108246) | Enriched pill bug-associated microbial communities from UW Madison campus, WI, USA - HID1972M_E11 MG | ecosystem: Host-associated > Arthropoda: Insects > Digestive system > Unclassified ...
GTGGAACACGCCATCGCAGCGATTCTCGGTGCTGTGCCAGCACTACTCGAACCTGTACGGCGAGCCGCGAGACGCTATGGCAGAGGTCGCTCTGGCGGCCCGGTCCCACGCCCAGCTGAACCCGGACGCTCAGATGCATGATCGACCATTGACACGGAGTGACTACGACGACGCGAGAATGATCGCCGGGCTATACAGGCTCTTCGACTGTTGTCTCGAGACCGACGGAGCATGCGCTCTCATCGTGAGCAACATGGATCGCAAGTCGGATCGCTCCGGACGTCGGAGTGTCGAGATACTCGACGCGGCAGAGGGCCACGGTGCCAGCCCTGAGGACATCTCGAATCGCGATCCTTTCCTGAGTGTGGGTCTCGAAGCAGCGGCACATCAGGTGTGGAATCGTTCGACACTAGCGCCGTCGGACATGGACGCCGCCATGATCTACGACTGTTTCACCTTCGAGGTGATTCATCAGCTCGAGGCGGCGGGATTCTGCGCGGAAGGAAACGGCCCCGACTTCGTCATGGGCGGTCGAATTCGCCTTGGAGGGCAGCTTCCGGTGAACACTCATGGCGGCCTTCTCTCGGAGGGACACATGGTGGGTCTCAATCACGTGGCAGAGGCGGTCAGGCAACTGCGAGGCGAGGCAGGGCCGCGCCAAGTCCCCGACGCGAGACACATCGCTGTCACGGGTTGGGGGCAGCTGGGGGATGGTTCTCTCGCCGTCTTGGGGGCGAAATGACGCAGTTCGATGAGGTAGCTGTTCCTGATCTGGAGAACGAACTGTTCGCTCCATACTGGCGCGGTCTCAAGGCTGGTCACATAGAGGTGCAGTGCTGCACGCGCTGCGGCACCTTCCAGTGGCCCCCTCTGACCATCTGCCCGGTGTGTCATACGGCCACTCTGGACTGGGTCGAGCGACAGCCGATGGGCAAGGTCTTCGTCTGGACCACGGTTCACCACCCCTCGGCCGTCGGGCACCCCGATGTGCCGTACGTCGTGGCAGTGGTCGAACTTGACGATACGCCAGGGGTCCGGGTCGTAGGACTGCTGACCGGGCTCTCCTGGCACCAGGTAGAGGCCGGCATGCCGGTCGTCGCGACGTTCCCAACGGCTGGCCAAGGGCAGATGAACCTCATCCTCTGGACGCCTCGGGAGATGGCTCAAGAAGCAGGCACATGATCGCCGATCGCTGGAGGTCACGTGGCCACCAGCGTCGTCGAAGTACAAGGAGGTAGACGGGCGTGAGCTCAACACTGGAACTGTCGACTGCGGTCACATCGGACTCGCTCCGTGGCCTGCTTCCGGCGACGGTGACGCCGTTCGCAGACGATCTGAGTCTCGACGAAGCTGCGCTGGCGCGACATCTGAAGGCCGTTGCGGAGGCAGACGGCGTCGCCGGCCTGGTGGTGAACGGCCACATCGGCGAGATCTGCGCCCTGACGCCCGAGGAGCAGGCCCAGTGCGTCCGGATCGCCCGAGAAGTGGCCCTCCCAGGGCAGTTTGTCATCAGCGGAGTGGAGTCCCGCACGGCGCGAGGACTCGTCTCCGCTGGTGAGGCTGCCCGCGACGCCGGTGCTGACGGTCTGCTAGTACTTCCCCCGCTCGACATGAGGGCCTACCGGCGGCTGTGCGCACACCCCCCTGCTCTGCTGCACTACATCTCCGCTCTGGAGAGCGACGTCGGTCTCCCGATGATCTTGCACCAGTACCCGAAGTTCACGGGGGCCGCCTACTCGTTCGGCGTCCTGGATGCTGTTGTCGACATCCCGCTAGTCGTTGGGCTCAAGGCCGCTGCCTTCACCGTCACCCACTACGCCGAGATTTGGGATGCCTTTCACTCGCGGGTGGCGGTCTTGGCGTCCACCGATGCGCCGTCGCTTCTAGGGATGATGCTGCACGGTACCCATGGGTCATTGATCGGCATTGGCGTCATTGCGCCCGAGGTGTGGGCTGGCGTACTCCGCGCCGCTCAGGAGGGTCGCGGCGAGGAGGCGCGGCAGATCTTCAACACACAGTGCCTGCCGCTGTTGGCCGCCGTGTTTCAGAACCAGGAGCCGACGACGCTCGTCAGCGAGGCATCCGCGACCAAGGAGGCGCTGGCCCAGCTCGGCCAGCTCACCAACTCGCTCGTGCGGCCCCCCTCGGTAGGCGTGGACGGTCCTGCGTCTGCGGCCATTCGTGACGCGTTGATGCGGGCGAGGCTGCTCTAGGGTTGGAGGCGCCCGGACGCTCCGGCTCGGGGTCGGCGGGCAGGACGGTCTTCGGCAGGGGTGATCGACATCGGGCGCCGGGGCGCGAGGAGCAACAGCACGGCTTGGGCCAAGGCGGATGCAAGAAAGTGCCCGTGCCACGGGCGTTGTGCTTCGATTTCACGAGGGGAAATGACATGGGCATGTATGGACACCTCGAGGTGACTGATCGTGGAGCGGTCCGGACGATCACCCTTAATCGTCCGGAGGTCCTCAATGCATGTGACTCGCAGACTCATCTCGAGCTGCAGGAAGCCATGCGCGAAGCGGACGCCGCCCCGGGAGTCGGCGCGGTCGTCATCACCGGTGCTGGAAGAGCGTTCTGCGCTGGTTCGGACATTCGAGAGACGAGCCGGCTATCGGGCGCGGACGCGTACGAGTACATCCGTCTCGACTACGCGACGAAGAACGTTGTCGCATCGTCGAGAAAGCCAACAGTTGCCGCAGTTCACGGCTATTGCCTCGGTGGGGGCGCCGAACTCGCTCTGGCATGCGACATCAGGGTGCTCTCCGACTCGGCCGTGGTGGCGTTCCCGGAGACCGGGCTCGGGACCATTCCTGGGTCTGGCGGGCTCCAACGCCTCCCGGCGATCGTAGGTCGAGGGGTTGCCCTCGAGTGGGTAGTCACCGGGGTGCGCGTGACGGCTCAGCGAGCATTTGAGGCAGGGTTCGCCAATCGCGTTGTGTCTGTCGACGCTTTGGGGGAGGCATGCCACGAGCTGGGTGTTCTCCTCGCGTCGCGTGACAGGCAAGCGCTCCACCTGGCCAAGGTCGCTCTCGATGCGTTCCCGCCGTCGGACAACGGCATGATCGCGGTGTATCACCAGCTGGCCTCAGCGGCGTGCCATGCCGGGGACAGCTTCCGGGAGTCCACGAAGACCTACGGGGAAGACAGGAGCTGACGACGACGATGGTTCGGGCAATGGGGCCGTCATGAGGCGGCGAGGTCCACTGCCGCACTTCGCCACTGGCGCATCGAGCGTCGAGATCAAGTGCGACGTCGTCGTGGTCGGTGGGGGTGGCGCGGGCTTGTCTGCGGCAGTAGCGGCCGCCGAGGCAGGCGCCAAGGTGGTATTGCTCGAGAAGGAGGAGTCGGCGGGAGGGACTACCGCCCGGGCGGTCGGCTCGTTCACCGCGGCAGGAACCCCGGCCCAGGAGCGTGCCGGCATCACGGATGATCCGAAGGCCTTCGCCGAAGACATGATGAAGTTTGCGGGGGTCGACGCGAGTCGGGACAACGGTCGCCTGCGCCAGGTACTTGCCCATCAGGCCAGTAGCGCACTCGCATGGCTCGAGACGCTCGGCGTGCGGTTCGTCGGCCCCTTCCCCGAGCCTCCGCATCGGGTCCCGCGGATGCACAACGCAGTTCCCGGGGGAGGCGCCTACACCCGCGTACTGGAGGCGGCAGCGAGAGGTCGTGGCGTCCAGGTCATCACGGGCGCCGCCGCTCAGTCCTTGCTAACCACTGACGGCGCGGTGGCGGGCATAGTGCTGCGCAGGCCGTACGCCCAAGGAGGCCAGGGACTCGCCAGAGTGCTGGCCGGTCGGGGAGTGGTCCTTGCGACGGGGGACTTCTCGGGGAACGAGGCGTTGCGTCGGCAGTGGCTCGCTCCGGGGGCGGCCGCGGCCGTGCCCGTGAACCCGGCAAGCTCGGGCGACGGACACGTCATGGCCCTTGACCTTGGAGCGTCGCTGTGCGGGATGGGAACTACCTTGGGACCCCAGCTGCGTTTCCCCGCTCCGGCTCGAAGCGAGGACTGGCTGGCCCGAGCGGAGCAGTGGAGATGGTGGCGTTCGCTCATGCCGGCGGTCGCCCAGCACCTGCCGCGCTGGATACTAGCGCTGTTCGTGAAGCGTCTTCTCGTCACTCACACATCGCCGTCGTCTCAGCTACTTGCGGAGGGGGCGGTGCTTGTCAATGCCCGAGGGGAGCGCCTAGACGCCGAGGGAGGTGGTGCCGAGGCTCTCGCCTTTGAGCTTGGCGGCAAGGGTTACATCGTGATGAATGCTCAGCTCGCCCACCGCTTCAAGGCCTTTCCGTACTACATCGCCACCGCACCGGGAGTCGCCTATGCGTACTACCGCGACTACGTGCGTGGACGCCCCGACTTGGTCCACCGCAGCAGGACGGTCGAAGGATTGGCTCAGCTGGTCGGGGCGCCCGTCACCGCCCTGCGGCGTTCGCTAGCGGACTTGCCGTGGCGTGACGATGGCCCCTTCGTCGCGCTGGGTCCCGTCTTCTCGATGATTACCGTCACAGAAGGAGGACTTGACATCGACGAGCAGGCGCGAGTGTGCACGTCTGGCGGACCGATACCCGGGCTGTATGCCGCTGGTGGACTCGCTCAGGGCGGAATGGTGCTGGCTGGCCACGGACTGCACATCGCGTGGGCGGTCACGTCGGGGCGCATCGCCGGCCGATCGGCCGCCGCTGCCCGTCAGGCGTGAGGCGTCCCGGGTGAGGCCGCGGAGGTCAAGACTGCTGACCGGAACCTCGAGGTGAGCCGGTCCACCGTCGGCCAGCTGTGCCCGGTCGCCCTGAAGGCGACACACTCAGGGTCGAGCGCGGCGCGCAGCGCTCGGACAGGGCAGCCGCGAACTCTTCGGTCATGCGAGCGGTGACGGACGAGGCGGCCGCGGTGAGTTGCGACGCTAGCCTGCCTGCGAGGTCAAGTCTGCCCAGTACCACCACGGTCGTCGCACCAGGGGCGCCCTGCGAAGCGTGGAACGAGGCACTCGCGAGGAGGCGAGTAGCCATGTGCTGGTCGCGGCCCTGAGCGGTGATCTCGCCCCGGTGCTCTGCCTCGTCAAGTGTCAGTGCGGCCCTCATTCGGAAGGTGACTCTCATCGGTCCGAAGCGGATCGGAACGGTGCCGTCGTAGGTGCCGTCCGGGTTCTCGCTCACGACCCGGGCGCCCGAGATGCAGGAAACGACCTCGTGAGGGTCGGAGAGTACGGCCCAGACGTCGGCCAACGGCGCGGCCACGTCGATGCTCTTCTCGATCTCGATCATGGGGGATCTCCGGGTCCTGAGGCGGGTGGCCGTGGCCATCTTCGACGCTTGCTTGACGAAGTGGCCAACACGATCTACAGTGTAACACGACATCGGAGAACGTTATCCGCTCGTCGCAAGGAAGCGAGGAGAGAGTAGTGATGACGCACCATGCGTGCCGGAACGACGCGGGAACCCGCGTCTCGGGGCGCACGGTCGGTCGGCGGCGATGGCCTACGGCGTGGGGTCTCGACCCACAAGATCTGCGGTCCCGCGGCGAACTGCAACAGGAGCGGGTTCACGAGTGAACCTCAGTTCGAATCTCGATCTGCGAGGAGGAGATCCACGATGAAGAGTTTCCGAAACTACAACCAGCGATCAGGCGGTGTGCTACGACCGGCGCTGTCCGCGGTGGCCGTAGCCCTGGTGCTCACGGCGTGCGTCGGGGGTGGAGATCCGTCGCCCGACGATCTTGCCACCGGTGAGACCGAAGTCCCACCCGGAGTGCCCGATGAACTGACCGACCTCTACCTCGAGGCCGTCGCCGAAGGCGGGCGTCTGACTTACTACGGGTCGAGCCCGCTGTTCCAGCTCCGGGCCTTCGAGGAACACCTGGCCCAGGCCATGCCCGGGCTCGACTTCACGTTCGTTCGCGTCAGTACTGCTGGGGGCATCGAGCGGGTGGAGGCGGAGATCGAGTCGGGCAACATCATCGGTGACGTCATCGACATGCTGGACCCAGTGTGGTACCGCGACATGCACTCGCGGGGCCTGCTGAGGCAGTTCGAGTCCGACAACTGGGATGAGTGGCCCGACGAGTACAAGGAGGAGGGCTACTACTACGCTGGCGGCGTTGCCCTGGCAGCTGTCCTCTACAACTCGAATGCCGTGCCCGACGGGGAGTCGTTGACGTGGACAGATCTCCCGTCGTTTGGCAACAGGGCTGGCACGTGGGATCCGCGCACTGGTGGTGCCGGAGTGAACCTTGTCCACGGGATCCATCAGGTCGTCGGACCCGAGTGGTGGGGCGACATGAGCGGTGCCGGGGCGCAGTTCTTCCTTGGCGCAGGTGGCCAAGCCAGACTCGCCGCCGGGGAGCTCGACGTGCTGGCGGGCTCCCACGGAGCTGGCTGCAGTCTCAAGGAGGAAGGACAGCCGGTCGACGTGGCCTATCCGGACGAGGGCGTGTTCGCCGGAATCAATAACATCGCCATCGTCGAAGGCACGCGAAACCCTAAGGGCGCTGAGCTCATCGCGCGATACCTGATGACCCCTGAGGGCCAGGAGTTGCGGAACCTCGCCGTCTGCGTCTATTCGGTTCGCTCGGGCGTGGCGCAGCACGAATTCTTGCCTCCGCTGGACTCGCTGAATGTACTCGACATCTCTGCCGACAGCGTGGCTGAGCATCACGAGGCGTACCTGGCTGAGGCGCTAGCCGCAGCCGGACTCGAGTGAAGCGCTAACTCCACGCCGCGCTCCGGCCAAACCGTTATGTCCACGAACACCATCTCGTGTGAGGGTTCCAGTCTATGCCCACGCTAGTTTCCCCGCCGCGCCACGAAGGCATCGTTCGCTCCAGGACGCGGATCTTGAGGAAGTACAGCCGATCGCAGTGGCTGGTCGCCTTGTTGGCTCTAGGTCTGCTCTTGAGCCTCATTGTCTACCCGATCGTCCAAGTCCCTGTGAAGGCAGGTTTGAGGGATGGCTGGATAGAACCCTACGTGCGGCTCTTCAAGGATCCGAACTTTTACCGCCTATGGGGAAGAAGCCTCATGATAGGCGCTTCGGCAGCGGGAATCGCCGTAGCGGGTGGTTTCGGACTGGGATGGCTCGTGGTGCGCACCAATGTCCCGTTCAGAAACCTGTTTGGCTACCTGATCATTCTCCCGTATCTCACGTCGATGCTCATCACTGCGTTCGGGTTCGCTACTATGGGTTCCCCGAGTGCAGGGTGGATGAACGACCTCTTCGCGAGCATCGGTCTGCCATTCAGAGTCGATTTCTACTCAATATGGGGAATTGCTCTGGTTCTCGGCGTGAGCAACGTTCCGATCGCCTTTCTAGTGATGAGAAATCAGCTCAGCTCGGCGGGTCGAGACGAAGAGGAGGCGGCCCAGGTGAGCGGAGCCACGACTCTTCGCATCCTGGGCTCAGTCACGATCCCACTGCTCAGACCAGCGATCGGTGCTGCGGCTCTGCTGGTCTTCGCGATGTCGCTTGCGAACTTTTCGGTGGCGGCCGTCCTAGGTTCAGCGGTTCGGATTGACGTGGTGCCGACGAAGATCTACATAGCCGCCAGTCAGTACCCCGCAGACTGGGGTACGGCAGCCGTCTATGCCATGACGTTGATCACGTTCCTCTTGTTGATCATTGCCGCTCAGCTCATATTCGAGTCGCGGGCGAAGGTGGCATCGGCCTCCACCTCGATGAAAGCTCCCTCGATCATCGAACTGGGTCCCGTGGCAAGGCACGCAGGGGCCGCGGCCCTGATGGGCTATGTACTTATCGCCTTCGTGCTGCCCATAGCATCGGTCTTCGTCATCAGCTTCCTTCCCTACTGGGGAGCGCCGTTCTCCGAACTGACGCTCGACACCTACCGATTCGTCTTCGCTGACCCGATCATCCGAATGGCTATTCGAAATACGCTCATCATCGCTAGCGTCGCAGCGACCATCGCTACGCTTGTGGGAGGTATGTTCGCCTACGCGGTTGCTCGCTTCTCTCTGCCGTTCGGCAAGATCCTGAGCGCGTTCGCCTCGAGCCCCTTGGGCCTGCCAGGACTCATCATCGGCCTGGGATATCTATTCGCCTACGTCGGTACGCCCCTGTATGGAACGCTCTGGCTGCCGGCCCTCGCGCTGCTCAGCCGGTTCATGCCATTCGCGCTGAGGACTGTCTCAGCCAACCTGGCGGGGGTGCACAGAAGTCAGGAGGAGGCTGCGCGAGTCTCTGGGGCAGGGGAGCTGAGGATCCTCATACGAGTCATCATCCCTCAGGTGTGGCCCGCATTTGTCGGGGCGTGGGCTGTGTTGTTCCTCATCTTTACTAGAGAAGTCGACTCAGTTGTGCTCTTGGGCGGATCTGCGCACATCATCTCAGTCGAACTCTACAACATGTGGCGAGACTCGTTCATCGCCGAGGCTGCAGCCGTCTCTGTGCTGCTGCTGGCCATCACAGGGTTGGTGATGGTGCTGTTGGTACGTGTCATGCGGAAGACCGGGGGCTCTGGGCTCAATCTCTCGTGAACCTGAGGATGGGCGGAGCAGACGGTCGCGATCAATGGACAGGTGGTTCTTGTGGGGAAAGATTCGTACCCAGTAGCTTCGAGCGTGGTGATCGAGGGTGTTAGGAAGGCGTTCGGCGCAGATGTAGTCGCGCTGAAGGACTTCGACCTGGTGGTGAGCGAGGGAGAGTTCGTGACGATCCTCGGACCATCAGGTAGTGGCAAGTCGACCTTGCTTAGGTCGGTGGCCGGTCTCCTGACACCCACCGCGGGAAGGATCACGCTCGCTGGCCACGTCGTCTTCGACAGCGGATCCGGTGTGAACGTCCCCCCGCGAAGGCGTGATATCGGCATGGTGTTCCAGTCGATGGCGCTCTGGCCCCACATGAAGATCCGGGAGAACATCGCTTTTCCGCTCCGTCGCAAGAAGTGGGCGTCCCCCGAGAGAACTGAGCGCGTCGACGAGCTGCTCGAGTTGATCGGGCTCTCAGGTTACGGCGAACGATATCCGGACCAGCTTTCCGGGGGTCAGCAGCAACGAGTGGCACTCGCACGCAGCATCGCCGCCAGGCCGTCGGTCCTGCTCTTGGACGAGCCGCTCAGTGCGCTCGATGCAGAACTCCGAGTGGAGATGCGCACGTACGTGAAACGGTTTCAACGAGACCTCGGGCTGACCGCCATGTTCGTGACGCATGACCAAGAAGAAGCTCTCGCGCTGTCGGACCGAATCGTCGTGCTCGATGACGGAGAGTGTATTCAGGTGGGAAGTCCCGAAGACGTGACGAACGCACCGGAACGTATCCGCGTCGCCCGATTCATAGGCGCGGCCACGGCGCTTGAGCTCGCGGCGCTTCGCTCGGGGATGCCGGATCGTCTGGCGCGCGGTGTTCCGGGCGTCGTGCCTGAGATGGCCACTCACGTCTGCGTGCCGGAAGAAGGCATCGAGTTGGGTAACTCGTCGGACCGCGCAGCACCCACCATCGAGGCAAGAGTGAGCAGTCTCGAGTACCTGCGTTCTAGCTGGAGAGTCGGTTTCGACTCGGGAGCAGTCGGACGCTTCTTCGGTCGCTTCGCAGAGCGGCCGCAGACGAATGACAGGAAGCTCGAGGAGGGCGATCTCGTCCATCTCCGGTTCAGCCGGGCGGACTTCTTCGACAGCGAGGGATATCGGGTGACCACCGCTGGGGGCGATCTGTCATCAGAGAGGGAGGCGTCGTGAAGGTATACGAGCGATTGGCCAGTGCATTTGCCGCCGAAGGAGTTACCGATGTCTTCGGCATGATGGGTGACGGCAACATGAACTGGATCAGTGCGCTGTCGAAGCACGGCATCACGATGTACGACGCCCGCCTGGAGGGCGGTGCTCTGGCCATGGCGGACGGGTGGGCGCGCGTGGTCCGTGACAAACGGGGGGGAGTGCCTGGTGTTTCGACGGCCACCCACGGCCCGGGCGTCGCGGAGCTGGCGACGACGCTGCTGGTGGCGAGCAGGGCCTCAACGCCCATGGTGGTGTTTGTCGGCGAAGGCCCACCTGGGGACGCGGAGTTCGTCCAGCGACTGGACCAGGAGCGATTCGCCGCTGCGACCGAAACCGGCTTTGTCCGTGTGGTCTCGGCGGAGTCGGTGGACGAGTCGGTGCGCACGGCGTTCTATCGATCAAAGATCGAGTCGCGCCCGATCATGCTGAGCGCGCCTGTAGCGGTCCAGAAGGCCGAGTTCGATGACTTCGATGACTACGTCCCATCGAGTTCTCTGCTTGACGGTCGGCCACCGTTTCCGCACCCCGACGCGATCGACGCGGCCATGTCAATCATCGAGGACAGCCGACTACCGGTAATCATCGCAGGAAGGGGTGCGATGTGGTCGGACGCCGGCGACGCCATTCGACGGCTGGCCACTCACATTGGCGCCCTCGTGACGACGACGCTCATGGCCAAGACCTGGTTGAGCGAAGACGAGTTCCACGGAGGCATCTCGGGACTCTACTCGACCCGGACAGTGATGGAGCTTCTGGCCAGCGCCGACTGTGTGATCTCGTTCGGCGCGGGGCTCAATGGCCACACCACCGCCTACGGCATGCTGTATCCCGAGGCACGGTTCATCCAGGTAGACACAAAGCCCCAGGTCATCATGGGCGGGGGTCGCTCAGCGGACTGTTATGTCCATGCCGATGCGGGGATCACAGCGACCGCGCTGACCGACTCGCTTGTGAGTCGGGGTCTACAGATCCAGGGCTATCGCACGCCCGAGGTCAAGCAAGCGCTCGAGAGGTCCCTGGATGACGAGGCTGAGTTCGAGATCGAGCCCGGAACACTCGACCCCCGCGAGGCGTGCCGTTATCTCGATGAAGCGCTCCCGCCCTCGGTCGGCCTAGTCCTTGGGGGTGGTCATCAGATCGGTTTCGGAAGCATGCTGTTCACCCGCACCAGAGAGCTGGTCTTGGCAAATCAGCACTTTGGCTGCATTGGGCAGGGGCTGACCACGGCCATAGGAGCAGTGGTCGCCACGGGCAAGCGCCCGGCGGTTGTCGTCGAGGGCGACTCTGGGTTCTTGCTGCGCCTCGTCGAGTTCGAGACGGCGGTTCGCCACGGCCTGCCGCTGATGGCAGTGGTCTTCAACGACCAGGCGCTCGGGGCGGACTATCACAAGATGAAGGCAAACGGTCTGGACGCTAGCCTGGCCGTGGCGGCAACCCCAAATCTCGGCGACGTCGGGATCTCCCTAGGGGGGCGAGGTCATCTGGTTCGCTCCATTGAGGACTTGGGCAGGGCAGTGGACGACTTCCTCTCCGACCCAGCGCCGATGATCGTGGACGTGCGGGTGTCACGGAATGTCTTGAGCATCCCCTACAGGCGCCTCTACCTTGGAGAGGATGCCTGACTCTAGTCGGCCCAGGTAGACCTGGGCCCTCCGGCTCGGTAGAGTGAACCCGAGTTGTAAGGAGGCCCTATTCTGGGTAAGAAGGCCCCCACGATCGTGGACGTCGCGGCGGAGGCGGGCGTGTCCGTGAGTACCGCTGCGCGCGTGATCGGCAGCTATGGCCGGTTGGTGACCCCCGACCTCAGCGTAAGAGTTCACGAAGCGGCCGCGCGCCTCGGCTACGTTCCGAACACGATCGCTCGTCGGTTGCGCGACGGCAATGTTGGGCTGGTTGGGTTGGTTGTGGGGAGCATGATCGAGCCCTACTACAGTGAGATCAGCGAAGCGATCACGGAGTCGGCAGAGATCTATCACTCACTGAGCGCGATCGTCTCGAACATGCAACGCAACCCATTGCTGGAACTCAGGTATTGCCAGCAGTTCTTCGAGCTCAGGGTACGAGGGATCATCCTCTCGGGCGGCGGGTTCGACCAGGAGACGCACCACAGAGAGTTTCGTCGTCTTATGGAACGGATAATTGACGCGGGCATCCTGGTTGCCTCTTTGTCTCCTCGAGATATGGATCTCCCCACCTTTAGTGTTGACAACACCGAGGTCGGGCGTGTCATGGCAGAGCACCTGGTCGCCTATGGTCACCGAAAGATCGCTGTGATCCTGGGTCCGACCGAGAGCAACGTGACTCAGTTGAGGTTGAGCGGGGCACTGGAGGTCTTCGATGGAGCCATCGAGACAACCGTGTACCATACCGAGTACACGATCGAGAACGGTATGCGGGTCGCTAGAGAGATCGTAGGGCGCCATGACGGCACGACGGGCTTCCTCGTCGGATCTGACTTGCTGGCCATCGGGACAATGAATGGCCTCCAAGAGGCGGGTCTCGAGGTACCTAGAGATGCGTCCGTTATTGGTGTGGGGAATACCAGACTATCGATATTGTCTGCTCCTCACTTGACGAGCGTCGACGTCGGACTGGAGGCTTGTGCGAAGGCGGCGCTTCAATTCGTGTCGGGTGACCTCTCACAGTCAGGCGGGCTCCGACTCTCGCCGACCCTCATCCCAGGCTTCACGGTCACAAGGGTCGGTTCCTAGACCGTTCGCATCCGCAACATCGCGATGTCGTTGCTAGAACCTCGAGCCTGCGCGACACAGTGCCAAGGGGCGCACCGGCGCGCCCGTCGCGCCTCGGATTTTCAGTGGAGCGAGGATCAACGTGAACTCCGTGCGGCAGTCAGTCATGAGTTCACAGAGATTCATCATCTCGACGATGTAGATCCCGCTGTCGACGAGGAGCCTGCGGTGCGCGGGAAGCGTGGCGGCCTCGAGGGAGGGTTCGATTCTCTCGAATGCGACCGTTTCGGCCCCAGCCAGAGCCACACCGCGCGACTCCATCCACTCAGCGGCCTCCGCGCCCGGTCCGGGGGAGCCATGTTCGCCTCCTTCGAAAGCGTGGACGTCGGTCCACAACCGGCTCCATCCCGTCCCCACGAGGAGTGCATCGCCGGGACGCACGCGGGTGCGCGCCGCAGCTTCCGCTCGGTCCAGGTCGACGGCGGTCACCTCATAGCCGCCTGGGAGCACTTCGACGTCGTGCAGGCGGGCAATGTCGAGCAGGACGCCTCGACCCACGAAGGGTGGGAAGGTCTCTATACCCAGGGCGGAGAATCCCTGGTCGCTTGTGACCTGCGAGGCAGCTACTCCGCCATGGAGCAACCCGTTGTGCGAGAAGTGCGACAGGGCATCGACATGCGTACCGGTGTGTCCCCCCAGGACCAGGACCTCGCTTGCAGCGGAGCCTCCGTCGGCCCGGACCACGTCACCGTGGCGCCTGAGCATTGTGAGCTGGAATGGTGGATGGTTGTGCGACTTGGGCATCCCCGGAGCAATCTCGTGCGCGAGGTCGTAGAGCGCAAGCTCATGGGCACCTGAGAGCGGATCTGCGGAGCCAGAGTGCTCAAGCGCAGGCACGGGCTGTCGTGGATCATGAGTGCGAGCTGCCACGTCGGTTCTCCTTCTGTCCAGATTTTGCCGCGGGTGCATAATGAGACCCACTCGAATTTTGGCTCGCGCGACGTCGTCGCAAGACAAGGGCCACAAGCTACGGGGGTGGGCGGGCACCGCGACCGACGTCCGGGTCTGAGCGGGCAGTCACGACGGTGGCACCCGCAACCAGTAGTGCGTTGCTCCAGAAGATGCCGGCGGCACCGAACGGCGCCGCGAAGGCTCCTACCAGCAGCGGGATGGTCACTTGGATCAGGCGGTTCGTGGTCACACGGAACCCCATCGCCGCCCCGTGGTCTGCTGGTCGGGTGATCGCCACCACCCATGCGAGCGTGAGCGGCTGGGGGATGCCCAGGGTGAACCCGAGCGCGATCATCACCAGCAATGCTCCCCACACAGAGGTCAGCGGGAAGAGGGTGAGGGCGACGACGCCGATCGACATGGTCACCAGGAGGAGCGGCTTGCGGCCGAAGCGGGCGACGAGGCGACCCAGGCCAACGCGGCTGAGGAGAGAGACCAGTGCGCGGGTCGCCAGGAGCCAGGCGATCACTGTGACGCTCACGTCGCGCTCGGTGGCCCACACGGGAATGAATGCATAGCTCA
>Ga0160469_100660_pt1 | contig 13392 bp, 10 predicted proteins | sample HID1972M_E11MG_FD_108246 | JGI IMG/M metagenome (GOLD analysis project Ga0160469, IMG submission 108246) | Enriched pill bug-associated microbial communities from UW Madison campus, WI, USA - HID1972M_E11 MG | ecosystem: Host-associated > Arthropoda: Insects > Digestive system > Unclassified ...
GTTCGATGCAAATTTTGCGTCTGTTGGAGATCCCCTGTGGGAGCGGGCTTGCTCGCGAAGGGTGCGACTCGGTTTTGGAGGGAGCTCGGTTAGAAATCGCGCTTGTAGAAGATATCCAGCGAACTCGCGGCTTGGTTTTTGTGCTGCCCGCGCGGACGCCTTCGCGAGCAAGCCCGCTCCCACACTGGATCTCCGTTCGATGCAAATTTTGCGTCTGTTGGAGATCCCCTGTGGGAGCGAGCCTGCTCGCGAAGGAAGCGACTCGGTCTAGGAGGGAGCGCGTTCTAGAAATCGCGCTTGTAGAAGATATCCAGCGAACTCGCGACGCCACTCGCCGCTTCGACGTAGACCTTTTTGCTCAGCTTGTAGCGCAAGGCGATGGTGCTGGCCGGTTCAAACACGCCAACGCCATAACGCAAACTGAGCTTCTCGGTAATGTTGCCGCTGGCCACCACGCTGGTGGCATCGCCGCTGCCCGCCGTGTCGAGCTGGAAGTCCTGAATCCCGAGATCCTTGGCCAGGCTGCTGGTCACCCCGGCGCTGCCCATCAAGCCCAACCCCAACGCCGCTTGCGCGAGCATGTTGTTGTCTTCGCCGTTGGTGCTCAGCGGACGGCCGAGTACCAGATAGGACAGCGCCTGCTCCTGGCTCATCGCCGGTTCGGAGAAGATCTGCGTGGTCGGCTGTTCGGCGCTGCCGCTCAGGCGAATACCGGCGATCACGTCGTCGGTCTGGCGAATCGCTTCGATGTCCAGATACGGCTGATCGATGGGCCCGGCGAACAGCAGGCGCGCACGCCGCACAGACAAGCGCTGACCGTAAGCACTGTATTTGCCATCGTTGAGCCACAGCTCGCCACGGGTGTCCATGTTGTCGCCGATGTGCACATGCCCCTGCACATTAGCGGTCAGGCCAAATCCGGCGAAGGCGAGTTTGTCGTCGCCAACCTCCACGTCGATGTCCATTTTCATGGCCATCGGCGGTTTACCCTCTTCGGTCTGCGCGCCGACGATGATCGTGTCGTCAGAGACTTTCACCGTCGATGGCGGCAGTTCACGCACGGTGATTTCGCCTTTCGGCACCCGCACTTTACCGGCGATTTTCAGCTCATCGCCGGCCATGGAAATTTTCAGATCCGGCGCCATTTCAAGCTTGGCGTACGGTTCGACGGTGACCGGCAACTGCGTGCCTTTCAACGCCAGATCGACCACCAGCGCCTGCCCCCAGGCGACGTTACCGTTCAAGCTGCCCTGCCCGCTCTTGCCGCTTTTCCAGCCGCCGTCCAGACGCACCGATTCACCGGCGATCAATGCGGTGAGTTGCAGATCCTGCAGCTCCATCGGCAGCTCGGCGCCGGACACTTCGCCGTCACTGAGTTGCACCGTGCCGTTGACCAGCGGCGCCAGCAGGCCACCGGAAATCGTGCCGCTGCCGTTCAGGCGCCCGGTGAGTTTCTCGACCATCGGCACAAACGGCCGCGCCACCGACAGATCCAGACCGGTGAGGCGGAACGAGCCGCTCAGCGGTTTGTTTTTCGGCAACGGATTGAGCTGCGCCTGCACCATCAGTTCGCCGAGCTTGCCGCCGACGAAGTTGAGGACCGTGTCGACGCGCTTCGGCGTGAGTTTGCTGGTGAGCTTGAGCGTCTGGTACGGGAAGTCCAGCCACTGATCCTTTTCTTTCATGCGCAAAGTGCCGCCGCTGGCATCGACGCTGATCACACCGTTCGGGCCGCTCGCCGGCAAGTCCAGTTGCAGATCGGCGTTGAGCTTGCCCTGCCAGGCGAAGTCTTTTGGCAACCATTGCGCGAGGCTTTCAATCGGGAACTGCTTGAGGTGGTAGCGCAGTTTCGGCTCAGGCATCAGCCGCTGATCTTCGCCGCACAGGCTCGCGCCGCCGGACAGCCAGCAATGCGCGCCGAAGTTGATTTTCCCGTCAGCCAGACGCTCGAGTTTGGCCGGGTTTTGCAGCTTCCAGTCCTGGCCACCGGCCTGAATATCACCGCTGGCCAAACGGCCGCGCCAGTTGCCCTTATCCAGATTGCCGTCGAGACCGAGGGCCAGTTTCAACTTCGGCCCAAGCAGGTCGAGGCTGAGTTTCTGGCTCTTGATGTCGCCTTGAGCGCTGGCGGTCAGCGTGCCCAAAGACGTATCACCGGCCTGAATGCCACTGCCCTTGAGGTCGATTTTCGCCCGTTGCGCACTGTCGAGGGTGGCGTCGAGGTTGAGGCTTTGCAGGCGATTATCCTGGAACGCCAGTTGTGAACCTTGCAGACCGAGTTTGCCCTGCGGGGCTTTCAGCGTGCCGGCGACGTCGACGCGGCCATTAATCTGCCCGCGCAGTTCTGGCCAAAGCTGAGCCAGACGCGCCAGTTTGATGTCGATCTGTCCGGTGAGTTTCTGTTGCAGACTGCCCTTGCCGTTGATGCTGTTGTCGCCGAGGCGAATTTGCAGGGCGTTCAGGTTCCACTGTTCGCCAGCGCCGTCGGCCTTGGCTTGCAGGATCGCCGGTTGCCCACGCAGTTTGCCTTTGAGGTCGAGGTCAGCGGTAAGGCTCAGGCGTTCGTTTTTCATCTCGCCTTTGCTTTTCAGCGGCCCGGCCAAGGTGCCCGGTAATTCGGCAACCCAGTACGCCGGGTTCAGCGCCGAGAGATCGAGCGCCGTGTCCCAGGCGATGCCGTCGGCGAACTGCACGTTGACGTGCCCTTCAGCCTTGCCCTGCCCCGCTTCCATTTTCAATTGCGGCAAAGCGATCTGCTTGAGGTTGCCGCTGAACGGACTGCTCAGAGTGAACGCGCCCGCCGGGCCATCCAGTGCGGCGGCGAAGTTGCCGAGGTATTGACCGTCGGTGTAGGAGACTTCGCCAGTGAAGGTACGCAAAGCGACTTGCGGCTCGTCGATTTCGTTATAGAGCCGGTGCCACGGGAAATCCTGCCAATTGATGTTGGCTTGCGCCGTGAGGCCTTTGCTCCAGTCAACGCTGCCGGTGAGTTTGAGGCTTTGCTTGTCGTTGGCACTCAGGTCGAGGCCGGCGATTTGCGCGCCACTGGCGTCAACTTTGCCTTTCAGCAACAACGCGACCGGGCCTTTATCGGCGGGCAGCGCAGCGTTGCCGTTTAACTGGTAACCGTTTTTCAGGTCGCCTTCGGCGGTCAGCAGCAGTTGATTAAGTTGCAGGGTGTCTGGCAGATCGGCGCTCGGTTTGAACGCGTCACTGGTGATACGCAGCTTGGCAGGCAGGTTTTCCACCAGCGGTTGCAACTCGCCGTTCAATTGGCCGTCGAGGTAGCCACGACTGTCGGCGTGCAGGTTGAGGGTTTTCAGCAGGTCGCCGTCGATTTTTAGCGCCAGCGTCCATGGGCCCTTATCCGGCGATGGCAACGTCAGGTCACCGGCGATGTTCAGCGGCCAGTTACCGCTCGGCGCGAGGGTGCCGGACAGGTTCAGGCTGAGGTCGTCGCGCTGCAATTTGATGCTTTCAATCTGCATGCCCTGCGCCGTCCAGTGCGCCGCCAGTTGCAAACCTTTCAGTTGCTCGCTGCCGTTAAACAGCAGACTGCCGACCTGCACGTCGCCCAGTTCGATGGCCACCGGCAATTGCAAATCCGGCAGTTTGATCGGGCCGCTTTCAGTGGTTTCTTCACTCGGCGGAAATTGCAGGACGACCTGATCAGCCTTGAGCTGTTCGATGCACAACGTCATGCGCGTCAGGCACAGCGGCGACCAGGCGAAGATCGCCTTGTTCAGCTCGACGCGGCTGGTGTCTTGCTGCCAGAGCAGATGATCGGCGCTCCACTGACCGCCGAGGCGACCCTGAAAATTCTCGACGCTGAGGCCCGGCACCAGACCCAACACCCAACGGCTGCCGGCCTGCGTGCCGAGCACCGTGGCGACGCTCAATACAATCAACAACACCAACGCGAACAGCGCCAGTGCCGTTATTTTCAAACCACGCTTCACAGCTCAGGCCCCATGGAAAAGTGCAGCCGGATGCCGCCATCGTCGTCGAGTGCATGGGCCAGATCGAGGCGGATCGGCCCGACCGGCGAGACCCAGCGCACACCAATACCGACCCCGGTCTTGAGGTTCGGCAGTTCGAGTTTATTGAAAGAGTTGCCCTGATCGACGAAGGTCGCGACCCGCCATTTTTCCGCGATCGAGTACTGATACTCGACGCTGCCGGCGACCATGTAACGGCCACCGATGCGATCGCCCTCGGAGTTTTCCGGAGACAGGCTCTGGTAGTCGTAACCGCGCACGCTCTGATCGCCACCGGCGAAGAAGCGCAGCGATGGCGGCACCGATTTATAGCCGTTGGTGGCGCTACCGCCGACCTGCACGCGACCAAGCAAGCGGTGTTTGTCGAACACCGTGGTCAGGCCTTTGACCAGCGCGGTGCCATATAGAAGGTTGTTATCGGAACCGAGGCCTTCCTTCGCCACTTTGCTTTCGAAGCTCAGGCGATAGCCGTTGTGCGGGTCGATGCGGTTGTCGCTTTTCAGGTACGAGTAGCTGATGCCGGGCATCAGCAAAGTACTCAGGCCTGAGTCGTCACCGAGTTCGTACTCTTCGCGCTGCCATTTCAGCGAGATCACCCGCTGCCAGCCGCTCGGCAATTTGCTGTGCCATTCCGGGCCGAAGGTCAGCAGTTTGCTCAGCGTGTCGGAACCGTCGATGTCTTCAAATTGATAACCGCCGGCCCAGCGAAGTTTGTCGGTCAGTGGCGGGTCGAGCGGGATGTCGTAGAACAGCCCGACGTTTTGCCGTGGCGCCGAGAGTTCGGCCTCCCAGCCATAACTGTCGCCCTGCGGGTTGACCCAGTGGCGCGTCCAGTTGGCTTTGATACGTGGGCCGACGTCGGTCGAGTAACCGAGGCCGAGGCCCATGGTGCGCGGTTTGCGCGTGTCGAGTTTGACGTCGACCGGGATCACATCATTCTTCGCGGCAGTCGGTGCGGCATCGACGCGCACGCCTTCGAAATAGCCGCTCGATTGCAGGTCGCGGTTGAGTTCGGCGATCAGCTCCGAGTCGTACGGCTCGCCTTCCTTGAACGGCACCATGCGTTGCAGCAGGTCTTCGTCGAACGGCGTGTCGCCTTCGAATTTGACGCGGCCCAGCGCGTAACGCGGGCCGCTGTCGTAGATCAACTCAACATCGGCGACACCCGCGCGCGGGTCGACCAAGAGTTTTTGGCTGGTGAAGTGGCCGCTAAAGAAGCCGAAGCGTGAAGCCTGATTCTGAATAATTCTTTTGGCGTCTTCATAACGCCCATGATTGAGCACCGCGCCGGACTTGAGCACGTCGCTTTTCGGTACACGAAAGGATTTGAGGGAGGCAGCCGGGCCGTCGACACGGATGGTGACGTTGCGCAGACGAATCGGTTCGCCGGGATCGATGTTCAGCACCAGGCGCGGTTTTTCGCCGCCCTTCACGTCACTTTCAATCTGCGGCTGGTAGTAGCCCAACGCCTGGGCCGCTTTGCGCGCCTGCTCTTCGGCACCGCGACTGAAGCGCAGCAAGGCTTCTTCGTCACGGTCACCGAGGCTGCCGATATAGCCTTCTATATTGGCCTTCAGTTCATCGTTGGACGGTTTGATCCGCACATCCAATTCACTTTGCGCCAGCGCCGCGCAGCTGGATAACAGCATGAGCACGCCACTGGTAAATCTTCCTGGAAACTTCATAGGCGCGGATGCTATCACGAGCTTGGGAGCGTGATAGATCAAGACTTGTCTCGAAAAGTTCGACGCTTAAGCAGTCGCCGTTTGTAACACTTGTGGATTGGCGTGGAAAAATACGTGTTCTCGCACCGGGCCGACGGCAACCTCGCCGATCTCCTCGTAACCCTGCCTTTTATAGAATTCCAGATAACGTGGATTGCCGGTGTCGAGCACCACGCCTTGCGACGTTTCATCGACGGCGCACCAGTTGTGCACGGCGGTCAGCAGTTGCTCGCCAAAGTGTTTGCCCTGGAACTGCGGATGAATGCCCAGCAGCGGCAGCATGTGCACTGACTCGGTCGGCACGCAGGCGGAAACGGCGTCGTGGTATTCGAGATAGCGGCGGGTGCAGCGGAAACCGGTGCTGAGCACCATGCGCAGGCGCCAGGCCCAACTTTCGGTGATGCCCAGGCGTCGTTGCGGTGGCGCGATCAGAGCGATGCCGATCAAGCGGTCGTTGACCAACAGGCCGATGGCGGGCAAATCCTGGAGGAAATGCTGTTTGACCAATTCACGCACGGTGGCGCGAACGCGTTGTTCGTAGCCTGGGCGTTCGGCTTCGAACAGGTAGCCGAAGGTCGGTTCGTGGCGATAGGCTTGGTAAAGCAGCGATCGGGCTTCGCGGGAATAACCGCGGTCGAGCATATGAATGTCGGCGATGGCGGTCTGGGTTTCAGGCATGACAGTGATTCTCCCCGGGGCGCGTCAAATGGCGGCGCTCTTGTTGGTACGAACCTTTTGGCGTTGGCACAGTTCCCCACAGGTATAGACCAAGCTTGGATCTTCATCGACCGGGCGGACCCTATCGCGAGCAGGCTCACTCCTACATTTGGAATGAGTTCCCCTGTAGGAGTGAGCCTGCTCGCGATGGCGCCTTTGCAGACACCACAAATCCCACAGCCAAAAATGATTTCTCCCACCCCACACTGGCCCATCTCCCCCATGTCAGCTAGCATCGCCCTTTTGCCAGGACTGCCGACCATGAAGATCGTTTCCTTCAACATCAACGGACTGCGCGCCCGTCCGCATCAGCTGGCAGCGCTGATCGAAAAACACCAGCCGGACGTGATCGGCCTGCAGGAAACCAAAGTCCACGACGACCAGTTCCCGCTCGAAGAAGTCCGCGCCCTCGGCTACCACGTGTACTTCCACGGGCAGAAAGGCCATTACGGCGTAGCGATGTTGTCGCGTCAGGAACCGATCGCCATTCACAAGGGTTTCGCCACCGACGACGAAGACGCCCAGCGCCGCTTTATCTGGGGCACCTTCGCCGACGCCAATGGCGTGCCGGTGACGATCATGAACGGCTATTTCCCACAGGGCGAAAGCCGCGACCACCCGACCAAATTCCCCGCCAAGCAGCGTTTCTACAGCGATCTGCAAGCACTGCTGGAAAGCCAGTTCCACAACGAACAACCGGTCGTGGTGATGGGCGATGTGAACATTTCCCCGGAAGACTGCGACATCGGCATCGGCCCGGACAACATGAAGCGCTGGCTGAAAACCGGCAAATGCAGCTTCCTGCCGGAAGAGCGCGAGTGGATGGCGCGCCTGAAGAACTGGGGCCTGACCGACAGCTATCGCCACCTCAACCCGGACGTGACCGACATGTTCAGCTGGTTCGATTACCGCAGCCGTGGTTTTGAGGATGAGCCGAAGCGCGGGCTGCGCATTGATGTGATTCTGGCGTCGCATGGTTTGCTGCCGCGAGTGAAGGCGGCGGGCGTGGATTATGAATTGCGCGGGATGGAAAAACCGTCCGACCATGCGCCGATCTGGCTTGAATTGAGCTAAAAATCAAAACATCGCAGCCTGCGGCAGCTCCTACAATTGGAATGCGTTCCCCTGTAGGAGCTGCCGCAGGCTGCGATCTTTTGATCTGTCATCTTTTGGTCATGCGCCTGACTTAATCTCCCCGGCAATCCCCTTGGCTTGATTCGGTGCCGGCATGACCCTGCGTGTTCTGTGCGTCTTTCTCTTGAGTGCGTGGCTGACGGTGTCCGCCGCCGGTTTGCCGGTGCCCGACGATGGGCCGGCGTTGCGCATTCAGGGTTCCAACACCATCGGCGCCGAACTCGGCCCGGCATTGGTCGAAGGTCTGCTGCAACAGCAAGGCCTGCTGAAGATCCACCGCGAAACCCCGGGCACCGCTAACGAACTGCGCATTGTTGGCCAGACGGCTGAAGGCAAACGCGTGCTCATCGACGTCGCCGCTCACGGCTCCAGCACCGGTTTCACCGCCCTGAAAAACGCCAGCGCCGACCTCGCCGCCTCCTCCCGCGAAATCAAGGACAGCGAGCTGCTAAGTCTGCAATCCCTCGGCGATCTGAAAAGCTCTGCCGCCGAGCAAGTCATCGCCATCGATGGCCTGGCGATCATCCTTCATCCCGAAAACCCGTTGCAGCAACTCGACACCGAGCAACTGGCGCGGATCTTCGCCGGAGAAGTGAAAAGCTGGGAAGACCTCGGTGGTCGCGGCGGTGCGATTCATTTATATGCACGGGATGATCAGTCCGGCACCTATGACACGTTCAAGGAATTGGTGCTCAGTCGTCGTGGGAAAACCCTGAGCAGCGCGGCGAAACGTTTCGAATCCAGCGAGGAATTGTCCGACGCGGTGAGTAGTGATCCACAGGGCATTGGATTTATCGGTTTGCCTTACGTGCGTCAGGCCAAAGCCGTGGCGATTGCCGATGGCGCGTCGCAATCGATGCTGCCGCTCAATAGTCTGATCGCCACCGAGGACTATCCGCTGTCTCGGCGACTGTTCTTTTATCTGCCGCCGGACAGCAGCAATCCATGGGCAAAAGCGCTGGTGGCGTTTGCGCAAAGTCGTCAGGGTCAGGAGATTGTTGCGCGCAACGGTTTTATCAGTCAGACCGTGCACGCCATGACGGTCGCGCCGAATGCGCTGATGCCCGAGGGTTATCAATCCCTCAGCCGTCACGCCCAACGTCTGACAGTGAATTTCCGTTTTGAAGAAGGCAGCGCGAGTCTGGACAACAAGGCGCGTCAGGATCTGGCGCGGGTGTTCGACTATATAAAGCGCCATGACAAGACCGATCGTGCGGTGACGCTGGTGGGGTTTGGTGATGTAAAGGACGACCCGGCGCGTGCGGATTTGCTGTCGAAGTTGCGGGCGATGGCGGTGCGACGGGAGTTGGTGAAGAGCGGCGTGGTGTTGCGCGAGGTGCGCGGGTTTGGCGCGCAGATGCCGGTGGCGACCAACAGTGCGGATGAGGGAAGGATCAAGAATCGGCGGGTTGAGGTTTGGGTGTATTGATATCCGCCAAATCGTTCCCACGCTCCGCGTGGTAATTCCGCCATGGACGCTCAGCGTCCACTGTGACGCGGAGCGTCACGGGATGCATTCCCACGCAGAGCGTGGGAACGATCAAATGTTCAGGCCCTTTCGCGAGCAGGCTCGCTCCCACATTAAATGTGTGAACGCCACAGATCCTGTGGGAGCGAGCCTGCTCGCGAAGAACGATAACGCAGTGCTGGATCAGCGCTCGCTACGCAGCATTTCCTTCGGCACGTATTTGCCGATCTCAAACTTGCCAATCGCCGCACGGTGCACTTCGTCCGGGCCATCGGCCAGACGCAATGTCCGTTGCATCGCATACATATAAGCCAGCGGGAAATCGTTCGACACCCCTGCCCCGCCATGCATCTGGATCGCCCGGTCGATCACGCGCAGCGCGACGTTCGGCGCAACAACCTTGATCTGCGCGATCTCGCTTTTCGCGATTTTGTTACCCACGGTGTCCATCATGTACGCCGCTTTCAGCGTCAGCAGGCGCGCCATGTCGATCTCCATGCGCGAGTCGGCGATCTTGTCGATATTACCGCCCAAGCGTGCCAATGGTTTGCCGAAAGCAGTACGGCTCACCGAACGTTTGCACATCAATTCCAGCGCACGCTCAGCCATGCCGACCGAACGCATGCAGTGGTGAATCCGGCCTGGGCCAAGACGACCTTGGGCAATTTCAAAGCCGCGTCCTTCACCCAACAATACGTTTTCGTACGGCACACGTACGTTGTCGAACAGCACTTCGGCGTGACCGTGGGGCGCATCGTCGTAACCGAACACTGGCAACGGACGAACGATTTTCACGCCCGGCGTATCGACTGGCACGAGGATCATCGAGTGCTGCGCGTGGCGCGGTGCATCGGGATTGCTCAGGCCCATGAAGATCAGAATCTTGCAGCGCGGATCGCAAGCACCGGACGTCCACCATTTTTTGCCGTTGATCACCCACTCGTCGCCATCACGCACGGCGCGGGCGGCCATGTTGGTGGCGTCAGAGGAGGCAACATCGGGTTCGGTCATGGCGAACGCCGAGCGGATCTCGCCGCGCAGCAGCGGTTCGAGCCAGCGTTGTTTTTGCTCTTCGTTGGCGTAACGCACCAGCACTTCCATGTTGCCGGTGTCCGGTGCCGAGCAGTTGAACGGCTCCGGGCCGAGCAGCGAGCGGCCCATGATTTCCGCCAGTGGCGCGTATTCGAGGTTGGTCAGGCCGGCACCCAGTTCCGATTCCGGCAGAAACAGATTCCACAGGCCTTCGGCTTTGGCCTTGGCTTTGAGCTCTTCCATGATCGCCGTCGGCTGCCAGCGATCGCCCTCGGCGACCTGGCGCTCGAACACGGCTTCGGCCGGGTAAACGTAAGTGTCCATGAACGCGGTTACGCGCTCACGCAGTTCTTGCACCTTGGGCGAATAAGCGAAATCCATGAGCAGCTCCCGATGGTTAAGGCAGTTCTTCAGCAGAGGTTGTTTAGGTCATGCAATCGATGCTAGAACAGCGCTGATAATTTACCTAGCCTATTCTCGGCGTGTATAAACATTCATCACCGATATATGATCGGCTGATTGCCAGCCCCCCAAACACCGCACTAAATAACAAGAGAAGCCGCGTTATGAATCTGAGCAAGGTCGACCTCAACCTTTTCATCGTCTTCGACGCGATCTACACCGAAGCCAACCTGACCCGCGCCGGGCAGATTGTCGGCATCACCCAACCGGCGGTGTCCAACGCGCTGGCACGGCTGCGCGAAACCTTCAACGACCCGCTCTTCGTGCGCACCGCCCAGGGCATGGTGCCGACGCCGATGGCGCAGAACATCATCGGCCCGGTGCGTAACGCGCTGTCGCTGCTGCGCGTGTCAGTGCAGGAAAGTCGTATTTTCAACCCGGCGCAAGCGGTCAAGACCTACCGCATCAGCATGACCGACCTCACCGAGGCAGTGATTTTGCCGCCGCTGTTTCAGCGCCTGCGCCGTCTGGCGCCGACCGTGATTATCGAAAGTTTTCTGTCGAAACGCCGTGAGACCACCAAGGAACTGGCGGCCGGGCGTCTGGATTTCGCTGTGGACGCGCCGCTCAACACCGACCCGCAGGTGCGCCACGTCAAGCTGATGGAAGACCGTTATGTGTGTGCGATGCGCAAGGGCCATCCGATGGCGGGCAAGGAAAAGCTGTCGCTGGATGATTATTTGTCGCTGACCCATATCCATATTTCCAGCCGCCGCAGCGGTCTGGGCTATGTCGATCTGGCACTGGGCAAAATGGGCATTCAGCGCAAGATCGCCCTGCGCTCGCAGCATTATTTGATGGCGTCGCAGGTGATGCAGCAGACGGATATGGTCATGACCGTGCCGGAACGCTTTGCCCGTCGGCATGAACTGCAGGCGTTTAATCTGCCGGTGAATGATGTGCCGCCAGTGGAGACGCATCTGTATTGGCATGAAAGCACTGACCAGGATCCGGCGAATCGCTGGATGCGCGAGCAGATGATTGAGTTGTGCCAGCAGGTGACAGCGCAGGAGAAGAAGCTGGATAAGCAGGTGGTTTGAGGAAAGATCAAAAGATCGCAGCCTTCGGCAGCTCCTACATTTGGAATGCGTTTTACTGTAGGAGCTGCCGAAGGCTGCGATCTTTTTCTTGCTTGACGTAAACGTCAACCTGCCATTAGCTTAGCGCCAAGACCTTTTTCCGAGCGCTTCCATGAGCAGCCAGACTTACAGCATTTCCGACCTCGCCCGCGAGCTGGACATCACCACCCGGGCGATCCGCTTTTATGAAGAGCAAGGCCTGCTCAGCCCTGAGCGCCGTGGCCAGGAACGCATCTATTCGCCGCGCGACAAGGTCAGCCTGAAGCTGATCCTGCGTGGCAAGCGCATCGGTTTTTCGCTGGCCGAATGCCGCGAACTGATCGAACTCTACGACCCGTCCAGCGGTAACACCAAACAGCTCAACAGCATGCTGGCGAAAATCACCGAGCGCCGTGAGCAACTGGAGCAGCAGTTGCTGGATATCGAGCAGATGAAACTGGAGCTTGATACCGCTGAAGAGCGCTGCGTGCAGGCGCTTGAACAAACCCTCAAGAGCCAGCAGGCGATCTAACCGACAACACAAATCCCCTTGTAGGAGTGAGCCTGCTCGCGATAGCGGTGTGTCAGATAATATTTGTTCGACTGACACCCCGCTATCGCGAGCAGGCTCACTCCTACAAAGGATCTCCACGAATTCAAAAGAGCAGGTCAGCCGCCATGTCCCTCCCCTCCCAAGTACGCCTGATCGAAGTCGGCCCGCGCGATGGCCTGCAGAACGAAGCCCAACCGATCAGCGTCGCCGACAAGGTGCAACTGGTCGACGCGCTCAGCGCAGCCGGCCTTGGCTATATAGAAGTCGGCAGTTTCGTTTCGCCCAAGTGGGTGCCGCAAATGGCCGGTTCCGCTGAAGTGTTCGCGCAGATCCAGCGCAAACCCGGCGTGACTTATGGCGCACTGGCGCCGAACCTGCGCGGTTTTGAAGATGCGATCGCTGCCGGGGTCAGGGAAGTCGCGGTGTTCGCCGCCGCGTCCGAAGCCTTCTCGCAGCGCAACATCAACTGCTCGATCAGCGAAAGCCTGGCGCGTTTCGCCCCAATCATGGATGCGGCGAAGCAACACGGTGTAACCGTGCGCGGTTACGTGTCCTGTGTGCTCGGTTGCCCGTATGAAGGCACGGTCGCACCGGAGCAAGTGGCGATGGTCGCGCGCGAGCTGTACGCGATGGGCTGCTACGAGGTTTCGCTGGGTGACACCATCGGCACCGGCACCGCTGGCGCGACTCGCCGTTTGTTTGAAGTGGTTTCGGCGCAGGTGCCACGGGACAAACTCGCCGGACATTTCCACGACACCTACGGTCAGGCGATGGCCAACATCTACGCCAGTCTGCTCGAAGGCATTTCGGTGTTCGACAGCTCTATCGCGGGCCTCGGCGGCTGCCCGTACGCAAAAGGTGCGAGCGGTAACGTTGCCACCGAAGACGTGGTGTACCTGCTCAACGGCCTCGGCATCGAGAGCGGAATCGACCTGGACGCCTTGATTGCCGCGGGTCAGCAGATCAGCGCGGTGCTCGGTCGCCCGAGCGGTTCGCGCGTGGCCAAGGCACGCAGCGCACAGTGAGGGGGGATGGTGTTACCGCTGTGTCCGGAATGTGGGCTTAAGCGAGTAACACGGAAACAAATTGTCTGGATTGGCTTGATTGAAAAATCCTACAAAATCACAAACCATTGATTTACAAGGCTTTTTAAAAGTTGGCACGCGTAATGCTATCTCTATGGCATAACAAGAATAAAAAGCAGCAAACCAATAAAAATAAGACGTACCGACTCTGACATAACAAA
>Ga0160469_100704_pt1 | contig 12706 bp, 9 predicted proteins | sample HID1972M_E11MG_FD_108246 | JGI IMG/M metagenome (GOLD analysis project Ga0160469, IMG submission 108246) | Enriched pill bug-associated microbial communities from UW Madison campus, WI, USA - HID1972M_E11 MG | ecosystem: Host-associated > Arthropoda: Insects > Digestive system > Unclassified ...
ACAAAAGCTGTCCTGTCTTTCTTTGACTGGGCATTCAAAAACGGCGCCAAAGCCGCTTCTGAAATCGACTATGTACCACTGCCGGATGCTGTAACCAAGGAAGTTCGCGCAGCCTGGGCTGCCGAGATCAAATCGGCAGACGGTCAGGCGGTTTGGAAATAATCAGGTCACACGACTTGACCCTCTGAACAAAACATGGCGACTTAATCATTTAAGCCGCCATGTTTTTTACGAACACCAAGACGGGTTTACAATGAGCGTTTCGATAACGACAACAGGGGCCGAGCCTACCCGGTCCGCCATCCAGACTATGCAAAAACAACTTCCTCCAACACCGGCCAAGAGCAACGCGTTCGCCGACATGTTGTTCAAGAATGTGGCACGTTTTTTTGCCTTTTTCGTATTCATGCTGCTTGCGGCCATCATGGTTTCACTGTTGTATGGAAGTCAGGAAACGCTGCTCAAGTACGGTGCAGCCTTCTTCTGGACAAATGACTGGGACCCTGTCAATGACGTTTACGGCGCTGTTGTACCAATCATTGGTACGCTGATTACCGCTTTTGTGGCCCTTATTATTGCTGTGCCGGTATCTTTCGGCATTGCCATGTTCCTCACTGAGCTGGCTCCAACCTGGCTGCGCCGCCCCCTGGGTACCGCGGTCGAGTTGCTGGCGGCCATTCCATCCATTATTTATGGCATGTGGGGTTTGTTCGTCTTTGTCCCCATATTTCAACAATACGTCCAGCCCACGTTGATTAATGTGCTGGGCAGTGTGCCTTTTATCGGGCAGTTTTTCCAGGGCGCTCCTTTTGGTATCGGCCTGTTTACGGCTGGCCTGGTGCTGTCCATTATGGTTATTCCATATATTGCTTCGGTCATGCGTGATGTATTTGAAGTGGTTCCTCCCATGCTCAAGGAGTCGGCCTATGGCCTGGGGTCTACAACCTGGGAAGTCATGTGGCGCGTCGTGCTGCCTTACACAAAAACCGGCGTGATCGGTGGCATTATGCTGGGTCTTGGCCGGGCATTGGGTGAAACCATGGCCGTCACGTTTGTGATCGGTAACTCGTTTCGCCTGCCGGGCAGTGTTTTTGATCCGTCCAACTCGATCGCTTCGGCCATTGCCAACGAATTCAATGAAGCCGGCGGTCTGCAGAAATCTTCCCTGATTGAATTGGGCCTGATCCTGTTCCTGATCACCACCTTGGTATTGATGGCCTCGCGCCTCATGCTGGCAAGATTGTCAGCGGCCGAAGGTAAGAAATCCTGATTGTGGGGCTCAAGAGATAAATCATGAATACAACAACTGCAACAACACCACAGGCCAATTCGGCCATCAATCCTGGCAACTGGATTTACCGTCGGCGCCATATGCGCAACAAGGTCATGCTTGCCTTATCCTCGGCGGCCTTGCTGTTCGGCTTGTTCTGGCTGGTCTGGATCCTGTTCACGCTGGCTGTGAAGGGCGGCGGTTCGCTCTCATTTTCGCTATTTACTGAAAAGACACCGGGACCCGGCGAATCGGGCGGGCTGGCCAATGCGCTGATCGGTTCTGTGTTGATGTCCGGGGTTGGTACGGCTATCGGTACGCCAATTGGCATTCTGGCCGGAACGTATCTGGCTGAATATGGGCAGCGGGGCTGGCTGGCGCCGGCAACCCGCTTTTTGAATGACGTGCTGCTCTCTGCGCCATCTATCGTTATCGGCCTGTTTATTTATGCCATCGTAGTTGCCAACTCGGGACACTATTCGGGTTGGGCCGGTTCCTTTGCCCTGGCCATTCTGGTTATTCCTGTGGTGGTGCGTACCACAGACAATATGCTGGCGCTGGTGCCCAACAGCCTGCGCGAGGCCGCATCTGCACTGGGTTGCCCGAAATGGCGCGTGATTACGCTGGTATGCTATAAAGCAGCCATGTCTGGGATTCTGACGGGCATTTTGCTGGCCGTGGCCCGTATCGCCGGCGAGACCGCGCCGCTGTTGTTTACTGCGCTTTCCAATCAGTTCACCAGCTGGAACATGAATGCGCCAATGGCCAATCTGCCGGTCGTGATCTATCAATATGCTGCCAGTCCGTTCAAGGACTGGAATGAGTTGGCGTGGGCTGGCGCTACCCTCATCACATTGCTGGTGCTGGCGCTTAATATTCTTGCCCGTAACATGTTTCGCAAACAATAGTCAGCGATCCCTAAATTAAAGTATTCGTCAGGAAGACACACATGGAAAACTTGGTTACGATTGACCAGACAAAGATTGAAGTCAAGAATCTGAACTTCTATTATGGAAAATTTCACGCCATCAAAGACGTGAACATACGGATCGCGAAGAACAAGGTAACGGCTTTCATCGGCCCGTCCGGATGCGGTAAATCCACGTTGCTGCGCACCTTCAACCGCATGTACGAACTTTATCCAGGCCAGCGTGCCGAAGGTGAAATCAACATGGATGGCGAGAACCTGCTGACGTCGGCGCAGGATATTTCCCTGTTGCGTGCCAAGGTCGGCATGGTGTTTCAGAAGCCTACGCCTTTTCCAATGAGCATTTATGATAATGTGGCCTTTGGCGTCAAGCTGTTCGAGCGCCTGTCCAAGGCGGCGATGGATGAGCGGGTCGAATGGGCCCTGACCAAAGCTGCCTTGTGGAACGAGGTAAAGGACAAGCTTGGTCAAAGCGGCAACGGCCTGTCCGGTGGCCAGCAGCAGCGCCTGTGCATTGCTCGTGGTGTTGCCATCAAACCTGAAGTGCTGTTGCTGGATGAACCATGTTCCGCGCTGGACCCGATTTCTACGGTCAAGATTGAAGAGCTGATTACCGAATTGAAAAAAGACTACACGGTCGCCATCGTGACGCACAATATGCAGCAGGCGGCACGTTGCTCCGATTACACAGCGTACATGTATCTGGGTGAAATGATGGAGTTCGGTGAAACGGAACAAATGTTCGTTAAACCGAAGCGCAAGGAAACCGAAGACTATATTACAGGACGCTTCGGCTAACACCGACATTGTCCGGTAGGCTGCGGCCTGGCTGGTTTATCTATGCATGAAAAGCTGCGCCCTGCGGTATTCGATTTGTCGGTACGCAGGGCGCAGTTTGTTTTGAACGTGACCGTTTTAGTTATTTTTGCCACAATCAAGGGTTATCCCTGACAACGTACTTTCCCATGTATTGGTAATATTTGCGGGCGCGATGTTTAAAACAATGTTTGATAATATGGATAGGTGAATCCATTGCGCCGCCCCGCCTTGTGCGGGGCGCTTCGTTTTTGGGCTGGCTGTTCTTGTTGCCTGTGCCCCAGCGCCGGCAATACTCTGAGGTCCTCTATTATAGGGGATACCTGCGCCGCCAGATTTCTTTTCGCCAGCGCGCGCCTATGAGCAGATATAGTATTATCGGAAGAGGCTGCAGCCTTGCTCCCACTTATTCCAAGGAACATTCATACAATGTCGTACTATCTCATCGTCCGGGTAAAAGTTAATGATCCCGAAGGCTATGCAGCCTATACCGCTTTGACTCCCGATATCGTCGCTGCCCATGGCGGCCGATTCCTGGTGCGTTGTCCTGCGCCGGTCACTCTTGAAGGGCCGCAAGAGCAGCAGCGTATCGTTGTGGTGGAGTTTCCCGACGAACAACATGCCCGCACGTTTTATGACTCTGCCCAGTACCAGGCTGCCAAAGCGATCCGCGAGCCTGTTTCCGAGGCACAGTTCCTGATGGTTCCCGGCGTCTGACAACCTGCATGGGGTCAAATCGCTACGCTTTTTTCCAAGACCCCAAGACACCCAGCGAAAACCGCGGCCTGACATGAAATACCCGTGCATGTGCGGCGTAAAAAATGCCCCGACGTATCATTTATAAATAAAACTACTTGGGCAAGTATGCGAAGCACGTACCCAAGACGTTGCCGGCCGATTGGCACGGCAAGCCGACCATGCGCGCCGATGAGTGAGTGGGCTGGCGGCCCGGGGGCTCACAGGTGCGTGTGGCCATGCACGTGCGGATCCTCCATGTCTGCGGTCTGCAGTTCCAGAAATATGCCGCAGTTTTTGACATCATGAGGGACGGTGCAGCGTTGTCGCAGCGAGGCCAGTTGCGCTTTCAACTGGCTCAGTTCCCGGATGCGCGCTTCTACATGTTCAATATGGGCGTCAATTGACTGGTTGACCGGCTGGCAATCGTCCGGTGTATCGTCGTGCGCCTGTAACAGGGTACGGATTTCGTCGTGGGACATATCCAGAATCCGACAATTGCGAATAAACCGCAGGCGCTGCACATGTTCATTATCATAATGCCGGTAATTGCCCTCTGTTCTGACGGGCGCGGGCAGCAGGCCGGCTTTTTCATAAAAGCGGATGGTTTCGGGCGTGCATCCCTGCAAACGAGCCAATTCTCCGATTTTCATCTTTTTTCCTATCTTGTTCAATAATGCCTTGACTCTGAAGTTACTTCAGGGTTTTAAATGCCATTATACGATGCAATTGGAGTATAAGCATGTCAGAGCAGCAAACCCGAGTGACCGCCATCCGAATCGAGCAAATGGACTGCCCGACAGAAGAGCGTTTATTGCGCAAGGCGCTGGAGAAAAAACCAGGGGTTACCGACCTTCGTTTCAATCTGATGTCCCGCGTCCTGTCTGTGACGCATGACCCGGCCATGCTGGACGAGGTCATGCAGGCGATCCGCAAGATCGGCTTTACGCCGGAGCTGCACGACGGGAAGAACGCAACTGCCAGGGCAGTGGGCAAAACAGACTGCTGCGGGCATTCGCGTGACGGGCATGATCATCATCAGCACAAACATGATCACGGTGATAATCATGGCGTTCAGGGACACGATCACGCGCAGCATGCACATGGACAGACGCAAAGCCCCCGGCCTGTGCAACTGGAAGCCGAAGTCTCTCCCCAGATTGCCGGCGGTATCCTGCCCGCCTGGTGGCATCTTGCGCTAGGTGGGGCGCTGGCGCTGGCGTCTGAGCTGGTCCACTGGTTCGCAGGGCCAACCTGGCTGACTATTATCTGCGCTATTGCTGCCGTTGCCCTGGCTGGCACGGCAACCTACCGCAAGGGCCTGGTCGCGTTGCGTTATGGCGATTTGAATATCAATGCGCTCATGAGTATTGCCGTTACCTGCGCCCTGTTGATCGGGCAGTGGCCGGAGGCCGCGATGGTCATGGTACTGTTTACGCTGTCTGAATGGATCGAGGCAAAATCCCTGGATAGAACGCGCGCCGCGGTATCCGGACTCATGAATCTGGCGCCAGAAACGGTGACGGTACAGATCAACGGGCAATGGCAGAAGCGGGAAGTTGCGCAGGTGGCGGTCGGTAGCGTTGTGCGTATCGCACCGGGCGAGCGCATTGGACTGGATGGCCGTATCATTCGCGGCGTAACGACCGTGAACCAGGCGCCTATTACCGGAGAAAGCGTGCCGGTAGATAAACAACTGGGAGACAGCGTATTTGCAGGAACTGTCAACGAGGCGGGCGAAATTGAAATTGACGTGACTGCGGCAGCGGACAGCACGACGCTGGCCCGTATCATTAACCAGATTGAAGAAGCCCAGGCGGTCAAGGCGCCGACACAACGTTTTGTCGACACGTTTTCGCGCTATTACACGCCTGCCGTAGTTGTATTGGCTATTCTGCTCGCGGTCATTCCTCCGCTCTTTTTCGGCGGAGCCTGGCTGGCCTGGATTTATCAGGCGCTGGTCGTGCTGATTATTGCCTGCCCGTGTGCTCTGGTTATCTCGACACCGGTAACCGTGGTTAGCGGCTTGACCGCTGCGGCTCGAATGGGAATCCTGATCAAGGGCGGCGTGTATCTGGAGCAAGGTCATCGCATGCGTTGGCTGGCGCTGGACAAGACTGGTACGATCACCCAAGGCAAGCCGGTTCAGACAGGCATGACGCCACTGGACCAGGAACGATCCGTTCAAGCGCTGCAGCGCATTGCGATGAGCCTTGCCGCGCGCTCTGATCATCCCGTTTCCCGAGCCATCGCCCAGGCGCCCGAGGCTGCCGCTGTGTCGGCCATGACGGTGGCCGATTTCGTTGCCGTGGCAGGGCGGGGCGTACAAGGCGCTATTGAGAATGAACACTGGTACCTGGGCAGTGCAGTATGGGCGCAGGAACTGGGCCTGATGACCGCTGCGGTTCAGGATAGCGTGACGGCTGCGCAAAACAGTGGTCAAAGCGTTGTGCTGCTCATGAATACGCGCGCCGCTTGCATGTTGTTTACTGCCGCCGACAAAATCAAGGACAGCAGCGTCAAGGCGATCGAGCAATTGCACCAGTTGGGGGTCAAGACGGTGATGCTGTCGGGCGATCATCAATCTGTCGTCGATGCCATCGCCAAAACCAGTGGTGTGACGCAAGCGCAGGCGCAGTTGTTGCCACAGGAAAAACAGCAAGTGGTGCAGAAACTGCAAAAAGAAGGTCATGCTGTGGTTGGCATGGTCGGAGACGGCATGAATGATGCCCCGGCATTGGCGCAAGCTGATATTGGCTTCGCGATGGGTGCCATGGGTTCCGATACGGCCATCGAAACGGCGGACGTGGCGCTGATGGACGACAATTTGCTCAAAATTCCCGCATTCCTCAGGCTGTCGCGCGATACGCGGCGCGTGCTGGTACAGAACATCAGCCTGGCACTTGGTATTAAGGCGGTATTCCTGGTGCTTGTCCTGTTGGGGTTGGGATCCATGTGGCTCGCCGTTTTTGCCGACGTGGGCGCCAGTTTACTCGTCGTAGCCAACGGATTACGGTTGTTGCGATTTCCACAACGTGAAGCATAGGGTCAAGGCGCATTGGTGCATGCCCGCCGCGTGTCTTGACAGTCCTTGACTATTTCTTAATTTGGTTACATTGACTTACAATAGAAATTAAATAAAAATATTTCTCGTTATCATTTTTTTAAACATTAAAAAGACGAGAAGTAAGATGGCGGCTTTTTCAAAGGAGTTGCGCAAGCCACCGCGGGCGTTCGCACCCAAACTAATCCGGCTTTCCATCATGGGCGCAGTGGCGGTCACAACCGGCTCCCTGGCGCAGACACAACAGGGAGCGTCAACCAGCCCCACCATCACAACGCTTGCGCCGATCCATGCAGTGAACCAGGACAGCGCTGTCAGTGAAGGGACCGGGCAGTATGCTATTTCAGTTGCATCCACCTCCACGCGACTGCCTTTATCTCCTCGCGAGACACCGCAGGCGATGCATATCATGACACGCACACAGATGGATGACTTTAAACTGAATAACGTCACCTCGATGCTCTCCGCTGTGCCCGGGGTTTTCGTGTTGCAGGCAGAAACCGATCGCACCTATTACAATATTCGGGGCTATGAGGTGTCCAACTTTCAGACCGATGGTGTCGGCCTGCCGTTTTCTACCGAAGCTCAGATTGGTGACCTTGATACTGCGTTCTACGATCGGGTAGAAGTGCTCAAGGGCGCTAACGGGCTGTTATCCCTTACCGGGAATCCGTCGGGTACAGTCAATTTCATTCGCAAACGCCCCAAGCGGGAATTTTCCGCCAATGCTAGTCTTTCGTACGGATCGTTTGCCACTCGGCGGACGGATTTGGATATTACGTCTGCGCTCAATAGTAGTGGGTCGGTGCGTGGTCGGCTGATTGGTGCGTACCAGAACGGTAATTCCCACCTTGATCGCTATGGCCTGGAGAAAAAAGTTCTGGGCGTGATTGTTGATGCAGATCTGAGTGATCGGACCACGTTTACATTGGGCCATACCTATCAGAAAAATAAAGCTCGCTCGCCCATGTGGGGCGCACTTACCCTATATTATACGGACGGCAGTCCAATTTACTATGATGTCTCGGATAGCACGGCTCCCGATTGGGCCTATTGGGACACGACAGACCGTACAACTTTTGCGGAACTCGCCCACGATTGGGGTGCGGGCTGGCACACAAAAGCAACCCTGATGTATCGCAAGATCACTCAGGATGCAGAGCAGTTCTATGTCTATGGGGTGCCTGATCGCGTCACAGGGCTGGGCCTGTTGACTTATCCAACCAAATACGATCGTTACGAAAGGCAACGTATCGCCGATATCAGCACTACCGGTAAATACAGGCTGGGAGGACGCGACCATGACCTGATGTTTGGTATCAATGTTAGCCGCAGTGAAAATGTCATGACCTCGCTGGACAAGGATATAAATGTCTCCTTACCTTCTATCTTTATTTGGAACCGACAATTTCCACGCCCCGATTTTGATAAAGCGAAAGTCACAGGTGCTGACTTTACAGATCGAAAAACGACCGCATTTATTGCCACTCGTTTAAATTTGGCAGACGCGTTCAAAGTTATTGCCGGCGTGAATTACACCCGTGCGACCAGTGCCGGGGTGCAGTATGGATACCCGCATAAGTACCGACGGAACAAACTCTCGCCGTATGTGGGGTTGATCTACGATCTGGATAAAAACTACTCAATGTACGCGAGTTACACCGGTATATTTAATCCGCAATTTCGCTACGACGTCCAGGGTCAGCTCCTTCCCGCAATCGAAGGCAGAAATTACGAACTGGGTTTGAAAGGAGAGTCGGACGACGGCCGCCTGACCGGCAGCGTGGCCCTGTTCCGCGCTGAACAGAACCATACAGCCGAATCCGACAAATTTCTGGATGGTTTGGCCCGTTATAAGCCGGTAGATTCACGTTCCACCGGTTTTGAATTGACGTTACAAGGAGAAGCGCTGCCAGGGCTGCAGGTCAGTACAGGTTATACCCATCTGTTCTCGATCAAAGACGAATCCGGCAATGCTGTACGTGAGTATGTACCGAAAAGCGCTTTGGCTATTGCTGCCACTTATGCCGTGCCTTCCGTACATGGGCTCAAGGTGGGCGCTGCGGTTCGCTGGCAATCCGCTATCCGCCGCTTGCAGGGCAAGACTGCGGAGGGAGCTGATATATATACCAAACAAAAGGCTTACGCGGTGACTGACCTGATGGCCAATTATGAGCTTAACAAGCACGTCACGGTAGGGGCTAATGTCAAAAACATGTTCAATAAGAAATATCTGACCACTTTGCTGTGGGCGCAGAGTTATTACGCTCCGTCGCGTTCAATTGGAATGAATATTCAGTTGAAATATTGATGATCCAGAGGATAAGAAATGGCGTATGCAGCAAAAAAATGGCGGGGTCCACGATGTACTTGGCGTGGGCCTGGGGCCCTTCGATTTGAGCTTGGCTTGCCTGAAGGATCTGGATGCAGTTTTCCTTTGGCGCAAACATCAGTTCAGTTGGCAGGATGGCTTCTGATTGCAGGCGAGGGGATCTCGTGGTGGTCGGGTCATATCCATTTAATCCCGGCGTGATCTGATGCAGACGTCCGGTCTGGCCCTTGTGCAGCGGCTGGGTTCCTTGCGGAGCGTGGATTTTTTGCACTTCATATCGATACGGGATGTAAAAAATTATGTGTGGAAAAGCTGATCTTAATACCGTTAATTCGGGCGTTGAGTCGCACCAATTCTGGGCATCTTTCATACGTACTGATCGATAGGTGCGGTTTTATATTGACTAACATTTTATTTCAAACGAAAATGACAATCGTTATCATTATGGTTTACTATTAAAAACTAACTGGGAATTGTATGGCAGCTTTATTGATGGATACTTATAGCGCGCATAAGCGATTTATGCCAAATTTGATATTAGCCTCTATTCTGGGCGCGCTGGCGACCCCAGCGATTGCACAGACCGCAACGGCGACAGCAGGGACCTCCTCGTCGGTGGCGACACTACAACCTATCAATGCGATCAGTGTGAACGATGCGACCAGCGAAGGTACGGGACTGTATAGTGTTCCGGTCGCAACAAGTGCAACACGCCTGCCGTTATCGCCCCGCGAGACGCCGCAAACAATCAATGTGGTAACACGCACGCAAATGGACGATTTCCGGCTGAATAATGCGACGTCTTTACTTTCTGCTGTTCCGGGCGTGTTTGTGCAGCAGGTGGAAACGGATCGCAATTACTACATCATCCGTGGTTATGACGTTACCAATTTTCAGGTAGACGGCGTGGGCATGCCGTTTTCCACCGAAGAGCAGATCGGCGACCTGGACATGGCCTTTTATGACCGGGTTGAAGTACTCAAGGGGGCCAATGGCCTGTTGTCTAATACTGGTAATCCTTCAGGAACCGTCAACTTCATACGCAAGCGTCCCAAGCGCGAATTCTCCGCCAACGCGGGTTTATCGTATAGTTCCTTTGCCACGCGTCGGCTCGATGTCGACATCTCTTCACCACTGAACAGTAGTGGGTCGGTACGCGGCCGGCTCATTGGCGCCTATCAGAAGGGCAACTCTCATATTGATCGCTATGGCCTGGAAAAACGCATGCTGGGTGTGATTGTGGATGCCGACCTTGGAGATAGGACTACGTTGACGTTGGGGCACACCTATCAGAGGAACAAATCGAAATCACCCATGTGGGGTGCCTTATCGCTTTACTATACCGATGGCAGTGCGATTGATTACGATGTATCGGATAGTTACGCACCGGACTGGGCCTACTGGAACACCACGGACCAAACCAGCTTTGCTGAATTGAATCATGATTGGGGTGGTGGCTGGAAAACCAAAGGCTCATTGACCTATCGCAAGATCACGCAGGATGCCGAGCAGTTTCTGGCCTATGGTGTGCCGGACCGTACGACCGGTTTGGGGCTCTCCACCTATCCAACCAAATATGACCGCTATGAGAAGCAATGGATCGGCGACATCAGCACGACCGGGAAATATACATTAGGTGGTCGTGAACATGATGTCATGTTCGGAATCAACGCCAATCGCAGTAAAAACTATATGACATCGCTGGAAGCCGACGTGGGCGTTCCATTACCGTCTTTGTCCGTCTGGGATCGGCAATTTCCGCGTCCCGATTTTGCGAATGGCACTGAAACCTTTTCCGATTTCACGGTTCGTAAAACCACTGCGTTTGCGGCAACGCGCTTGAATCTGCATGATGATTTCAAGGTGATTGCCGGTATTAATTACACCCGGGCAACCAGTACAGGCGAGCACTACGGTGAGCCTCGTGAATACAAACGCAATAAACTGTCTCCCTACCTGGGCCTGATCTATGACCTGAATGACAATTACTCGGTTTATGCCAGCTATACCGGTATCTTCAATCCGCAGTCCCAGGTGGATATCAACGGTCAGATCCTGCCTGCCATTGAGGGTAAAAACTATGAGATCGGCCTCAAGGGAGAGTCTGTTGATGGCAAGATCAATGGCGGTATCGCCCTGTTCCGTGCAGAGCAAGACAATACAGCGGAATACGACACCTTTCTGGATGGCCTGAGCCGATACAAGGCCGTAAACTCACGCTCCACTGGCTTTGAATTGTCATTGCAGGGCGAAGTGATGCCTGGCTTGCAGCTCAGCGCCGGCTATACCCACTTTTTCTCGATCAAGGACGAAGATGGTAAGGCCGTACGCGAATTCGTTCCCAAAAATTCCTTTACCGTGGCCGCATCTTATGCCGTGCCTGCAGTGCAGGGACTGAAAGTAGGCGGCGCTGTGCGCTGGCAATCGGAGACGCGCCGTTTGCAGGGTCAGACACCGGCTGGCGACGACATCTATCTGAAGCAGAAATCATATGCCGTGACTGACCTGATGGCCAGCTACGAAGTCAACAAGAATGTCACGGTAGGAGTCAACGTCAAGAACCTGTTTGACAAGAAATACCTGACCTCGACGCAATGGGAGCAGGGCTTTTACGCCCCGTCGCGTTCGGTCGGCATGAATGTTCAATTAAAGTACTGAAGAATCAAGGTAGCAGATAATGAAGGGCGGACAAGCGCCAGACACAATTTGCGATGTACTTGGGATAGGCCTGGGGCCGTTCAACCTGGGCCTGGCATGTCTGATGGCGCCAGTGGAAAATCTGACTGCCGTGTTTCTGGAGCGTAAAAGCGCGTTCAGCTGGCACGACGGCATGATGATTCCAGGCACGACGTTGCAAAACAACTTCATGGCGGACCTGGTTACGCTGGCGGACCCGACCAGCCCCTTCACTTATCTGAACTACTGCAAGCAGCAGGGAAAAATCTACCGCTATTATTTTCGAGAGAATTTTTATCTGACACGGCAGGAGTACAACCGTTACTGCCAGTGGGCGGCCTCACAACTGGACAGTGTTCATTATGAACGGCAAGTGACCGCGCTGGTGTATGACGAGGCTGATCAATGTTATGTGGCCACGGTAACCGATTTGCGCAATCAAAGCCAGTTGCAATATCGTGCCCGCAGGCTGGTGGTGGGTATCGGCAGCGTGCCCAGTCTGCCGGCCTGCGTTGGTGAAGATTATTTGTCGGCGCACACCGGCCAGTATCTGCGGCAAAAAGCCAGATTGCAGAAAGCGCGCAGAATTACCGTGATCGGCAGCGGCCAGAGCGGCGCCGAAATTTATTATGATCTGCTCCACGAAATGGAGCAGCACGATTATGAGCTGTACTGGATTACGCGTTCATCCCGTTTCTTTCAGATGGAAACCGGCAAACTTACGCTTGAACTGATTACGCCCGACTATGCCGAGCATTTTTACAAGCTGGATGAACAGCAAAAACAGAAGACACTGCAGGATCAGGTCAGCATTTTCAACGGCATCAATACCAGCCTGATCGAACAGATTTATGATGAGCTGGATGAAAAGTCGCCAGACAGTGC
>Ga0160469_100717_pt1 | contig 12496 bp, 8 predicted proteins | sample HID1972M_E11MG_FD_108246 | JGI IMG/M metagenome (GOLD analysis project Ga0160469, IMG submission 108246) | Enriched pill bug-associated microbial communities from UW Madison campus, WI, USA - HID1972M_E11 MG | ecosystem: Host-associated > Arthropoda: Insects > Digestive system > Unclassified ...
AACGACAGCGAAATGTTTTTGAGAATTTCCCGCTTCGGCGGAACAACTTTGCCCAGCCGATGCATGGTGAAGACGTATTGAGCCATGGAGAACCTTGGGTCAGTGACAGATGAATGATTGCAGCGCGGGCGATGCCCGGCCAGACCATGCGCGTCGTTCACTTGATGGTTATCAATGCGTGCGCGCTGAAAAAGTCTGAGTCTAGGAGCTGGAACGCTCCCGCGTAACCGGCAAAGCTACCTGAATGACGGAAGGCAGTCCAGCCGAGCGGGGCTGGCACTTCGCCACAACTCAAGGCATGCTAGCCGCCCTTTGGGCGTCCGGCTTATAGTGCACGTCGCGCCAGTCCAGCCAGACCGCAGGATTACAGCTTGTCCAATGTCACTCCGCCAGCCTCTGTGAGCAGCACCCCTCCGGCGCCCGGCTCACCCCTGCGCGGGACATTAAAGGGTGCGCTGGCGACTTTGGTGCTGTTGCTGCTGGCGTTGCTGTTCTGGCAACTGCTCGATCAACTGCGCGAGACCCAGAAAAACCAGCGCCAGTACACCATCGATTACACCGCCGACCTCGCTTCACAAGTCAGCCTGAACATGGCGCTGAACGCGCAAATCGCTCTCAACCTGCTACCGATCGTCGAGCAACCGCAAACCGCCGACGAACAGCAGGCGCTGCTGCGCAAACTTCAGCAATCGCTGCCGGATCTGCGCAGCATGGCGTTGCTCAGTCCTTCCGGGCGAATCCTCAGCGACAGCGCCGCCGACAGTCACGACGCCGATTACCTCACCGAACTGGTTCGGCGCAGTCGTGCTCAAGCGCACTACTTCAGTAACGCCGATGACGGCTCGGTGGTGCATCTGTTGCTGCATCAGGCCAGCGGCAGTTCGCGCGGTTATTGGGCGCTGCGCCTGACGCCGACGTTTTTCGATTCGCTGACCAAACAGGGCGAAACCGGCCTGCGCCCTCTGTGGCTGGTGGAAAACCGCATCAACCATCAGATCGTCAGTCGCGATAAAGCGTTGCCCTCGGCCAAGCCCAGCGTGCTTTCCCCTGACGATCTGGCCGACACGGTGCTGACTGTGCCGCTGAGCAGCAGCGACTGGCAGTTGCGCGGTTTGTTCGACCGTCAGCGCGTGCTCGAAGAATTGCTCCCGGCGTTTATCGGCAAATGCCTGCTCGGTCTGGCTTTCTCGCTGCTGCCGGTGATCGCGCTGTTGAACATGCGCCGCCGTCAGCGCCAGTTGCATGAAGGTCGCCGGCGCTATCAGGATATTTTCGAAGGCACCGGCGTTGCGTTGTGTGTGCTCGATCTCTCTGGCCTGAAACAGGTTTTCGAGAAAGCGCAGATCCAGACCAGCGACCAGCTCAAGGCCTGGCTCGACCAACCGGCGCAACGCCAGCAATTGCTGCAAGAGTTGCGTGTCACCGAGGTCAACCAGGTCGCGTTGCAACTGCTCAACGTCAATTCCTGCGAACAAGCGTGGCAACTGTTGATCGACGGTCATCCGCACCGTCAGTGCGCGATCGGCAATCAAATCCTCGACGCCGTGCTGCAACAGCAAAAGCAGCTGGAACTGGAAATCAAACAGGCGGACGTCAATGGCCGCGATCAACACCTGTGGATGGTTTTGCGCCTGCCGACCGAGCAGCACGATTACACGGCGGTGATCCTCAGCATCAACGACATCACCAGCCGCAAACTGGTAGAGCTGTCGTTGCTGGAGCGCGAAGGGTTCTGGTCGGACGTGGTGCGCACCGTGCCGGATCATCTGTATGTGCAGGACGTGATCAGCCAGCGGATGATTTTCAGCAACCACCACCTCGGCCAGACCCTCGGCTACAACCGCACCGAGCTGCACCAGATGGGCGAGTATTTCTGGGAAATCCTTCTGCACCCGGAAGACGCCGATTATTACCACCGCTCGCGCCAATCCCAGCGCCATGCCGGTTACAGCCAATTGCTGCAGTGCCAACTGCGCTTCCGCCATCGCGACGGCAACTGGCGGCGCTTTGATATTCGCGAACAGGCACTGGCGCGCGACAAGCACGATCAGGTCACGCGGATCATCGGCGTGGCCAAGGACATCACCGAGCAGATTGAGGCCAGTGAGTCCCTGCGCGACAGCGAGCAGCGTTATCGCATGCTCGCCGAAAGCATCAGCGACGTGATTTTCTCCACCGACAGCAAGCTCTCGCTGAACTACGTCAGCCCGTCGGTGCAGGCTGTGCTGGGCTTTGATGCCGAGTGGATTTTCCAGAATGGCTGGCAATCGATCATTGCCAACCCGCAGCAACTGAACGGCATCTACACGCTGATGGATCGGGTCAGCAAGTCGCTGAATAAACCCGAGCAACTGGCGCTGTTGCGCAGTCAGGTGCAGACGCAATTGTTCCTGTTCGACTGTCTGCGCGCCGATGGCCGCAAGATTCCAATCGAACTGCGTCTGGTCTTGGTGTGGGATGAGCTTGGCGGTTTTGAAGGCGTGCTCGGGGTCGGTCGCGACATCAGTCAGCAGCGCCGCGCCGAAAAAGATCTGCGCATGGCTGCCACCGTATTCGAACACTCGACCTCGGCGATCCTGATCACCGACCCGGCCGGTTACATCGTTCAGGCCAACGAAGCATTCAGTCGCGTCAGCGGTTACGCGGTCAGCGAAGTGCTCGACCAGTTGCCGAACATGCTCACGGTCGACGAGCAGCAGGACGCGCATCTGCGTTACGTGCTCAAGCAATTGCATCAGCACAGCACCTGGGAAGGCGAAGTCTGGATGAAGCGCCGTAACGGCGAGCATTATCCGGCGTGGGTCGGCATCACCGCGGTGCTCGACGACGAAGGCGATCTGGCCAGTTACGTGTGTTTCTTCAGCGACATCAGCGAGCGCAAGGCCAGCGAACAGCGCATCCACCGCCTCGCTTATTACGACGCCCTGACCCACTTGCCGAACCGTACGCTGTTCCAGGATCGCTTGCACACCGCGCTGCAATCGGCCGAACGACAGAAGTCGTGGGTGGTGCTGATGTTCCTCGACCTCGACCGTTTCAAACCGATCAACGACTCCCTCGGCCACGCCGCCGGTGACCGCATGTTGAAAGACATGGCCACGCGTCTGTTGGCCTGCGTCGACAACGACGACACCGTCGCGCGCATGGGCGGCGATGAATTCACCTTGCTCCTGCAACACCGTTCCAGCCGCGAACTGGCGCTGAACCGGGCGATTCATGTGGCGGAGCAGATCCTTGCCAGCCTGGTGCGACCGTTTGTGCTGGAAGGCCGCGAGTTTTTTGTCACTGCGAGTATCGGCATCGCCCTGAGTCCGCAGGATGGCAACGAACTCAGCCAGTTGATGAAGAACGCCGACACCGCGATGTACCACGCCAAGGAACGCGGCAAGAACAACTTCCAGTTCTATCAGGCCGACATGAACGCCAGTGCGCTGGAGCGTCTGGAGCTGGAAAGCGATTTGCGCCACGCCTTGGAACAAGACGAATTCGTCCTGTATTACCAGCCGCAATTCAGCGGCGACGGCAAACGCCTGACCGGCGCCGAAGCCCTGCTGCGCTGGCGTCACCCGCGTCGTGGACTGGTGCCGCCGGGGGATTTCATTCCGGTGCTGGAAGAACTCGGTCTGGTGGTCGACGTTGGCGATTGGGTGATCAGCGAGGCCTGCCGCCAACTGAAAACCTGGCACCAGAACCGTGTGCGCGTGCCGAAGGTGTCGGTGAACATATCGGCGCGGCAGTTCTCCGACGGCCAACTCGGCACGCGGATCGCCACGATCCTGCGCGAAACCGGCCTGCCGCCGGCGTGCCTGGAACTGGAGTTGACCGAAAGTATTCTGATGCGCGAAGTCAGCGAGGCGATGCAGATTCTCGCCGGGCTGAAAAACCTCGGCCTGAGCATTGCGGTCGATGACTTCGGCACCGGTTATTCATCGCTGAACTACCTCAAGCAGTTCCCGATCGATGTGCTGAAGATCGACCGCACGTTTGTCGACGGTTTGCCATCCGGTGAGCAGGACGCGCAGATTGCCCGGGCGATCATTGCTATGGCGCACAGCCTGAATCTGGCGGTGATTGCTGAGGGTGTGGAAACCCATGAGCAACTGGATTTCCTGCGTGAACATGGTTGCGATGAGGTTCAGGGGTATCTGTTCGGGCGACCGATGCCGGCGAGCCGGTTTGAAGCGCAGTACAGTAATGATGCGTTGTTCATGTTTGACTAATAAGAGTCTTCTACAAAGATCCGTATAAAGTTACAAACCAGCTAGAGCCAGCCCGACTAATACCCGCTGCAAGAACCACATATCGAAACATACTCACCCTCGCGAAACTTATTGCTTATGTTAAGTTTAGATTAATGACGATGCGTCATTACCCAATCTATTCAACACAGGAGCATTAATATGAGCACGGATTGCCAGAAATCTTTCATCGGCACATTGAGTTATAACGGAGAACCGATTTGCGTCGAGCGGCTCTTCGCAGAAGGTCGCGGAGGCTTCCAACGGCTGGTCGTCAATGCACATAAACGCCCGACAATCTTTGAGTTCCGCTGGGAGAACGACGCCTATCGCCTGTCGGTACGCGGTAGCTCGCAAGATGGCCAGTTGGTTCATCTAAATAACCATGGCGAAATAGCCGTCAGCCCGGCCAGTGCAGCGACCAATATTGAATTCGATTTCAGTGGTTTTTCACCGGAGTTATTACAAGGCGACTCCACCAAACTTCCGATACTCGTTAAACCCGGACAGCCTATTACACTGGATATAAAAACGGGGGCGGGCGTGATTGTTTCGACCGGCCAACGGGAACAGAAAATTTACTTCACAACCGAGCCAACAAAACCTATCGCTGTGTTTACATTAAACGTAATTGAGCGTCTTTAATTACTACTGAGTACATCGCAGCCTGCGGCAGCTCTCCCACGGATCAGGACATCGACGCCACCGCAGGCTGCGACGCTTAGGATCGGCAAATGCACCGCACATCTGTCATGAATGCCACTTGTCTGCGACATGATGCCGTTTCATATGCCATCTAAAACCCGTTGGGTTAGAATGCCTCCCTTTTCTGCCCCCCGATCCTTGAGGACCGCCATGTTCAGCCGTGATTTGACTATTGCCAAGTACGACGCCGACCTTTTTGCCGCCATGGAGCAAGAAGCTCAGCGCCAGGAAGAACACATCGAGCTGATCGCTTCGGAAAACTACACCAGCCCAGCGGTGATGGAAGCTCAAGGCTCGGTGCTGACCAACAAGTACGCTGAAGGCTACCCAGGCAAGCGTTACTACGGTGGTTGCGAGTACGTCGACATCGTTGAGCAACTGGCCATCGACCGCGCCAAAGAGCTGTTCGGCGCCGATTACGCCAACGTTCAACCGCACGCCGGTTCGCAAGCCAACGCGGCTGTTTACCTGGCCCTGCTGCAAGGTGGCGACACCATTCTGGGCATGAGCCTGGCCCATGGCGGTCACCTGACCCACGGCGCCAGCGTGTCCTCCTCGGGCAAGCTGTACAACGCTGTGCAATACGGCATCGACGCCAACGGCCTGATCGACTACGACGAAGTCGAGCGTCTGGCGGTTGAGCACAAGCCAAAAATGATCGTGGCCGGTTTCTCTGCCTACTCGCAGATTCTCGATTTCCCACGCTTCCGCGCCATCGCTGACAAAGTCGGCGCTTACCTGTTCGTCGACATGGCTCACGTGGCCGGTCTGGTCGCCGCGGGCGTCTACCCGAACCCGGTGCCTTTCGCTGACGTCGTGACCACCACCACGCACAAAACCCTGCGCGGCCCACGTGGCGGCCTGATCCTGGCGCGCGCCAACGCCGACATCGAGAAGAAGCTGAACTCCGCGGTATTCCCGGGCGCCCAGGGTGGCCCGCTGGAACACGTGATCGCCGCTAAAGCGATCTGCTTCAAGGAAGCGCTGCAGCCTGAGTTCAAGACTTACCAGGAACAAGTGGTGAAGAACGCCCAGGCCATGGCCGAAGTGTTCATCGAGCGCGGTTTCGACGTGGTTTCGGGCGGTACCAAGAACCACCTGTTCCTGCTGTCGCTGATCAAGCAGGACATCTCCGGTAAAGATGCTGACGCCGCTCTGGGCAAAGCCTTCATCACCGTGAACAAGAACTCCGTGCCAAACGATCCACGCTCGCCGTTCGTCACTTCCGGCCTGCGCTTCGGCACTCCGGCTGTGACCACTCGCGGCTTCAAGCAAGCCGAGTGCAAAGAGCTGGCCGGCTGGATCTGCGACATCCTGGCTGACCTGAACAACGAAGCGGTGATCGACGCCGTTCGTGAGAAAGTCAAAGCCATCTGCAAGAAACTGCCGGTATACGGCGCTTAATTGCGACGTTAAATCCGCAGCAGGAAAAACCGGCCAAGTGATTGGCCGGTTTTTTTTCGCCTGCAAAAAGATCAAAAGATCGCAGCCTTCGGCAGCTCCTACAGGTGAACGCATTCCAAATGTAGGAGCTGCCAAAGGCTGCGATCTTTTGATCTTAACCACCGGTCAGACCGGTCATGCCAATTTCGCGATTCCCCCTTGTATTCAAGAAAAACCCCAGCGTAGACTGCGCCTGCACTGGACATACCGGTAAGACCACAATAATTAAGTCCTGAATCTGATGCGTTCAAGCGCATGGCAGCCAGGACACCGACCAGGATTCCTCCCATGCTCAGATGGTGCTCGCGTTCAATCTTCCTCCAAGTGGTTCTCGGACTGGTGCTCGGCATCGTCTGCGGGCTGACCCTTCCTGAATATTCGGCCCAGCTCAAACCGCTCGGCGACGGTTTCATCAAACTGATCAAGATGCTCATCGGCCTGATCGTGTTCTGCGTAGTGGTCAGCGGCATCAGCGGCGCGGGCGATCTGAAGAAGGTCGGGCGCATCGGCCTCAAATCGGTCATCTACTTTGAAATCCTCACCACCATCGCCTTGGTGATCGGTCTGGTCTTCGCCTTCAGCACCGGCATCGGCAGCGGCGCGAATATCCACTTGGAGCAGTTGTCCGCTGCCGACATGGGCGACATCGCCCAGCGCGGCCAGCACATGCACACCACCACGCAGTTCCTGATGGATCTGATTCCGACTTCGGTGATCGGCGCCTTCGCCGACAACAACATTCTGCAGGTGCTGCTGTTCTCGGTGCTGTTCGGCAGCGCGTTGAATCTGGTCGGCGAAGCGGCGTCCGGAATCTCGCGACTGATCAACGAATTGAGCCATGTGATCTTCCGCATCATGGGCATGATCGTGCGTCTGGCGCCGATCGGCGTGTTTGGCGCCATCGCCTTCACCACCAGCAAATATGGCCTCGATTCGCTGCAGCATCTGGGCAGCCTGGTCGGTTTGTTTTACCTGACTTGCATGGCTTTCGTCGCGCTGATCCTTGGCACTGTCATGCGCCTGTCCGGCCTGCGCATGTGGCCGCTGCTCAAGTACCTGCGTGAAGAACTGCTGATCGTCATGGGTACCGCTTCGTCTGACGCCGTGCTGCCGCAGATCATGCGCAAACTCGAACACTTGGGCATTGGCAGCTCGACGGTCGGGCTGGTGATTCCAACCGGCTACTCATTCAACCTCGATGGTTTTTCGATCTACCTGACGCTGGCCATCGTGTTCATCGCCAACGCCACCGGTACGCCGCTAGCGATGACCGATTTGCTGACGATTCTGCTGGTGTCGCTGATCACCTCGAAAGGCGCCCACGGCATTCCCGGTTCGGCACTGGTGATTCTGGCGGCGACACTGACCGCGATTCCAGCGATCCCGGTGGTCGGCCTGGTATTGGTGTTGGCCGTGGACTGGTTCATGGGCATCGGCCGCGCGCTGACCAACCTGATCGGCAACTGCGTCGCCACGGTTGCGATCGCCCGTTGGGAAAAAGACATCGACGTACAACGCGCCAACAAAGTACTCAGCGGTCAGCAGGGCTACACCTTTCAACCGCGTAAACCAGCAACTCCCGCGCACCAGCAGGAGTTCTGATTTAACCCTGTAGGAGCTGCCGCAGGCTGCGATCTTTTGATCTTGAGTTTGCGGCGCTGCCCCACAGGCAAATGGAGCGAGACCCTTGATAACCACATCAACCGTAGTCAACTCAGTCGTCGAAAAACTCCGCGCAGCCCTCGCCCGCGGCCAATGGCGCTCGGGCGACATGCTGCCGGGCCAGCGTGAACTCGCCGAACAACTGGGCATCAGCCGCCCGAGCCTGCGTGAAGCGGTGATCGTTCTGGAAACCCTCGGCCTCGTCCGTTCGATGCCGGGCAAAGGCGTGGTCGTCCTCGATGCACAACTCAGCGACAGCCAAAGCCACGACAGCGCGGTCGCCGGGGCGAGCCTCGAAGATGTGCTGCAACTGCGCTACACCCTTGAGCCATTCATTGTCGGTCTGGTCGCGCAGTCGATCAGCAGCAAGGAAGTCGGCCAATTGCGCCTGACCTTGATGGACATGCGCGAAGCCCTTGAGGCCGGCGACAGTGAAGCCGGCGTCAGCGCTTACATCGCCTTCCACGAAGAGCTGTTCACCCTGACGTCAAACCCGATATTCCAGAGCGTGGTGCAGCAAACCAGCAATGCCCTCAAGCAAAGCGCCGAAGTGTTGCGCAACTCCCCGGAACATCTGGCCGAACGCCTCGAAGAAAACGAAGCCGTGGTACGCGCGATCCGCAGCAAGAACAGCGCGCAGGCCAGCGCGGAAATGCGTCGGCACATTCTGCAAGAAGGTCAGCGCATGGGTATCGAGCTGAATATTCCGGATGACAACCTGAGTCGCTGATTCCTACAGGAGACAGGCCATGAACAGTTTCGCTTCAGCGTCGCACACTCGCGAGAGCACGACGCCCCTGCCCTTCTCTCGCTTGCGCGCGCCGGCGGAGGATCTTTACCCGCGACTGTTCGATGCGATTCTGGAACAGCGCCTTGATGCGGACAGCCGTTTCACCGAAGACAGTTTGAAAGACATGTTCGGCGTGACTCGCGCGGACGTGCGGCGGGTGCTGACGCAACTGAGCCATGAGCAAGTTGTTGTGCTGCGCGCCAATCATCGTCCGCGTGTGGCGGCGCCGGATCGCGAGCAAACGCGGCAGACCTTGCATGCGCGGCGATTGGCCGAGAACACGTTGGTGCGGTTGGCGTGTCAGCGTCCGCAGGCTGACGATTTGAAACGCTTGCGTGGGTTGATCGAGCGTGAGCGGCTGGCGGTTGAGCAGGATCGGCGTGGGGCGGCGATTCGCTTGTCGGGGGAGTTTCATCTGACGTTGGCGAGGATGGCGGGGAATGTGCCGTTGGCGCATTTTTTGGGCAGTCTGGTACCGCTTACTTCGTTGGCGATTGCGCGGTGTGAGGGTTCTGCGCACAGCTGTTGCGCTTGGCGGGAGCATTTGGCGTTGGTTGAGGCGGTTGAATGTGGGGATGCTTCCAAGGCCGGGATGTTGATGAATCGGCATTTGGATCATCTTGAGCAGACATTGCTGGGGTCAGCCCTTGAGCCTTGTGTTGCTGGTTAGATGGCTATCGCGAGCAGGCTCACTCCTACAGGGGAACGCATTTCAACTGTAGGAGTGAGCCTGCTCGCGAAGAGGCCATCACTGACAACCAGGAATCATCAGCCCGCCACTACTTTGGCAAACCCCGCCCGAATCTTCTCTTCCGGCAAATCATCAGCAATAAACACAATCACACTGTCCCGCGCCTCACCCTCGGCCCATTCGGTGTCCCAGTCGAAACCATAGAGTTTCAGCACGCCCTGAAACACCAAGCGACGATCTTCGCCAGCAATGCTCAGCACACCTTTGTAACGCAGCAATTGCTTGCCGTGCTCTTCCAGCAATTCATTCATGAACTCGCTGAGCTGATCGATATCCAGCGGTTGATCGGTGCGCAGCACCAGGCTGGAAATACGATCGATCGACGGCGCCTTACTCACTGGACGCAAACTCAAGCCGCCGCCCAGATCGGCGTTGAGGTTGAAGCCGCGTACATCGAGCAGCTCAGCCAGATCGATGTTGCCGTGATCAACCACACGAATCGGCGCGCGACGGTTGATTCGCGTCAGGCGTTCGCTCAACGCGGTGAACGTGGCCTCGTCGACCAGATCGGTCTTGCTCACCAGCAAGCGGTCGGCAAAACCGATCTGCGCCTGGGCGATGGTCTGGCTCAGATGCACATCCGCGTGTGCGGCATCGACCAAGGTGATGATGCCGTCGAGCAGGTAACGCTCGCGCAATTCCTCGTCGATGAAAAAGGTCTGGGCGACTGGCGCTGGATCGGCCAGGCCGGTGCATTCGATGACCAGACGATCGAAGGCAATTTCGCCGCTGTCCAGACGCTCGAGCAGCAGGTACAGCGCTTTGGTCAGGTCGGTGTGAATGGTGCAGCAGACGCAGCCGTTGGCCAGGGTCATGACTTGCACCGGTTCGTCGCCGAGCAACTGAGTGTCGATGCCTGCGTCGCTGAATTCGTTTTCGATCACGGCGATTTTCAGGCCGTGCTCGGCTTTCAGAATGTGGCGCAGCAAGGTGGTCTTGCCGGCACCGAGGAAACCGCTGAGTACCGTTACAGGTATGGGAGAAGACAAAACAGATCCCCTTCACAAAATGAATGAACAACACAAAAACAAATGTGGGAGCGAGCCTGCTCGCGAAAGCGATGTGCCAGTCATCATTCATCAACTGACACTCCGTATTCGCGAGCAGGCTCGCTCCCACAGGGGGATTACCTCAACCTTTGCGCTGTCAGCTCAACAGCACTTCGGCCCACCCTTGCCACCGTAACGGGCTTCCTGACGTTCGCGGAAGAACATCTCGTAGCTCATCACCGGTTTGTCCGGGTGTTTGGTTTGCATATGCTCGACGTAGGTGTCGTAGTCGGGCATGCCGACCATCAGTCGCTCGGCCTGACCGAGGTATTTACCGAGGCGACTCAGGTCATGTAACATGCTGCAATCCTCTGGTTACGCATCCGGCAGAGCCTGGAATGGCGATTCTTTATCCGTACGCTCTTTTTTGCCCCAGGCGGCGATGCCGACTTTGAGCGCATAGAACAGGATGCTGAAGACCACGAACAGGAACAGCGCGGTGAGCGTTGCGTTGGTGTAAGCGTTGAAGATCACGTGCTGCATCTGCTCGACGCTTTTCGCCGGGGCCAGAATCTGACCACTGGCCAACGCATCGCTGTACTTCTTGGCCAGCGACAGGAAGCCAATTGCCGGGTTGGCATCGAACAGTTTGATGAAGCCCGCCGTCGTGGTGCAGATCAACAGCCAGGTGGCTGGCAGCAAGGTGACCCAAATGTAGCGCTGACGCTTCATTTTGATCAGCACCACGGTGCCGAGCATCAGCGCGATACCGGCCAGCATCTGGTTGGAGATACCGAACAGTGGCCACAAGGTGTTGATGCCGCCCAGTGGATCGACCACGCCCTGATACAGCAACCAGCCCCACATCGCCACACAACCGGCGGTGGCGATCAGGTTGGCCGTCCACGATTCAGTGCGTTTCAGCGCTGGCACGAAGGAGCCGAGCAAATCCTGCAGCATGAAACGTCCGGCACGAGTACCGGCGTCGACAGCGGTCAGGATAAACAGCGCTTCAAACAGGATCGCGAAGTGGTACCAGAACGCCATGGTGTTTTCACCCGGCAGGACACTGTGCAGGATCTGCGCGATACCGACCGCCAGGGTCGGCGCACCACCGGCACGGGCGAGAATGGTGGTTTCGCCAATGTCATGCGCCACGGCTTGCAGCGCTTCCGGCGTGATCGCAAAGCCCCAGCTGGAGACCACTTGCGCAACCGAAGCGACATCACTGCCGACCACAGCGGCCGGGCTGTTCATGGCGAAGTACACGCCAGGCTCGATCACCGAAGCGGCAACCATGGCCATGATCGCGACGAACGATTCCATCAGCATGCCGCCGTAACCGATGTAACGGGCGTTGGTTTCGTTATCCAGCAGCTTCGGCGTGGTGCCCGAAGAAATCAGTGCGTGTAAACCCGATACCGCACCGCAAGCGATGGTGATGAACAGGAACGGGAACAGACCGCCCTTCCACACCGGACCGGTGCCGTCGACGAACTGGGTCAGCGCCGGCATTTTCAGCTCGGGCATGGTCACCAGAATGCCGATCGCCAGGGCGATGATGGTGCCGATTTTGAGGAACGTAGAAAGGTAGTCACGCGGCGCCAGAATCAGCCACACCGGCAGCGATGCTGCGACGAAACCGTAACCGACCAGCATCCAGGTAATCTGCACGCCGGTGAAGGTGAAGGCCTTGGCCCATACCGGATCAGCAGCAATCTGCCCGCCCAGCCAGATCGAACCGAGCAGCAGCAACACGCCGACCACGGAGATTTCGCCGATGCGGCCCGGGCGGATGTAGCGCATATAAATGCCCATGAACATCGCGATCGGGATGGTCGCCATGACCGTGAACATGCCCCACGGGCTTTCAGCCAGGGCCTTGACCACGATCAGCGCCAACACCGCGAGGATGATG
>Ga0160469_100724_pt1 | contig 12391 bp, 8 predicted proteins | sample HID1972M_E11MG_FD_108246 | JGI IMG/M metagenome (GOLD analysis project Ga0160469, IMG submission 108246) | Enriched pill bug-associated microbial communities from UW Madison campus, WI, USA - HID1972M_E11 MG | ecosystem: Host-associated > Arthropoda: Insects > Digestive system > Unclassified ...
TACTGGGTCTGGTGGCCGGCATCCAGTTGTCCGCCAATAATATGCTCAGTATCGGCGACTGGCTGGAAATGCCCAAGTACAATGCCGACGGCGCAGTCATTGACATCGGCCTGACAACGGTCAAGGTACGCAACTGGGACAATACGGTAACCACCATCCCTACCTATTCGCTTATTTCCGATTCATTCAAGAACTGGCGGGCCATGTCCGAATCCGGCGGTCGTCGTATCAAGCGCGCCATCCATATCGATGTCAACAGCATCAAGTTCATTACCGAAAGTCAAATGTTGCGCCTGACCAAAAGTCGGCTGCTGTCTCAATATATTCTGGACAAATCCCGCGAAGTAGAAGATTACAATCAGTCGCGCAGCGAAGATCTGTCGTCTGCGCTGAACGGTAGACGGCTCACAAATATCGGCACCTTTCGGGCGTACCTGGAAGTCTATTTGCGCAATCACCCGCACATCCATCGTAATATGACCCTGCTGGTGCGCCAGCTGGCGCCGGGGGCGACAGGCGTCCCCATTGAAATCTATGCCTTTACGACAACGGTGGTCTGGGCAGAGTATGAACGTATCCAGTCCGATCTGTTCGATCATATCTTCGCCGTAGTCGGCGAGTTCGATTTGCGCGTATTCCAGGAGCCCAGCGGGTATGATATGGCTGCACTCAAGCCGGCCATCGCCGGCAATTTGAATACCAATATCGATAACAACGGCAACACCAGCGACGGCGCTTGTGCTGCACAACCCAATTCGTAAAGGAGACGTCATGGGCCCAACCCCTCGTGAGCTGGCAATGCAGTTGCAGCAGCAATTTGATAACCGTGTGCATTTTTCCCCATTGCTGGTCGAAGGCAAGCCCTTGAGTCTGGAACAGGCTTATGCGGTTCAGGACCAACTGGTCCAGATTCGCATGGCGCGTCACAATACCCGGCGGGCCGGGTTGAAAATTGCCCTGAATGCACCTGCGGCCTGGAGCAAGCATGGCCTGACCGAGCCTGTTTATGGCCAGTTGCTGGACACGGCGTTGTTGCCGTCTGATGCAGTGCTGTCCATGAGTGACTACACCCACATGAAATTCGAGTTTGAGGTGGCCGTACGTATAGGCAGGGAACTTTCCGGTGATGATTTAAACAGTGTGCAAGCAGCCGCTGAATGGATTGATGCCGTTGCGCCGGCAGTCGAGGTGCTCGATGATCGCTGCCCTGAAAAAACGCCGCCCGATGCTCAGACGCTGGTGGCATGCAATGTCAACAATACGTCCGTTATTCTTGGCCCGTGGCAGTCCGCTGTGCCCGATTTTGACCGGGACATCACCATCACTGCGCATGGCGAAGTGATCGAGCAGGGTAACGTGGCAGCGATTGTCAACCCCCTGGAGTCCGTATACTGGCTGGCCAAGGTCATGGCCAGACAGCAGCGTTGCATTCCAGCGGGCGCAGTGCTTATTACCGGTAACCTGATGACGGTGCGATTTCCCCGTGCAGGAGATCAGTTCACGTTTGAATTAGAAGGCTTGGGGTCGGTATCATTTCGCTGTGCACCCTAAGGGCATGATCAATGCGGCGTGATTCAGAGGAGGTCCTCTGGCGCCAGGTGCATCAGGTGCACCGGGCTGACCGCTACCAGTGATATGAAACGTGTACTCAGTGGCTTGACGACACGGCGCTGGGTAAGGCGCCACTGGTGGATGTTGCACGCTGCGGCGGCCTTGAGAAGTTTGATTCAGGGCACGAATATTATGCTTTTTTTGCGTTCTTGGACTACTCGGTTTGATTGATCTGTTTCAGAATGGTCGTGGTTTTTTTACTTTGTCCTACCGTCAGTCTTACCGATGCATTTCAAAGATTTTGTCAATGGGCTGTCCGGACCGTTCAGACTGAGTTCGATCATGGCAGGTACAGATCTCAACCTGCCACGTTTTAATCAAATCCTGCTGCAAGTTCTGCCCAATGCCCAGTTGCATCTCACAACTGAACAAGCGCTTGCGTTCAGTGTCAATTTGTCTGCATTTGCCTTGACCGCCAGGGCTAGTGTGGTCATGCTGCAGGCGCATCATGCCGATCTGGTATTGGCGCCTTCGGCGCATGCCACCAACAATAGTCAGCAATGGTTTCTTTTATATGTATGGGAGGCAGCCGAGTTCACCGACAATGCCAACAGCTGCACACTGCAGGCAGGCGATCTGCTGCTTATTCACAGTTCTAGTTCGGCCAGCCTGCGTTCACAAATCAATCTGAACTGTACAATCTTTGCCCTGCGGGAGCAGTGCGTCGGGCACTGGCAAACGCTGTTTCGGCAGGCCTGTAATCAGCGCTTTTGCGCAGACAGCGGCTGGGCGCGATTGCTATCGGTGTATATACGTGAATTGAATGAACCGTTCATGGAGCGGATCTCCACAGTACCGTCAGATCAGGCTGTCTGTCTGGATACGGTGCTCTCGCTGGCAGTCATGATGATGGGGCAGGCAGTACCGCACGGTCTGGCGGGACGGGCACCAGACAGGCAACGCCAGGCCCGCCATAAGCTGTACACAGACATCACGCTGTGGCTTTACCTGAATTTCGGGGAAGTTAGCCTGACAGGTAAAAAGGTGGCAAGGGAATTTCGCATTTCGGTGCGTACGCTGCATAAGCTGTTTCGCGAGTTCAATGACTCGGCATCTTTCGCTATTTTTCTGAACAATATCCGTATGTGGAATGCCAGGAACATGCTGCGCGATTCGTTGCTGGGGCACCTTAGCATTGGCGATATCGGCTGGCTTTGCGGGTTTGCGGATCCGGCGCATTTTGGCAAGGTTTTCAAAAAATACTATTCGATCACGCCTGGGCAAATGCGCAATAGCGTGAACGGCAATGATGAACCTGAGGCGCCTTGTTAAGTGCAACTGTGGCCGGCAGCAGCGCAGGTCAGGGCAACGCGGTTGCGTTCAGCTCAGTTATTTCGCCGCAGCGACCGGAATCCATTTTTGGTCATTCCCCCGGCCGTTTCGGCGCAAACCGTGGTTGCACAAGGCATAACGGTATTTATTTCGACTCACTCTTGCGCTTGTTCCTTATCCGCAATATCGGTTCTTGCTGTGAATCGTCGAGCAATCGTTCAGTAAATTAATCGAGCGTGATGTTCTCTCGCTTGATGACTTCAGCCAATTGTTTGGTTTCGCTCGCAATACGCGTGGCGAAATCCTTAGGGTTCGTCATGACAATGGTTCCTTGCGCACTCAGTGCCGTATTCGCTGTCGGCACAGACATGGCCTGCCTGGAGTGCTCGTACAACTTCTCAATGATGTCGGGTGGGGTTCCGGCAGGTGTCAGCAGACCCAACCAGAACGTCACATCAATATTTGGAAAGCCCGCTTCGGCCATCGTGGGGACATCGGGCATCTGGGAAATGCGTTGCCTGGGCGTTACCGCGAGGGCCTTGAGCTTTCCGGCGCGAATTTGCGGAACGCTGGCCAAGGTGTCGAACGAAGTATCCACTTCGCCCGACATCACTGCCATGCTCGCCTGCGATGCCGACTTGTACGGGACATGCGTGGCCTTGAACTGCCCGTCATTGCTGAGCATTGCATACGCCAGATGCGCGAGATTGCCTACACCGCCAGAGCCATAACTGAGCTCAGAAGGGTGGCTCTTGGCAAACGTAACCAGGTCCTTTACGGAGTTGATGGCGTGCTTGTTTGCCCACTGCGCATTGACGTTCAGAATGAACGGTGCATCCAGCACCAGCGCGATCGGGGCAAAGTCCGTTGACTTGTAAGGCGAGTTTTTGTAAATCAACGGATTGCCGGTAATGCTGCTGCTGTTGGTAGCCAACAAAGTATAGCCGTCGGGTGCCGAACGAGCGACGTCAGTTGCACCGATGGAGCCGTTGGCACCGCCTTTGTTTTCCACAATCACCGACTGTCCCAGGGACTTGGAAAGATTGTCGGCAAGCAGGCGCGCCATTGCATCGGTAATGGATCCTGCCGGAAAGGGAACGACGATTCGAATCAGCCTGGCCGGCCATTTTTTATCCTGTGCAAACGCCATGCTAGAACTCAGCCCAAACGCTGACGCTCCCGCGACGCCTGCAGCAGCGACTAGAAAATCTCTACGCGATCTCAATATTGCCATGTTATGTCTCCGAAAATTTGATGAACAAAATAAAAGGTTCAAATTGCGATATCTATGGATCGCTCTGTACAACGCTCGCAAGCCAGCCATTCGGTGTCAACAGAAACAGCGACTAGCGACAAATCAAATAAAGCGTTCACCGCCACTAGGCCGTTTTCCTGGTTGCCGAGGTTGCGGTGATGCCGCTATCCTCAAGCGCTTGTTGCTGCTCCTGAGTCATTCCAAGCACCCGAGAGAAAACCTCGCGGCTATGTTCACCCAGCGTGGGCGCCGGAAGCACGATCTGCGTTGGTGCGACCGTCTCTCTGAACCAGGGCGTCGTGGCCAGATACTCGCCAAGATAGGCACGCGCTATCTTTTTGAAAAAGCCCCTGTCGTTCAAGTGCGGATCGTCCAAAACATGCCAGACTGGCTTTACCACACCCGCAGCAATGCCGGCCAGTTGCAGCTCACGCATGGCGCTGTCCGCCGATCGCTGTTTGGACCACGTGCTTATGTTGGCATCTATCTGTTGTTGTCGCGAACGACGGCCTTCAACCTGATTCAACGACGAATCGGAGCCCAGGTAGTGAGCATCAATGACGTTGACCAGGGCCCGCCATTGTATGTCGTTGGTGACGCTCAGGACCAGCCACTCGTCATTGCCGGCACATGGATAAACGCCATGAGGAGCAAATAGGGGATGCACGTTACCGTTTCGCGGTGTCGTTTTCCCGCACGCAGACTGCTCCACGATGAAGGGGGCAGCTAGTGGAAGCATGCATTCGACTTGTGAGAGATTGACGTGCCTGCCTTTGCCTGTACGCGCTTGCACCAGCAGGGACAGCAGGGCAGCCGCACCGCCGTTCCATCCACCTATAGGATCGCCATACGCGTAGGAAGTCAGTGATGGCGGATTATGAGCAAATCCGGTGTGATGTGGCAAGCCGCTAGCCTGCTCAAGCGTGCCGCCATAAGCCCGGGTGGTGCTCCACTCATTGCCTGCGCCAAACGCGGGCATGGACATCATCACCAGCCTATCGTTCACCTTGGACAAAGCTGCGTAATCCAGGCCCAGCTTGGGCAGCACCTCAGTTGAATAGTTTTCGATGACAATGTCGGCAGTTTTTACCAATTCGAGTAACACGGTGCGTCCTTCCTGACGTGTCAAATCCAGGGTAATGCCAAGCTTGTTCCGGTTCATCAGTGCGAAGTTCGAATTCTTCTCGTACAGCCGCTCGTTGTAGAACTCGTCGGTGTAATGCGTGCCTCTCCACCAATCGGGATACTGAGCACCTTCGACTTTGATGACCTCGGCGCCAAAGTCTGCAAGAGTTCGTGCTGCCAGGGGTCCGGCCCACCCCATGGTCAGATCGATCACGCGAATCTTCCGCAGCGGTGGCACAGCCACTTTGGCGCGAGTGCGGCGTACTCTCGTGGCCAGGGCTTGGTCGGTGCGATAGAACAGGTTGTCTGCGCCCTTGATCGGCGCAACACCACCCGGCAACGGTCCCGCATCTGCGAGCGGAAACGGCACGACTACACCTTCAAACTGGCTGGCACCAGACTTCACGGGAACAAAAGCACCTCGTTCACGATGAACCCGCTGCGCAAGCAATTCGTCCATTGTGGGTACCAGCACCGCCGGGAATTTAGCCTTGCCAAGCTCCTCAAACCATTCCCTGGCCGTCTTGGTCAGCAACGCCGGAATCAGGAATTGGTCAATCTCGTCGGCATGCTTTATGCGTGTCGGACCGTTCACAAAGCGAGGATCCTGGGCATGCTCTGGATGCCCCACCGCCGAACACAGCGCGGCCCATTGCGGGCCTGTGTGTGCGAAAATGCCGAGCCAGCCTTCGCGAGTCTGGTAGATACCGCCGGGGTGCGTCGTGCAAAACCGGTTGACGCCCAATCGCGCTTTGGGGTGACGCCCGTCCTGCACCATGCCGGCCTCCATCTCCACAACAGTGAAGGCAAGCTCATGAATGCTGAGCACATAGCGGCGGCTTCCGTCGGACTCCCCCAGCAGGGCTGAAATCGCGCTCGAGAAAGCACCGATACCGGCAACGATTCCCGTTTGCAGGTCGTGCGGCAGATGAGGTGGTCCTTCCACCGCGCCGCTACAGTAAACAGCACCGGCCAAGGCGCGGCACACCGCGGTCGTTCCCACGAATGTGCTGTACGGACCACTTTCACCAAACCAGGTCAAGCACACCTCGATTGGCACGTTTTCGCCGTTGGACGCGTCATTCGCGCCATAAACAGGGCGCTTCAGAACCTCGATGCCTTCACTGAGCGCTCTGGCATCGAGCACCACGTCGCAGGTTCTTGCCAGTCGCGACAACCATGCGTGTTCCTCGAATCGGTTACCGTCCAATGTGACGTTGCGTTTATTTGTGTTGAGCCAGGCGTTCAGCGCGCTTTGCGACGCTATATCAGAGCCAGTCAGCAGCGGAGGTACCGTCCGAAGCGCATCGCCGTCCGAATCCTCCACCTTGATGACCTCTGCGCCAAAGTCTGCAAAGAGCTTTCCCGCGTAGGCCAATGCCGCTCCATTACCTATTTCCAGAACGCGCAGTCCGGCAAGGGCGAGCTGGCTGGCAGGTTCGTGCTTGATCACAGTTTATTTCCTCTATTTACGTGTCGTGCTTACCAGGTGTCGACAAAGGAGCGACGCGGACGCGCCGCGCGCAACGACGCCGAAGCGATACCTTGACGAATCCATGTCCGTGTTTCAGCCGGATCAATGACGGCATCAATTTCAGTGGTTGATGCCACGTTAATGGCATGACCGCGTTCGTAGGCACGGGCCACCAGTTGCTCGTAAAGCGCTTGTCGTTCCGGTCCTTCCGCAACGTTGTCCAGTTCCTTCTTGAAGCCCAGGCGGATCGAGCCTTCCAGCCCCATCGGACCGAACTCGCCGGTTGGCCAGGACACCGAGCAACTGGCAGAACGAAAGCCGCCGCCTGCCATTGCCATGGCCCCCAGCCCATACCCCTTTCGCAAGGCAATGGCCAGGATTGCGACACGCAATTTGGCTGCGGTCACGAACATGCGGGATACATGACGTACCTGAGCCTTCGCTTCTTCGTCGGGGCCGACCATGAAGCCAGGTGTGTCGATCAGCGAAATGATCGGCAGGCCGTGAATATCACAAAGGTTCATGAACCGGGCCGCCTTGTCTGCGGCATCCGCGTCAATGGCGCCGCCCAGATGATATGGGTTATTGGCGATGATGCCCACCGGCTGCCCTTCAACACGGGCAAGCGCGGTGTGCATGCCGTGCCCGAATCCGGAACGAAGCATCAATACACTGCCCACGTCGGCGATTCCTTCAATGACTTTTCGACTGTCGTAGACACGCAGGCGATTTTCGGGGACCACGTGTCGCAGTTCCAGCGGATTAGGCGCTGACCAGTCCTTCGTTCTGCCCTGAAACATGGAAAGGTAATGCTTGGCCAGCTCAACGGCTTGAGCTTCATTGTCCACGAGAATGTCGATGACACCGTTGGCAAACTGCACGTTCGCAGGGCCAACCTCTTCAGGCTTGAATATGCCCAGGCCACCCCCTTCAATCATCGCGGGGCCGGCCATGCCGATATTGGAATTCTTGTCCGCGATGATGACGTCACATACGCCCAGGAATGCAGCGTTGCCGGCGAAACATCGCCCGGACACGATGCCCAGCAGTGGAACTTGCCCACTGAGTTCTGCTAACGCTGCAAAGGAAGGCTGGTACAGGCCGGACACAAACGGGAAGTCCACATCTCCCGGACGCCCGCCGCCGCCTTCGGCGAACAGCACAAACGGCATCTCGTCGCGGCGCGCACGCTCCACCAGACGATCGGTCTTGATGTGATTGCGCTTGCCCTGCGTCCCCGCCAGAACCGTTGCGTCATAGGCCATCACGGCACTTAACGACTTTTCATAACCGAACAGGGCGCCATTGATGTTGCCAATACCTGTAACGATACCGTCAGCCGGTGTGTTGACAATCAGATCCTCCTTCGTGCGACGGCTTGCCTGTGCGGCAATGACCAACGCGCCGTATTCGACAAATGAGCCGTCATCACATAGATCGGCAAGATTCTCGCGGGCGGTTCGTTGCCCGCGCGCGCGCCGCTTGGCCACCGCGTCCGGGCGAGCGGCGTCATACAGAATGGCATGGCGATCAAGCACTGCCTGCAAGTCGGGGCGGATGGCCGCCAAATCGACAATTTCAGTGGCGACCTGGGTGTCTGTACCGTCCAACGCCTGCTCCAGCACCACCAGGATATCGCCCTCAGCCGTCTGATTGCCGCTCTCGGCTCGTACCTCAACGACTCGCCCATTGAAATCAGCGACAATGGAGTGTTCCATCTTCATCGCTTCAATGACCGCTATGAGCTGCCCTTTCACAACCGCAGCGCCTGTGCCAACACAGATTTCGACAATGCGTCCGCTCAGTGGCGCGCGAGAGGCAACCAGCCCCGGGTCAAGCACTTCCTGTACGATGGTTTTCGTGGCTGGCGATGCGGCGGCTGTACCGGTCGTCTGGCTTATGAGCAGATCCTGCGCCTGTTGCTCACTTTCCAGCGTAGACGCAGTCGCGACCAGGTCCGCAAGAATTGATTCGATATAACGGGTGTGGTTCTTCTGCAGAAGGAAATCATCACGATCGACAAGTGCCTTCAGTAAATGAATGTTCGTCGACACGCCTGCGATTCTGAACTCAGCCAAACTGCGTCGCAAGCGCCTGACGACGTTTGCAAAATCATCACCGGTGCTCGACACAATCAGCTTGGCCAACAGCGTATCGAAAGCCGGTGCGGGACAATAGCCGCTATAGGCATGGGTATCTACTCGGACATCAGGGCCAGTGGGGGGGTCGAAGCGCTCCAGACGACCGTGTGCCGGTCGCGCCACGCCATTGGCGTCCGTGGACTCCGCCGTCACGCGCACTTGAATGGCATAGCCCTTCATCTGCGGAGGGTTTGCAGGGTTCACGCCCAGCGCTTCAAGGCGCTTGCCTTGTGCAATGCCGATTTGCAGCGCGACCAGATCGACCCCGGTGACCTGTTCGGTGATCGTATGTTCGACTTGCAGTCGAGGATTGGCCTCGATGAAAACAAAACCCGTTTGTACGCCACTTTCATCTTCTTCAACGAGAAATTCAAACGTACCCAGGCTGCGATAGTTCACCGTCGACGCCAGCTTGCTTGCTGCAGCAATAATGTCGGTACGCAATTGAGCCTTGAGCACAGGACTGGGCGCGATTTCAACCACTTTCTGGAAGCGACGCTGCAAGGTGCAATCGCGCTCGCCGAGGGCGACGACATGTGCGCCGTCGCCCACAATTTGCACCTCGATGTGTCGCGCGCGGTTTACCAGACGTTCTGCATAGAGGGCATCCACCCCAAATGCGGACATCGCCTCGGAGCGGCAGCGAGCATAGCGTTCAGCGATTTGATCCCTGGACTTTACGACCCGCATGCCGCGACCGCCGCCACCGCCTACTGCCTTGATGACGATGCCCACGCCTCCCTGCTCGTCGAAGAACTGTACGATTTGCGCCAGCGTGGCTCCACCATGTGTGGCTGGCATCACAGGGACGCCGCACTCCCTTGCCAGCTGCAATGCGCTGCCCTTGTCGCCAAACAAGGCCAATTGCCTGACGTCAGGACCAATGAAGGTAATGCCTGCAGTAGCACACGCCTGAGCAAAATCCGGTCGTTCACTCAGAAAGCCATAACCGGGGTGGATGGCATCGCAGCCCTCCCTTTTTGCCGCAGCGATCATGGCGTCGATATCGATATAGGCCGCAGGGCCCGCCGCATCCAATGCAACTGACGCATCCGCCAGAATGCGATGGCGACAATTGGCGTCATCGCTCGAATAAACCGCTACGCTCTGCATTCCCAGATCACGTATGGCGCGAAGAATGCGAACGGCAATTTCGCCTCGATTGGCAACCAAAATTTTCTTCATGATGTCCTGTTTTCCTGATTTCTACTCTTAATCGTTCTCTTGTTCGCCGCTGGCAGTTACACCACCGAGGTCAAGTAACGGATCACCGCTTGCGCGGCACCAGTTTGAATACGGCACGCGCAACGGCCAACACAGCGCCATCGCCGTCCTGGACCTCGCCCTCGCAAAATGCAATACTTTTGCCACGTCGTTTGCATGTGGCAATAATGTCTACGTTCGATCTGGCAGGCGCATAAAAATGAGTCGACATATCAATCGTTGCCGCCCCTACGTTGAGTGGGTCGTGTGCTCTCGCTACGACGCTCAATGTGAAATCCAGTGCGCTCATCAACGCGCCCCCGTGAATATCGCCTCGACTGTTGACGAGCTCGCGCTTCAATGTCAAATGTGTACGGCAACAATCCTCTTCCAGACTGATACTTTGAAGACCAATATGGTTCATGAATGGGACATCAATGCCAAAGTGCCCCAATTGCAAGTCATCTGCTTCTATACATGCTTGCTGGTTTTTTACACTGTTCAAACTTAAATCCTCTCACCTGCAAATCAAAATAAACCAAAGCTCATTGGGCAGTGACGTGGGCTTTGTTCACGACCTGCTGCCATTTATCGAGTTCTGCATTAATGAACGCAGTTACCTGCGCTGGTGATAACTTCACGGGAATGGAGTTGTTGTCGGCCAGCCATTTCATATTCCCCGCCACGGTATTGGCCTGTTGGGCGATGTGATTGAGCTTAGTGACGATATCCGAGGGCAGCCCGGGCGGCCCGAACAGCCCTACCCAGGCTTGAGATTCATAGCTGGGATACCCGGACTCGGCGATGGTTGGAATGCCCGGCAATGAAGGCAATTGCTGCTTGGATGTGACCGCCAATGCCTTGGCCTTTCCATTGTGAATAAATGCTGAAGCGGATGTTGCGTCCAGGAATGCAGATGGAATCTGCGCGCCAACCAGGTCGGTTATGGCAGGTGCCGCACCTTTATAGGGAATATGGCGCAGGTTCGCACCCGTTACGAGTTTGAATAGTTCGCCAGACAAATGCGCTGAACCCCCGACGCCACTTGAGCCAAAGGCGAGACCGCCTGGCTGCTTTTTCGCATCATCGACAAATTCTTTTACGTTGTTTATCGGTGATTTGGCCGGCACCAACAGCACGTTTGGCGCCAGCGCCAGAATTGCTATGTTTGAGAAATCCTTCTTTGGATCATAGGGAAGGTTCGGTTGCAATGCCGGGTAGATAACGTGCTGCGTCGCCGTCACCAATAATGTATATCCATCGGGTTTTTCCCGCGCAACCAGCGCGCTGCCGATTTGTCCGCTTGCCCCTGCTTTGTTCTGCACGACCACGCTTGTCTTCAGTGCTTTACCCAGATCAAGCGCCAGGCGGCGTGCAATCAAGTCCGTGAACCCACCGGGGGCGAACGGTACGATGATGTTGATGGGCTGCTCTTTTGGCCAATCTGCAGCAGCGGCGCTATTTGAAAAGCCCAGCGTCGATGCAGCGATGAGCATTGGAACTACCGAGAACAATCGGCGGTTCAATTTGTAACGTGCCAGCATTTTGTCTCCTGAAATTTTGCCCTTTATTCATCGTTACGCTTATTCATAACGATGCCAGAGCGCTTTTATCGAATGCTTTACCTGTTAACTGATACCGTTTGCCGAAGCAGTAAAATCAACAAAGAGCCCGTGTTGGCACTTTTCCAGCCTTTGGATGACATGGCTAGCGTTCGGGTTAACACCAGCCGAATCTCTTGGTCAGCGAAGAGTGGTTGGTCATGCTCATGCGCGTGCAATTCAGTGGTGTAATAGTAATTTCCGTGAGTCTGTGACACAATTCACATCTTTCTCTGACAGCTATAGCGGTTCGGCATAGATCTCAATTGGGGTGAACTGACGATGGACTTAAGACAACTTCGGACCATCCTGGCTATTGCCGAAACGGGTAGTCTGACCAAGGCCGCTGAACTTCTTCACGTTGTTCAACCGGCGTTGTCCCGACAGCTGAAGCAGCTGGAAGACGAGCTGGGCACACCACTGTTCGAACGAAATCGTCTCGGGATGGTGTTGACCGTTCCAGGTCGCCGCTTCGTTGACCAAGTTCGGGTTTCGTTAAAGGGGCTTAATCAAGCCAAGGCCGACATCGGAGCGGCTGCCGCGAACTTGATGGGGTCCGTTGCTGTCGGGATGCTGCCAGGGCTGGCCGCTGCATTGGCCGGACCACTGGTCACATCCCTGCGCCGTCAATATCCGGACCTCAAAGTACGCATCGCCACCGGCTTCACGGATTTCCTGCAAGACGGCCTTGAGGATGGCAAGCTGGATA
>Ga0160469_100733_pt1 | contig 12200 bp, 10 predicted proteins | sample HID1972M_E11MG_FD_108246 | JGI IMG/M metagenome (GOLD analysis project Ga0160469, IMG submission 108246) | Enriched pill bug-associated microbial communities from UW Madison campus, WI, USA - HID1972M_E11 MG | ecosystem: Host-associated > Arthropoda: Insects > Digestive system > Unclassified ...
ATACTGCCAGCGCAGAGTTGCGGGTGGACAGCCGTGTCATCACTTCTGAGTGGGCGAAGGCGGAAAAGCCCAGGCCACCATATTGCTCGGGGATGATCATGCCCAGGAAGCGCTTCGATTTGATGTAATGCCAGGCCTGGGCCGGCAGGTCAAAATCTTCGGTTGTGATTTTCCAGTCGTCGACCAATGAGCATGCGTGTACAACTTCATTGTCCAGGAATGATTGTTCAGCTGCAGTCAGTGTTGGTTTCGGAAATTGCTGCCACATGGTCCAGTCTGGCTTGCCGCTGAACAGTTGCGCATCCCACCACACGGTGCCGGCCTCGATCGCATCCCTTTCGGTATCCGACATGGACGGCAGCACCTTTTTGAATTTGCTCAGCAGGGGACGGCTGATGTGACGTTTGCGAAACGCTTTAATGTGTTGGGAGAGGGGCACGCAGTCCTCCTAAAAGAAAACTCATTAATCGGGGCAGGAGCAGTTCGTCGTACACGTTCTCGTCAACCATCGGCGATGTCATGTCCGGTAGAACACCCTGCAAAATATTGATGCCGGCGATCGCATAGGAAGTTGCGCCAAGCATGAAATGGAAGCGCCAGATGATTTCTGCCTCTGGCACATCGGGCATGGCACGCACAAATGCGGCTTTGTATCGGGACACCACTTCGACGTATTCCTGGGCAAACAAGGTCTTGATGAAATTGGACGGGTCGGTCATGGTGCGCTCAAGCAGGCGCATGAAAATGTTTGCATCATGTTCCGGATCGGACGCATGACGCAGCAGGGTGCCGAAGAAGGCATCGACCAGCAGGGACGGTTTGACCGAGTTGGGTGCGGCGGCCTTTTCAAGTTCATCCAGCAAGCGGATGCGTTCGCGATTGATCCATTCAAGGCGGCGTTTCAGCACCGCCCGTACCAGCTCTTCCTTGCTGCCGAAATGGTAGTTGATGGACGCAAGATTGACACTGGCGGCCGATGTGATCTGGCGCAAGGACGTAGCATCGTAGCCTGCCTTCACAAACAGGGTTTCGGCTGCATTCAGAATCGATTTGCGGGTTACTTCGCTGCGACTGGTGGCCATAATTAAACAAGTGATTTAAACAAGTGTTTTAATTTTATGTCTCTTCACTGTAAATATCTATTGAGGATTAACCCTAGCGTGTGAAAGCGCAATGGCGTTATGGCGCGTCCGCCACGGCGGGAGCGTCATTAACGGTTACGGTCGTGGGCTGCCGAGGCTGCCAGCGCCGCTTGCTGGTCAGGTCATCAAGAGAGGCAATAAAGAAGTAATTGATGGGGACGAGCGGCCTGTATAGCGGGAAAGCTGAAAAACGCGGCGTTGAAGAATGTATTTAGCAGGGGCGCCCGGGCGGTTTCATGGAGCTACGATAAATTTATGAAAAATAACATTGCTAATAATAATGATTCTCATTTATAATAAATTCAGTTTCTTTGGAGAAGACTATGATTGGAAATATGAGTGCAGTAGTGGTTGGCGCAGATCGTCTGGGCAATATCCCGGTGCTTCTAAAAGATCATAATATTGAAATCAAGCAGCACATCAGCGGGCGCGATCCGTCCCACCAGAAGAAAACCTATCAATTGCCCACCGGAACGCAAATGGTTATTTTGCTGACAGACTTTCTTGGCCACAACGTCATGAAGTCATTCCGGTCTGCGGCGCAAAAAGCAGGTGTGCCTGTGGTTGCTTGTCGTCGATCGCTATGCAGCATGCAGCAGGCGTTGACACAATCGGGGTTTCGCTGTGCCGATTGTCCGCAACGCGAAAAGGCAGGCAAGGGCAACTAGTTTTGTTGCCAGGCATGCTTCGGGCTGCTGCTGCGCGGCCCAGCAAGGCATGGGACGGTCTGTGTGGGCTTGCTGTGCTGCCCAACTGTATAGGCAAGGCGCGCCATTGGCATCAGCCCGGTTTTTGCTACCAGTATTGATTGAAGCGAAGCAGGCGCGGGTGTCACGCGGATAGCGTGACAAAACGGATTGCTGCGTTCTGCACCGATGCTTCGGCTGTGATGATATCTGGCGCTCGATTGGGTTATGGGTCGGTAGCCGACGGCTAACCGTTAATCAACAGATAGCCGGTCATTCAATTCGGTCTGCCGGAAATAAAAAACCGGACGTTTTCCATGGAGAACGTCCGGTTTTTTTTATGCATTACGAATGCATTGCGTTGGTCATGCCTTTGCCCAGCCGCTTGCGACTGAATGCCCGGACCCTATTGGTCAGCGAGAAGCGACGCGCTGTCCTTCAAGGCGGCGTGCGCCGTTATAACGCTTGTTCCAGTAGACATTGTCCATCTTGTCCACGCGAACGACAGAACCAGTACGTGGGGAATGAACAAATTTATTCTCGCCAACATATATTCCGACGTGCGAGTAACGTTTGCCCCGGGTATTGAAAAAGACCAGATCGCCGGGTTTGAGTTCGTCGCGACTGACCGACTCGCCTATTTGCGCCATGGATGAAGCTACGCGCGGCAGGTTGACGCCCATGTATTTGCTGGCGGTATAGTAAATCAGGCCAGAGCAGTCAAAGCCACCTTTGGGTGAGGTTCCGCCAAAACGATATCGTACGCCGAGATAGTTCAATGCGGCTTCGGCCAGTTCGCTGGAGGCTGATGCCGGCGAATCAATGGCTGCATCCTTGTTGTTGCGACGCAGCTTGGCCTGGGCGATCAAATCACCAATAGGGTCTGAAATCCGGGGATCCCATTCTGATACAGGTTTGTCAGTCGTTGCATCAACCACGCCGTTTTGGGTGATGATGAGTTTCTGGGATTGTTCCTGATCGAGATCGTCGGCGATGGCGACTTGGGAGAAAGTGAAACTACTGAGGGAAATGCAGAGGAGGGAGAGTAATGACCGTCGGAGACGGTTGCGGTAAAAGCTGAAACTGACGAGGGAGTGTGGGGGCATAGTCGTTACATATCGTAAATTATAGGGTGTCCGAACTAGCTTTTCCAAAAGCTGGGCAAATTTTACATAAAAATCAATACGGTCACAACCGATTTATAAAGATTTTCTAGAATGAAATTAAGAAAAATTTACATTTCAGGGCAAAAATTGATCATTTGATTTTTTCAATTCAGATGATCTCGGAGATGACTGAAGTTGGATGAATTTGAAGGCTTCTTACGGTAACTTGCGTTATTGTTTCAGTTCAATGTTATGTCAGGATCAAAAAATGCAGATGTAAAAATAAAATTCAATTGTGACTTATTGGTTCGGGCGGCAAAAATGACCAGGCGAGCAGGTCAGAAAGTGCAATTGTCATGGCAATCATGCCGTGCGATATTGCCTGGATGCGAAGACACGACGAAGTTTACTATTATTTAAGTTTATTGACGGGCATCGTCATTTGAATCAAATGAAGTTAAATGGATTCCTTATGCCTTCTGACAGCGCGGATCACAGACTCAGAGCGTAAGGTTCGCCCGGCGCGGGAGTTTGGGCACGGCCTGAGGGTGCCGCGGCGTTCAGGGCAGCTCACAGGGGCGGCGGTCGGCATCGGTTAAACGACCTGTCTGCCATCCCAGCCCGATACCCCCTATCTTGTTCGCCATATTGTCGGACACGCCACCCAGGCAATGTCAGTCGGCACTGTCCGGGCTACAGCGCGCCATCGCCAGGGTAGCGGTCGTGCCGGGGCTCGGCAACGGGCCTGCATGGTTCTATACAGGTTGTTGCGGATTACCTTTTGATTTATTCTCGGCTAATATATATAGAACACGGCTATAGAACACGGCTGAATGCGCACTGCGTGATCAGGCCAGCACGAATCATCAGCTTTAACTATTTAACACTATACGTACAGGAGACCGCTTATATGTCCACTTCAATTGAGTCCGTACTCGTCGAAAACCGCGTATTTCCGCCTAATGACGATTTTGTCCGGAATGCTGTGGTATCGGGTATGGATGCTTATAAAGCACTCTACAAGGAAGCTGAGGATGACTTCGAGGGATTCTGGAAGCGTCAGGCAAACGAACACCTTCGCTGGATCAGGCCGTTCACCCAGGTTCTGGATGCGTCAGGGGCGCCGTTTTACAAGTGGTTCGCCGATGGCGAGCTGAACGTTTCGTATAACTGTCTGGACAAGCACGTCGTGGAGGGGCGCGGGGACCAGACTGCCATTATTTTCGAAGCCGATGACGGGGCGGTCACGCCGGTCACCTATAATGAATTGCTGGCCCGGGTCAGTCGCTTTGCCAACGGACTCAAGCAGGCAGGATACAAGAAGGGCGACACTGCCATCATTTATCTGCCCATGTCCATCGAGGCTGTCGTGGCCATGCAGGCATGCGCGCGCCTGGGTATCATCCACTCCGTGGTGTTTGGCGGGTTCTCGGCCAAGAGCCTGCATGAACGTATTGTCGATGTTGGCGCATCGCTGGTCATTACCGCAGATGGTCAATATCGCGGTGGCAAAGCACTGTCGCTGAAGCCTGCTGTTGATGAAGCGCTGGCACAGAACAATACCGAAAAGGTGCGCTCGGTCATCGTTTATCGCCGCACCGGTGTCGAAAGCGATTGGACTGAAGGCCGCGATATTTGGTGGAGCGACTTCGAAGAAAAGCAGTCTGATGTCTGCGAGCCGGTCGCCATGAATGCTGAAGACCCGCTGTTCATTCTCTATACATCGGGCTCCACCGGCAAGCCAAAAGGCGTGCAACACTCCTCTGCTGGCTATTTGCTATGGGCGCAGCTTACCGTAAAGTGGACATTTGATCAGCAGCCGGGCGATGTTTTCTGGTGCACTGCCGACGTTGGCTGGATCACCGGCCACACGTATGTCACTTACGGTCCGCTGGCTGCGGGCCTGACTCAGGTGGTATTCGAGGGCGTGCCAACGTATCCGAATGCCGGCCGCTTCTGGGACATGATCGCCCGTCACAAGGTCACCACCTTTTACACCGCTCCCACCGCGATTCGTTCCCTGATCAAGGCTGCTGATGCGGACGCCAAGGTGCATCCGAACAGTTTCGATTTATCCAGCCTGCGCATCATTGGTTCTGTGGGTGAGCCCATCAATCCGGAAGCCTGGGTTTGGTACTATAAAAATGTGGGCAAAGAACGTTGCCCCATTGTTGATACCTGGTGGCAAACAGAAACGGGCGGCCAGATGATTACGCCATTGCCCGGGGCAACGCCGCTCAAGCCTGGATCCTGCACATTGCCACTACCTGGCATCTTTGCCGCCATCGTTGATGAAACCGGTGAAGACGTGCCTAACGGCAAGGGCGGTTTCCTGGTCATCAAAAAGCCGTGGCCTGCCATGATTCGCAACGTGTGGGGAGATCAGGAGCGTTATAAGAACAGTTATTTCCCGCCCGAATTCCGCGGCTACTATCTGGCTGGTGACGGCGCACAACGCGATGCGGACGGCTATTTCTGGATCATGGGGCGCATTGATGATGTGCTGAACGTCTCTGGTCACCGCCTGGGTACCATGGAAGTGGAGTCGGCATTGGTATCGCATGAGCTGGTTGCCGAAGCGGCTGTTGTCGGCCGGCCTGACGCCACGACCGGTGAGGCTGTGGTCGCCTTTGTGGTGCTCAAGCGCGAGCGTCCCCACGGCGACGAGGCCAAAGAGATTGCCAAACAGTTGCGGGACTGGGTTGCCAAAGAAATCGGCCCGATTGCCAAGCCCAAGGACATCCGCTTTGGCGACAATCTTCCCAAAACACGTTCAGGCAAAATCATGCGGCGTTTGCTACGTGTGGTGGCCAAGGGCGAAGAGGTCACACAGGACGTCTCCACGCTTGAAAACCCGGCTATTCTTGAGCAATTGACTGAGTCCGTCTGAACGGACCAGAATGGTTGGAAACATTGAACCCGGCTTGAGCCGCGTTCAATGAATACTGGCAATAAAAACCGACAACGAACCGGGCGCAAATCCGTGAGAACAGATTTCAGCCCGTTTTCGTGTGTGCCGGTCGGTCTTTTGTCATCGGCAGGCAGATATAGCGTATCGAAATGCTAAAGCCTTGTTGTATCTCTTTGTAGTTGTTCCTTGTGGTTGTGATGTTCATGGCTAGCGCCTGCCACCACAGCACTAAGGAAAAAACTGCCAGCGTGCTCAATGCGCTGGCAGTTTTTTTTTATTGAACAAGCCTACAGGGGTGTAATGGTCAGCCCCAGTGAGGCTGGCCGGCAAGGCAAAGCGCAAATTAAAGGCCGTTGTATACGGGACCTTCTCCGCCCTGAGGTGCAACCCACACGATGTTCTGGGTGGGATCCTTGATGTCACAGGTCTTGCAGTGCACACAGTTCTGCGCATTGATTTGCAGGCGATCCTGGTTCTGATCGTCCTTGACGAACTCGTAGACGCCGGCAGGGCAGTAGCGTTGCTCGGGACCGGCATAGACGCGCAGATTGGTGTCGACCGGAATCGAGGCATCTTTCAGTGTCAGGTGCACCGGCTCGTTTTCTTCATGGTTGGTGTTCGATATAAAAACCGAGGTCAACCGATCAAAGGTGAGCTTTCCATCCGGTTTTGGATAGTCTATCTTTGCGCACTCGGCAGCCGGTTTCAGGCACTCGTGATCGGCTTTGGTGCGATGAATCGTCCAGGGCATTTTACCCTTGAAGACCAGTTGCTCGATACCGGTCATGAGCGTAGCGATCAGCCGTCCTTTTTTGAACCACTGCTTGAAGTTGCGAGCCTTGTTCAGCTCTTCATACAGCCAGCTCTTTTCAAAGGCAATGGGGTAAGCCGACAGAATATCCTGACTGCGTTCGGCCGTGAGTGCTTCGAAGGCTGCCTCGGCTGCCAGCGATCCGGTCTTGATGGCGGCATGGCTACCCTTGATGCGGCTTGCATTCAGGAAGCCGGCCTCGCAGCCGATAAGCGCGCCACCCGGGAAAACCAGTTTGGGCAGAGATAGCAGACCGCCGGCGGTAATGGCGCGAGCGCCATACGCGATGCGCTTGCCGTTTTCGAAATAGGGCCGGATACTTGGATGGGTTTTATAACGCTGAAATTCATCAAAGGGTGACAACCAGGGGTTGGTGTAGTCCAGGCCAACCACCATGCCGACCATGACAAGATTATCTTCCAGGTGATACAGGAAAGAACCTCCGTAGGTATCGGAATCCAGAGGCCAGCCAGCGGTGTGCACCACCAGGCCTTTTTTGAATTTTGCCGGATCAATTTCCCACATTTCCTTGATGCCAATGCCATAGCTTTGTGGGTCACGTCCCTGGTCAAGCTTGAATTTCTCGATCAGCTGACGTCCCAACTGGCCGCGTGAGCCTTCGGCAAACAAGGTGTATTTGGCGTGTAGTTCCATGCCAGGCTGATAATGCGCGGTCTGGTTACCGTCACGGTCCAGGCCCATATCGCCGGTAGCCACGCCGCGAATACCGCCAGCCTCGTTGTACAGCAATTCGGTGGCCGCAAAGCCGGGGAAGATGTCCACGCCCAGCGCTTCGGCCTGTTCGCCGAGCCAGCGCGTTACATAGCCCAGGCGCACGATATAGTTGCCTTCATTATGAAAACAGGGAGGCAGCGCCCACTTTGGTGTGGCCTTTTGTCCGGTTTCGTTCAGGAACAAAAATTGGTCTTCGGTCACCTCGACACCCAGCGGTGCGCCTTTTTCTTTCCAGTCAGGAATGAGTTCGGTCAGCGCCTGCGGATCCATCACCGCACCTGAAAGAATATGCGCGCCAATTTCGCCGCCTTTTTCAAGTACACAGACTGAATAATCCTGTCCTTTTTCCTGACAGAGCTGTTTGAATTTGATCGCCGCAGCCAGACCGGCCGGTCCGCCTCCGACGATGACAACGTCATATTCCATTGATTCGCGTTCTGACATTCGCGCTAACTCCTGAGATAGTGTAATTCTGTATTTAATGTCGATTGTATTGCAATGAGGGCGCAATTGCAGTTCTTTATAGCTGAAGTCGTTGTTAACTGCGCTGAAATGGCAGAATGATCTGACTGGCGGAACTGACTTCGGGCGTTTATTGGATGGAGCCAGCGATCAGCAGCCGGCCAAGCGCACACCAGACAGGAATCGCACGATTTGTTGTACGACGCAGAGCGGGTGCAGAGGGCGCCGGCAGCAAAAAGGTCACAAGAGCAGTGCGCGAGGTTTGTTCGGGGAGTGTGCAGGGTAAATATGCAGGGTAAATATGCAGGGTAAATATGCAGGAGTGCAGATAATGCAAAATGCGGGTTGGGGTGCGACCGCCGCTGGTGGCTGGATGAAGGGCCTGGGGCAGGCGATCCGGTCGTGGTTCTTCATGCTGCGGTGCGAAAAAAAACCATATCGACCTGCGTTTCAAATCGTGCATTCGTACCTAGGACAAGTACCAATAGGACCGGTCAGTGCCGGGTGGGTGTAACAGAAATCTGCTACAGTATCTCCAGTGAAAACAAGGTCATTAAAGGAGATCGCTCATGCCCGATAGTGTATTGTCGGCGCCCTCGCAAGACGGCCTGGCGCAAGGCGAACACCGCCATGTGTTTGCCCTGCGCTGGGCTGATATGGATATGTTGCAACACGTGAACAATACCGTGTATTTCCGTGCCATTGAAGAGGCCCGCATGCAGATTTTCGGTCCAATGCGGCCTCTGTTTGCGCCTGGCACCGGCGTTGTGCTGGCGCGTGCGGAATGTGACTTTCTCAAACCCATGAGCTGGCCAGGCAATATTGAAATCGTGCACCGCCTTGTAAGAATTGGTCGTTCCAGTCTTGATTGCAATATTTATATATGCAAGGAAGGCGAGCCTGATACGCTCTATGCACGTTCGCGTGCCGTCGTGGTTCTCAGTGATCTGGCATCGGGAAAGTCAAGCCCATGGCCGGCAGCGCTGCTTGAGCAGTTGCAAAAGCAGTTTGCGTCAGCCACATCACAAGCTGGTGGATAAGCTGAAAGGCGAATCGGCTTGTGGTTCATGTTTCATTATCAGTAAAGGAAGAGTAAATGGATAAGGTATTTGCAAATGCCAATCTGGCGCTCGAAGGCATCGTAGCCGACGGGCAGATGATCGGCGTTGGTGGGTTCGGCCTTTGTGGCATTCCCGAGGCGTTGATAGCTGCCCTTCGGGATTCCGGCGTCAAAGACCTTACTTGCGTGAGCAATAATGCAGGCGTCGACGGGTTCGGGCTTGGTCAATTGCTCAATACGCGGCAGGTCAGGAAAATGATCGCATCCTATGTGGGTGAGAACAAAGAGTTCGAGCGGCAGTATCTGAACGGAGAGCTGGAGCTGGAATTTACGCCCCAGGGAACGCTGGCAGAAAAGCTGCGCGCCGGGGGTGCGGGTATACCAGCTTTCTTTACACGCACCGGAGTGGGCACCATTGTTGCCGATGGCAAGGAAATTCGCGAGTTCGACGGACACCAGTATGTGATGGAGCGCTCGCTGGCACCCGATGTGTCCCTCGTCAAGGCCTATATTGCCGACCGCAGTGGCAATCTGATTTTCCGCAAGACAGCGCGCAACTTTAACCCCAATGTTGCGATGGCCGGCAAAATCACCGTGGCCGAAGTGGAAAAAATCGTTGAAATAGGCGAGCTGGACCCCGACCAGATTCATCTTCCCGGCATTTACGTGCAGCGCATCGTACTGAACGAGAATCCTGAGAAACGGATTGAACAACGCACCACACGTCCGTCCAAAGGAGAATAAACATGGCTTGGAATCGCGATCAAATGGCTGCGCGTGCAGCAAAAGAACTGCAGGATGGATTCTATGTGAATCTGGGTATCGGCCTGCCTACGCTGGTGGCTAATCACGTGCCGCCAGGCGTGGAAGTGTGGCTGCAATCGGAAAATGGCCTGCTGGGCATTGGCCCTTTTCCTACAGAAGAGGAAATTGATCCGGACATGATCAATGCGGGCAAGCAGACTGTCACGACGCTGCCCGGTTCGTCCATTTTTTCATCTGCAGATTCATTTGCCATGATTCGTGGCGGCAAAATCAATCTGGCCATTCTGGGCGCCATGCAGGTATCGGAAAAGGGCGATCTGGCCAACTGGATGATTCCTGGCAAGATGGTCAAGGGCATGGGCGGTGCGATGGATTTGGTAGCTGGTGTGGGCCGTGTCATTGTGCTGATGGAGCATGTGGCTCGTAAGAAAGACGGTACGACCGACATCAAATTGTTGCCCGAATGTAACCTGCCATTGACGGGGGTGGGGGTCGTTGATGTGATCATTACCGATCTGTGCGTCATGGAAGTAACGGACAATGGTTTGAAGGTCCTCGAGCTTGCCCCTGACGTTACTATCGAAGAAGTGCAGGAAAAAACCAAGGCAAAACTGGATATCTCTGCTCTTGCCTGATCGGCTTCAGTGTGCCGAACAAGCGCCCCGCATTGTCTGACTCATTCACTGCCTTATTGCACGTGCTTCAGTCTTCAATGCGGGGCGCTTTTTGTTTGTTGAAAAAAACATAACATGCGTTCACGTCCGTTGACGGTGAAGGCGTGTGCGGCATCGGACCAGCAACGGCATACCCTGGCTCGCCCCCACTCTTTGCCGATATGTCGCCTATGCGCCGTTATGTATTTGGCTGGGTAAGACCTACGGCGCAACCTTGATGACGCGCGTCGCGTTTGCAGCAACAACGTGATCATCCTGAGTGAGCGGTTGCATCAAACGCAATGGTTTGCCCGACTGAATATCGATCAGTTGTGAGTGCGCCTCTTCGGGTGCGAACAAATGCTGTTCCCCCCACTGCCGCAGTGCCACTACGACCGGAAAAAGCGTCTCGCCCTTCGAGGTTAGAACGTATTCCTGATAGGCGGTGCCATCGGATGCGGGTCGCACCTCAAAAATGCCGGCTTCGACCAGGTTGCGCAGGCGATCGGCCAGAATACTGCGAGCAATCCCCAGGCCACGTTGAAAATCGCTGAATCGGCGTGTGCCATCGAAGGCGTCCCGCAGCAACAGCAACGACCAGCGGTCCCCAACCAGATTGACTGAACGTGCCACGGGGCAGGTCTCGTCCTGTTTTTCTTGATGTCTGGCCATGCTGACTCCTTGTCTGTCACCTGAATGGTCGGAAAAAAATCAAATCAGTATCATTTTAATACCAGTTGCTCTACAATCAAACTAGTCTTTATTTGAAACTAGTTTGATTGGGGAATTTTTATGCATGCATATCAAGAGGCAAACGGTTACCAGCCGCAGCGTCGGATGCCGCGTGCGCTGGTCGCACTGTTTGCTGGCGCCAGTGGCTTGAGCGTGGCTAACGTCTATTATGCCCAGCCGCTGCTGGACGCATTGGCAGCAGACTTCTCCATTAGTCATGCAGCCGTCGGCGGTGTCATCACGTTTACTCAGATCGGCTGTGCGTTGGCCTTATTGCTGTTGGTGCCGTTGGGCGACCAAATGGATCGGCGCCGTCTGGTGCTAATCCAATTAGTCGCGCTGTTTACCGCGTTACTTGGTGTTGGCCTGGCGAGATCTTCCATGGCTTTAATGGTCGGCATGTTGATGGTCGGTTTGCTGGGTACGGCGATGACGCAGGGATTGATTGCATACGCCGCCACGGCAGCAGCGCCGGGCGAGCGGGGGCGGGTGGTCGGAGCAACCCAGAGCGGTGTGGTCATCGGGTTATTGTCGGCACGGGTGCTGGCCGGTGTGGTCGCTGATCTTGCAAGCTGGCGCGGGGTGTATTTTTTTTCGGCCCTGCTGATGCTCGCGCTGGGACTGATGTTGCTGCGCGCGTTGCCGGCACAAGCGGCGCCTGTACGGCGGCTGTCCTATGGGCAACTGTTGCTATCGATGTTTACGCTGCTGTGCCAGGAGCGGGTGTTGCAGATTCGCGGAGGGATTGCATTGCTGATGTTCGCCGCCTTCAGCGTTTTCTGGAGTGCGCTGGTCCTGCCGCTGAGTGCGTCACCGTACTCCTTGTCACATACCGCTATTGGTGCATTCGGGCTGGTGGGTGTGGTGGGCGCCTTGGGCGCAGCCCGCGCAGGGCACTGGGCGGACCAGGGGTTTGGTCAAAAGACCAGTGCTCTGGCGCTCATGCTGTTGCTCGTTTCCTGGCTGCCGCTGTCGTTGGTATCGCATTCCCTTTGGTGGCTGATCGTTGGCATTATTGCCTTGGATCTGGGTGGCCAGGCCATTCACGTGACGAATCAAAGCATGCTTTTCAACACACAAGTGCAGGCGCATAGTCGCCTGGTCGGATGTTATATGCTGTTTTATTCAGTCGGCAGC
>Ga0160469_100747_pt1 | contig 11910 bp, 10 predicted proteins | sample HID1972M_E11MG_FD_108246 | JGI IMG/M metagenome (GOLD analysis project Ga0160469, IMG submission 108246) | Enriched pill bug-associated microbial communities from UW Madison campus, WI, USA - HID1972M_E11 MG | ecosystem: Host-associated > Arthropoda: Insects > Digestive system > Unclassified ...
TAGGATAAAGATATAATTTTTAACGTTAAGCAGAAAAGACTAAAGATGATTTAACGCATTTTAAAACATTTTCATAAAGACTCTGTTATTTCTTTCAATCAAACAAACATGCTTATGAAAACTTTTGGAATTATTCTTACTATTTTGGGTATCGTAATGCTCATATGGACGGGTTTTAGCTATACGAAACAAGAAAAGGTAGTAGATATCGGCCCTTTAGAGGTAAATGCTGATAAAGAAAAGCAAGTTAACTGGCCCTCTTATACAGGTGGTATTTTACTTGTAGCAGGAGTAGTTTTAATTTTAACAGATAAGAAGAGAGCTTAAAATCAATTTTTATAAAAGAGCCCCGTTGGATATCCAGCGGGGCTCTTTTATTATCGTTTAGTTAAGTCAACATAACTACGTTCAGCTTCACCTACATATACTTGACGTGGACGGCCAATCGGCTCCTTGTTAGTACGCATTTCACGCCACTGAGCAATCCAGCCAGGAAGTCTGCCCAGTGCAAATAAAACAGTAAACATATCCGTTGGAAAACCAAGTGCCCGGTAAATAATCCCTGAATAGAAATCAACATTTGGATAAAGCTTTCTTTCTATAAAGTAAGGATCATTAAGAGCAGCATTTTCAAGTTTTTTTGCAATTTCCAGTACCGGATCATTAATTCCTAATTTTTCCAATACTTCATCACAAGCCTTCTTGATAATGTTAGCCCGAGGATCGAAGTTTTTATATACCCGATGACCAAAGCCCATTAAACGGAAAGGATCATTTTTATCCTTAGCTTTCGCTATCCATTTATCACAATCTCCGCCATCGTTTTTGATCTTTTCAAGCATTTCAATTACTGCTTGATTAGCTCCTCCATGAAGCGGGCCCCATAAGGCAGATATCCCTGCAGAAATAGATGCAAATAAATTAGCTTGTGATGATCCTACAATACGAACCGTAGAAGTTGAACAATTTTGCTCATGGTCTGCATGCAGGATTAATAAAGTATTCATGGCAGAAACAGTTACCGGATCAATTTCAGTCTGCTCGGTTCTTTGGCCAAAGATCATGTTTAAAAAGTTGGTCACATAATCCAGATCGTTAGAAGGATAGATTAGCGGATGACCCAATGATTTCTTATATATCCATGAAACGATGGTTGGCATTTTTGCCAATAATTGAATAACCGTTAAGTCTTCTTCTTCTTCTGTGGTATTTGCGTTCAGAGACTCCGGATAAAATGCAGATAATGCACCCACCAAAGCAGATAACAGACCCATAGGATGAGACTTTGATGGAAAACCATCAAAGAACTTTTTCATGTCTTCATGAATAAGTGTATGCCTTCTTACTGTCATCCGAAAAGTTTCCAGTTCGTTTGCAGTTGGCAATTCTCCATAAATCAATAAATAAGCAACTTCAACAAAAGTTGATTTTGAAGCTAATTCTTCAATGGCATAACCACGATAACGAAGAATACCCTTTTCACCATCAAGAAATGTAATGGCACTTTTTGTGGCACCTGTATTTTTAAATCCAGGGTCAAGTGTAATATATCCTGTTTGATCACGGAGTTTTGAAATATCAATCGCTTTCTCATTCTCTGTTCCAGTAATTACAGGTAATTCTAAGTTATTTTCCCCAATTTTTAAAGAAATAGTTTCAGACATATTTAAATTTGGTTTTATACAAAAGTAATTAATTCGGTTAGAATTTATGATGTACGTATACAGAATAAACTCTGATCTATAGTAAATATTAAAATGATGTTAAGATATATCCCTAACCACGAATTTCGTGGTCAGAACGTCTAAAAGTAGCAAAATTTAAATAAAACACACCAATTATATTTAATTTTTTAATCAGATATTACAACCGAATTACCAATTAGCTTATTTCCAGTTTTTAATGACGATATAAAACTAATATTAGTTAAATTTTTCTTTTAAAGCAGCTAGTTTTGCCTGCATATCTAATTGGCTATCATTATTTGAGCGTTTTTTAATTTTAACCGGCTTCTTTTTAGGGATTGGTGCTTGCTCATTTCTCATTGATAATGCGATTCGCTTTCGGGCGACATCTACTTCTGTGACCCGTACCTCTACTTGCTGGTTTACCTTTAATACCTCATTTGGATCTTTCACATATCGGTTTGAAAGCTGACTCAAATGAACCAGGCCATCTTGATGAACACCAATATCAACAAAAGCTCCGAAATTCGTGATATTGGTAACCAAACCAGGTAAAACCATCCCCTCCTTTAAATCAGCAATACCGTTTATGCCTTCCGCGAAAACAAAAGCTTCAAATTGATCACGCGGATCTCTTCCTGGTTTTGCCAGCTCAGAAAAAATATCATTTAAAGTTGGTAAACCCACTGTATCGTTCACATAATCTTGCAGTTTGATGCTTTTCCTAAGCTTATCATTCTTTAACAGATCTGAAACTGAACTCTTAGAGTCTTTTGCTATCTTTTCAACAAGCGAATACCGCTCAGGGTGAACAGCACTAGCATCTAAAGGGTTTTCTGCATCCGTAATCCTTAAAAATCCGGCTGCCTGTTCAAATGCCTTTCCTCCTAATCGTGGAACCTTTTTTAAATCCTCCCGTGATTTAAAAGGACCATTATCATTCCTATAAGAAATGATGTTATTTGCTAAGGCAGGCCCTAAACCTGAAACATAAGCTAAAATCTGTCTGGATGCTGTATTTAGCGAAACTCCTACTGCATTTACACAACTACTTACGGTTTCATCCAAGGAAGATTGTAATTTTGATTGATCCACATCGTGTTGATATTGACCAACTCCTATTGATTTAGGATCTATTTTAACTAACTCTGCCAACGGATCCATTAATCTTCTGCCGATGGATATTGCTCCTCTAACTGTAATGTCATAATCAGGAAATTCTTCTCTGGCAACAGGCGATGCCGAATAGATAGAAGCCCCGTTTTCATTGACCATCACTACAATGGTCGAAGAAGGGACAATACTCCGGATAAATGTTTCTGTTTCTCTTCCTGCAGTACCATTACCAATGGCAATAGCCTGAATTGAAAATTTACTTATTAAATCTGTAACGATCTTTTCAGCATCTTTTAATTTTCCTTGCCCGGTATGTGGATATATCACATTATTATCAAGAAATTTACCTTGCTCATCTAAACAAACAATTTTACATCCGGTACGAAAGCCAGGGTCAATAGCCATTAACCTTTTTTGCCCCAGCGGGGCTGCTAATAGCAACTGACGAGCATTTTCAGTGAACACCCGTATGGCTTCATCATCTGCTTTTTGCCGCGTTAATACCCGTATTTCTGTTTCAATGGAAGGTTTGATCAATCGTTTATAGCTATCTTGGGTGGCAAGTGCTATCTGCTTAGCGCTATCATTGTTTCCCTTCTTAAACTCTTTATTTAAGATGTCAATTGCATCTTCTTCATCAACAAGTAATTCCAACTTTAAAAAACCTTCCTTTTCGCCACGGCGCATAGCCAGCAATCTATGTGAAGCGACCGTTTTAACAGGCTCTTTCCAATCAAAATAATCTTTGTATTTCTGGGCACTTTCTTCTTTTTCTGCAATCAATGTTGATTTAAAATTCCCTTTTTCAAAGAATAGTTCACGAATCTTTGAACGTATCGATGCATTTTCAGAAAACAATTCAGCTAAGATATCCCGCGCCCCTTGTAAAGCATCCTCTGCAGATTCAACCTCTTTGTCGGAATCAATAAAATCGCTTGCAATGTTTAAAAGATCATTATTCTCTTGTAAAAGTAATAGGTCTGCTAAAGGCTGCAATCCTTTTTCTCTTGCTACACTTGCCTTTGTTTTTCTTTTTGGTTTGTATGGCAAATAAATATCCTCGAGAATACTAAGTGTTTCTGCCTCATTAAGCATCTTTATTAGTTCAGGAGTAAGTTTCTGCTGCTCTTCAATAGATTTAAAAATAGCTTCCCTCCTTTTATCAAGCTCTTGTAATTGCTTTAATAAATCGCGGACAGCCGTTATTTGAACCTCATCGAGTCCATTGGTCATTTCTTTCCGGTAACGCGCAATAAAAGGAATGGTTGCTCCTTCTTCAAGTAAAGAAATGGTACTTTTTACCTGATTGCCTGCTAAGGCAAGCTCTTGAGAGATTTTAGATTCGTAATTCATGAATTTACAAGGGAATGAAATCTTAATTTAGTCGAATAGAAAAGCCGAAAATAAATTCCGGCTTATCAATAATTTATAAAGGATTATATTTGGTTTACTCTGTTTTAGAACTTGGAACCTCTGTGTTTTCAGGAGTTTCAGTTGATTCTGGAACTTCAACACTTGAAGCAGGTGTTGCTTCGTCTGCGTGTACACTGTAATCGTAATTTGGTTGGTAATGGCCATCATACTCTGGATTATAATTTGGATCCAATGTTGGGTCGCTATAATCTTCAGTTGAAGCTGTCGCAGGAGAATTAACTGTCGGATCATCCGCATTTGCAGCTTCTTCTGTAGAAGGCCGCGTGCTTTCTACACTATTTGTAGCATCACTGTTAGCTGAAGCAGATGAATTTTCTGTTATGGCTTTTGGTGCAGATGTTTTCTCAACATCCTTCTCGAAATCGTTAATTTGATCGTTAATATCTCGTTTAATGGTTTCTGAAGCATCTTTAAACTCCCTTAACCCTTTACCCAGACCACGTGCTAACTCTGGAAGTTTCTTGCCTCCAAAGAGAAACAACGCAATCACGAAAATGAAAATCATTTCCTGTCCGCCGATGTTTAAAAATAAAAGAATTGAACTTTGCATATTTTTCTATTGTTGGTTATTGATTGTTCAAAGTTATTATTTTTTAGGAATAATGATGAATATTAATCGGATAAATGAATCTTGTTTATTGGCGTATAAATACCCTATTTGCACGTCAGTTCCAAAGGAAATAAGATATCCGTATCTTTGCCGGATTAAAAAAATCAGGACTTGAAAGCATATTTCTCAAAATACATACCTTATTACCGCTCAAACTTGCACCTAGCAGGTCCGATTATGATTTCCCAACTGGGTCATACCTTGGTGCATACTGCTGATAGTGTTATTGTTGGGCATTTTGCAGGTACCGTTCCTTTAGCTGCTGTGTCTTTGGTAAATAGTGTTTTTATGATCGTTATGGTTGTCGGGCTGGGAATAGCTTTTGGTTTAACCCCATTGGTTGCTCAGGAAAATGGCCGTAATAACAAAGATGAATGCGCCAGGTTATTTTCAAACAGCATCTTTCTGAATATAATTTCAGGAATAATCTTATTTTTCATGGTTTATTATGGTTCTATGGCCATGCTAACCCATCTTGATCAAGATCCGGCAGTTGTAATAGAAGCCAAACCCTATTTATTAATCTTGAGTATTTCAATTATCCCAATCATGGTGTTTAGTGCTTTTAAGCAATTTGCAGAAGGTTTAGGCTTTACCAGGCAAGCTATGCGGATTACCATTTGGGGAAACGTACTGAATGTTATTATAGCTATTATATTTGTTAAAGGGATGTTTGGCATCAAACCTATGGGAGTTAGTGGTGTGGGATACGCTACTTTAATAGACCGCTGTTTAATGGCATTGGTAATGGGGGTTTATATTTTTAATTCAAAAGATTTTCGACCGTATATTAAGCACTTTATATGGAAGCAAATCGATTGGGTCCGGTCGGTTAATATTCTGAAGATAGGTTCACCGGTTGCCATGCAGTATGTTTTTGAAATCGGAGCCTTTGCAGCAGCCTCTATTTTAGCGGGGCAACTGGGTGCTGTAGAGCAAGCAGCTCATCAAGTAGCAATTAACCTGGCAGCCATAACTTATATGGTAGCAACAGGAATAGCCTCAGCTGCTACGATACAGGTGGGTAATAGTTTTGGAAAAAACAACCTGAACCGTCTGTTCAGTTTTTCTGCTTCAAGCTATCATATTGTGTTGGTATTTATGCTATTTACTGCCTGTCTGTTTGTTGTTTTAAACAAGCAATTACCCTGGATATTTACTGCCGACACTGCTGTAATTTACCTAGCATCCCAGCTATTGATCATTGCAGGCTTATTTCAGCTATTTGATGGTACACAAGCTGTGGGTCTGGGTATTTTAAGAGGTATGAGTGATGTTAATAAACCAACCTTTATCGTATTTGTTGCTTATTGGATTATTGGTTTACCTATTAGTTACTATTTAGGAATCCATCTCGGATATGGCCTGGAAGGTATTTGGTATGGTTTAACCATTGGATTGATGACTTCCTCTCTTCTGCTCTTTCTTCGTTACCGCACAAAAACACGTCATTTATTAAATAAACCGTTTTAATAAAATAGTTAGAATTCTACTTATTCAATACTATCTTCTTCTTTATCAGCAGGACTTTCCAATTTATCCGGACTTACAATATGTCGAATTACCCATCCTTCTTTGCCTTCTTTAGGGCCTCTTTCAAAGAATACAGTAAATCTTTCGATGCTTCCCTCCGGATCTTGAAAATAGATTTCAAGATTAATCTCATTCTCAGCTTCTAAATCAGCATCATTGAGCTTTGATAATTCTTCAAAAGCTTTTTTCTTTATTTCATCTTCGTTGCGCATATACTTAATACAATTATTAGACTCGTCTTGTTTTATATTCTCAAAAACCTATTGAATAGATGTCCCGTAGTATCTTCGTTAAAAGGGCCAAAAAAACGAAGACTCAACGAAGGTATCACTCGGTATATACGGGATCATGTAAAGCAAGGTCATTACCAGTCTATTTCCTGGTATGAAGAAATTGAAGTTTACCTAAAAAATTAATGATTGAAAGTTGAATTTTATACGAAATGACTTAACAGCAATACACCGCATAAACCAAGTATGGACACTAAGCTTTCCATTACAGTCCAGGTAGTGAATGTTTCCTTAAGCGAGAGATTAAAATACTCCTTAAACATCCAGAAGCCGGTGTCATTTACGTGGGAGAGCATCAAACTTCCTGCACCTACAGAAAGCACCATTAGTTCGGCAGGAGCATCCGGCCCTATCAATGGCAAAACCATCCCTGAGGCTGTTAATGCAGCTACAGTGGCCGATCCTAAGGTTATACGCAATAGTGCGGTAATTATCCAGGCAAGCAGTAAAGGCGATAGCTGTAAGGTTGCAGCAATCTCTTTTACGGTATCCCCAACACCGCTATCTACTAATATCTGTTTAAAGGCCCCGCCGGCAGCAATAATCAGAATGATCATTGCAATGCTCTTTACCCCTTCAGTGCAAGACTCCATGGCTTCTGCAATGGGTGTATCTTGTACAATTACAGCGATAACGACTGAAGCAAGTAAAGCAACAGTTGGATCGGCGATGAAAGCAAAAAATGTATGCGAAAGCGACTCTGGTATAATGCTGGCACCGATGGTTCCGGCAATGATGATAAAAACCGGTAATAGCGCAACCAGAAAACTTTTAAAGGCAGAAGGTAAGTTTGTATCAGAAGAAAAGGAATTCATATCAAAGCTTACTCCTTTTTCTCTTTTTATGATGAATCGGGGGAAATAAACCCCTGCTATTATAGAGATAGGTATCGTTAAAACAAGTCCGTATAATAGTGTCATCCCTAAATCAGCATCTAATATAGCTGCTAAAGCAACTGGTCCCGGATGCGGAGGTAGAAAACCATGAGTAACCGATAATGCTGCTGCCATGGGTATACCAATGTATAATTTAGGTAATCCGGTAGCTGAGGCAATTGCAAATACAAGTGGGATCAGTACTACGAAACCCGCATTGTAGAATAAAGGGATACCTACCAATAAACCGGTAAGTAGTACAGCCCATTGGATATTATCATATCCAAAAGACTTCATCAGTACAAATACTATTTTTTTTGCTGCTCCGCTATCTTCAATCAGTTTACCCATCATCGCTCCCAGCGCAAGCACCATAACCATGCTCCCAAGCGTGCTTCCTATTCCATTTCCGATGGAGTCCATTACCGTTAATACAGGCATTCCGAGGAATAAACCGGTAAGGATGGCAACAATAAGAAGAGAAATCATTGGACTTAACTTCTTAAGAATAAGAATAAAAAGCAGTATAATGCCTAGAAGTACGATTAATAAGGACGACATAATTAATTGTTCATTTGATAAAACTGATGCATGGTTTCCTTTAAATTGGAATAAAGAAGTTTAAAGATGGTAAAATTCTCCGAATAAATTTTGGAGTTTACGGGGTTCGGTTCAATGGTTTTTAGATTGGTATATTTTGAAGTAGGATAATTCTTGATCAAATTCAGGGATTTCATGGCCAGAAAGGCAGCACCAACTGAGGATGCATCTTCGGTTTGAACAACCACCAATTTCTTTGCTGTTATATCAGCCAGTGTTTGTACCCATACATTCGATTTTACAAATCCGCCACTTATATTAATCTGTGTAATGGGTTCGGCATTTTGCTGAACAGTATCCAGAACATCTTTCATTGCATAGCAAACTCCTTCTAAAACAGCCCTTGAAAAATGCTGCTGGCTGTGTTGAAGCTTGATGCCAAAGAAAGTACCACAGCTTTCGCTATCCCAGATAGGTGCGCGTTCTCCGGTTAAGTAAGGTAAAAAGATTAATCCGCTGCTGCCTGCCGGCACCTCTCCTATTTGCTTAAAAAGCTGATCATAGCTTTCATCAGTTGGCTTACCGTCCGTGATATTTTTTAGCCACCATTGCATAGCAATACCGCCATTATTGATAGGGCCACCACAAATGAAAGTATCCTGATCAAGAATATAGCTAAAGGGCATGGACTTCTCGTCTGGCAAAGATACTTTGCTGGCAATCCGGATGGCACCGCTTGTGCCTATAGTCATTACCGCTACGCCTGGTTTATTGGCCATACTTGCAAGATTTGCTAAACAGCCATCGCTTGCACCTATTACAAAAGAAAGACCTTCCTGAAGGAAATTAAGTTCTTGACTTTGATTATGGCTTTTAAATTCTTTTGTGTAATTGGTAGGTACCGGTTCAGATAATGCATGTTCATTTATACCAATTAAAGCCAATGCTGGTTGATGCCAAGATAGTTTGTTGATATCGAATAAACCGGTGCAGGATGCTATGGAATGATCAATTTTATACTCCTGAAAGAGTTTATACCAAAGATATTCTTTAATGGAGATGAATTTATGCGCCTTGTTAAGTAGTTCTGGCTGATTTTCTTTTATCCAGATCAACTTGCATAAAGGCGACATAGCATGAAGCGGTGTGCCGGTATCTTTATAAATGGCTAAACCTTCAGTAGTATTACTTAACCTTTTTGCAATATCACAACTTCTACTATCTGCCCAGGTCATCATTGGTGCTAAAGGCCTGCAATCTTTATCCACAGCAAGCAGACTGTGCATGGCGCTGCTTAAACTGATAGCCAAAGGCTGAGTTCCTATTTTCTGAATAACGTCTTTAATACATGTTATAAATGCCTCCCATATCTGTTCAGGGTTTTGCTCGTGGTAACCGGGTTTTGGAGAATTGAAGGAATAATATTGTTGAGAAGTTTCAAACGACTTACATTGAAGATCTACCGATACAGCTTTGACACTGCCTGTACCGATATCTATTCCTAAAACATACTTCATAGTTGGGATTTATCGTGACAATATAGAGTTTTTAAATAAAAAAGAAATGGTAAATGATTAATTGAGAAAACAATTTTTACAATAATTTTTATTTAGATTAATTCTAAATTTATATATTTGGGAATTATTACTATTCAAAGATTTATTTATTCAATTATAATTATGAGTACTATACAAGTAGACCAAAAGAAAGTTAAACCCAAACCGCCAACGATTGATGAATTAATTGGTAATTCAAAATCCGTGATTCTTGCAACTTTAGATTCCGAGGGCAATCCGGTAGCAAGTTATGCGCCTTTCGTTCATTTGAACGGAACTTTCCAGATTATTGTTTCTTTTATGGCGAAACATACCAGGAATTTACGTGACAGAAAAAAAGTTTCCGTTATGTTTATTGAAGACGAATCGACCGTAAAACAGATTTATGCACGCGACCGTTTGACTTTGGATTGTGAACCTGTATTGGTAGAACAAGGAAGTGAATTTTGGAACCAGGCTGTGGATGAATTGAAAACTCGTCATGGCAAAGTTGTGGAAGTGCTTACCGGTATGAATGATTTTATCATGTTTGATCTGCAACCAAAGAAAGGTTCATATGTAAACGGATTTGGAAGCGCTTATTCAATAAATGCTGATTTATCCATCAATGAACACGTTCGTGGTGCACACGGTCAGCATGAAGCTGCGGAAGCAAAATAAAAATTAATATTTAATGATATAAGAATCCTTATCAGTGTTCCCAACATTGCTAAGGATTTTTTTATCATCGTTAGCTAATCCTACAACACCCCCTATTACAATAATTGCCGGATTGCACAATCCTTCTGCCGAAGCTGCCATTTTAAGATCTTCTGCTTTGCAAATTATTTTGCGCTGATTTGGTAAAGATCCGTTTTCGATGATACATGCCTGAACGGAACCTTTACCGGCCTGTGAGTATATTTGTGATATTTCTTCTAGTTTATTCATTCCCATATAAATAACGACTGTTGATTTGCTCTGAACCGCTAAATGTAAATCGGTTGATAAGGACTCATCTTTCCGGGTGCCGGTTATAACCCATAAACCTTCACTAATTCCGCGGTGTGTTAATGGAATATCATATAAGCCACAGGATTGCATGCTGCTAATTCCTGGAATATAGGTTGCTTCTATGCCATTTTCTTGTGCAAAAGCGAATTCTTCAAAGCCTCTGCCAAAAATATAAGGGTCTCCGCCTTTCAATCTGACCACATTTCCTCTTGAGAGAGCATAAAATTTGATTAAATCGTTAATTTCTTGTTGTGTTGTTGAGGTTTGATATGGTTTTTTGCCAACATAGACCTTCAAACAGTCGGAATTTGCAAGATTTAACACTTCATTATCTACTAAGTTATCATATAGTATTGTTTTTGCGCTTGTAATTATCTTAAAAGCCTTAAGAGTTAGTAATTCTTTGTCGCCAGGACCACATCCAACTATATATAATTGTATGTTTTTAGTTTTTATACTATTAATTTTCATTAGTTTATTAATTATTTTATACTACTATTCAAAAATAACTAAAAAATATTGAAAATATTTGAACAAAAATCAATGATATTTGTAATAATATATAAATAAATAAATATATTTGATGTATAAAATAATTATTTGTTGTTTTTTGATGTAAATACTTAAAAATATACCTCAATGAAGAAAAAAAATATAGTTTTAGTAGGAAATGGAATGGTTTCATATAAATTTTGCGAGAAAATTATATCCAAATCGCAAGATTTCGATATAAAAATCTTTAGTGAGGAATCTAGAAGAGCATATGATCGGGTTCATTTGAGTGAATTTTTTAATGGGCAATCATCAGAAGGCTTATCTCTATGCAGCGAAAACTGGTATTCAGATAATGGAATTGAATTAAACTTAGGCGATCCTGTTATAAAGATCGACAGAGCGCGTAAAATGGTTTATTCTGCTAGAAGAAGACAAGTAGCTTATGATTATTTAATTATGGCAACCGGTTCCGCACCCTTTGTTCCTTCAATATCCGGAATTGATAAAGACGGTGTTTTCGTTTATAGAACAATTGATGATTTAGAAAAAATTAAAGCATACGCCTCGAATGTTAAAAAAGGAACTGTGATTGGTGGCGGATTATTGGGGCTCGAAGCGGCAAAGGCTTTGATTGATCTTGATTTAGAGGAGACTCATGTAGTTGAGTTTGCACCGAGACTGATGCCAAGACAGATTGATGAGCAGGCTAGCGGTATCTTGCAAAATCAATTGAGGGATTTAGGCCTGCAGATATTTCTGAATAAGGAAACTATTCAAATTGAA
>Ga0160469_100752_pt1 | contig 11746 bp, 6 predicted proteins | sample HID1972M_E11MG_FD_108246 | JGI IMG/M metagenome (GOLD analysis project Ga0160469, IMG submission 108246) | Enriched pill bug-associated microbial communities from UW Madison campus, WI, USA - HID1972M_E11 MG | ecosystem: Host-associated > Arthropoda: Insects > Digestive system > Unclassified ...
GCGCCGTTACAGTTCCCGCCTACGGTGGCGACACGGTTTGGGCCAATACTGTACGTGCTTATGACAACCTGCCGCCCGAACTGAAGGCGCTGGCCGAACAGCTATGGGCCGTCCACAGCAACGATTACGACTATGCCAAGGACCGTCAGGAGCTGGATAAGGCAAGACTTGAACATCACAAGAAGGTGTTTATTTCCGATCTATACGAAGCCGAACATCCGGTCGTTCATGTTCACCCTGTCACGGGAGAACGCGCCCTGCTTCTGGGTCATTTCATCAAATCGCTGAAAAACTTTTCAACCAGTGAATCGGCCCGCGTGTTTGACTTGCTGCAAAATCGTGTCACCCGGCTGGACAATACCGTGCGCTGGCACTGGCAGCAACATGATGTCGCCATGTGGGATAACCGCGCCACGCAGCACTATGCGGTCAACGACTACGGTGATCAGCCCAGGGTTGTGCGACGCGTGACAGTTCAGGGCGCAGCGGCCATCTCAGTCCAGGGGCAGTCCAGCCGCACAAAAACCGCGCCGCAAGACAGTACGCATAGCGAACACGCCAGCAGCAGCGCGGCGCCTGGGTTTTCGGCTAAGCCGGCCCTGGCGTTCTGAATCAAGTGAGCGACAATGAGCAACAAAAGCAATAAATACCGCCACATCCGGCGTCAAGCATTGCGCAAAATGGCGGCTGCCGGACTCCCGCTGGCCGTGCCACGCTGGGCCATCGCGTCCGGCAAAAAGCCGCTGGATGGTATTATCCGACCGGTAGCGAAACCCATATTACAGCCAGGTTGGGCAACAGCGATATTCTTATTTCACAACGGGAGCGTTTTCCCCTGAACATCGGCAGCCCAATCCTGATTTTGCCAATCATCGAACAGGCTCATCTGTTCGATGCCGACAGCGGGCAACGATTAAACGAAGAAACTGCCAGAGGTGATTCAACAGGATGTGACTTCAACCGCCACGATGAGCAGGACCATCACCGTTGCAGGCGTGCCTACCAGCGTACGCGCGGCGGGTCTTTCCACTCGCTGGCCAGCCCCAGTCTGGCCGACTGGGTCGCCGACAATTTCAGCTGTTTGAACAATGCCAGAGAAGCGCGTTCAAAGTCAAAAGAGCGATTTACAATTCGGGTTCTGATACGTTGAGATTTATTTGAATCCGACACAGTCTTTCTCCTGTTCAACGTTATACAGTTACTGAGCAACGCAGGGGCAACGCGGCGGCAGGCTGGTGGGTGACCTGTGGCCATGCGGCAGTGCACGATCAAGGTTACTGTGCTTCGGGCAACCACGCGAGGTTCCCTGTTTAAGTCAGGTCAATATAGCATCGTCAACGCTAGCGCATCAAGTATGAATTTCATAAAAATTAGTCATTATTCTTATATCTTTATTAGGATTACTTTATCGATCAGCATGCTGTGCGAAGAGCAACCCTGTCCCGCCAGATAAAAAAATACGGGGCCCCGACAAAGCTATCGGCGCCCCGCATGCGCAAGGACTGGCAGGGCAATGGCGCCCCACCTGCAGCCATTACCTGAAAAGATGCAGCGACCAGGGAAATACGTAAGCCATCAACAGCGTGAGCACCCCAACAAACGTACAAAACACGATACTGTGCTTAACGGTAAAGCGGAACAATTCGGACTCACGTCCGGTCAGACCCACTGCGGCGCTAGCGACAGCGATCGATTGTGGCGAGATCATTTTACCGGTAACACCACCAGTGGTATTGACGGCCACCAGCAGATGCGGATCCACGCCGATCTGATGCGCCGTGTTCGCTTGCAGCGAAGCGAACAACGCATTGGAAGACGTATCTGAACCAGTAAGGAAAACACCCAGCCAACCCAGGAACGGCGCGAAAAATGGGAATGCAGCTCCCGAGCTGGCCAGCACCAGCGCGAGCGTCGTTGACAGGCCCGAGTAGTTGGCCACAAATGCAAATCCCAATACGGCACCGATGGACAGAACCGGGTAGCGCAACTCATACAGCGTCTGGCCAAATAACCTGACTGCCTCGCCCGGTTTCATTTTCAGGTAAAACACGGACAGTATCGCAGCAAGCAAAATTGCGCTGCCTGTTGCCGCCAGCAGATCAAGTTTGAACATGGCCTCGTAGGGTGTGTTCTGGGCAACAACCGGCGCCACTTTGCCAACTGCATTATGCAGTATCGGAACCGGGAACGAAAACGTGCCCACGCTCAGTACACTTTTGATACCGTTGACCGTCCACAGTGATACAAAGATTGTCAAAAATACAAATGGCATCCAGGCACGAATAATCTGCGCCACCGAATAGCCCGATGCCGATTTGTCAGCTTCGTAGGGACGCATGCCATCGAATGTGAATATCTCCTTGGGGTGCCATACCTTCAAGAATAACGACAGGCAGACCAGGCTCACTAATGCAGATGTAATATCGGGCAGTTCAGGGCCAATGAAATTGGAGGTCAGGAACTGGGTAATGGCAAATGAAACTCCGCCAACCAGCACGGCCGGCCACGTCTGGCGTACACCACGCATACCGTCCATCATGGCAACCAGCCACAGCGGCACGATCACCGAAAGAAACGGCAATTGACGCCCGGCAATCTGCCCGACATGGAAGGGATCGAGCCCCGAGACAGTCCCGGCTACGATCACCGGGATTCCCATGGCGCCGAAAGCTACTGGTGCGGTATTGGCAATCAGGCACAGGCCCGCGGCATAAAGTGGATTAAAACCCAGCCCGACCAACAGGGCGGCGGTAATCGCTACAGGCGCACCAAATCCTGCCGCCCCTTCCAGAAAGGCGCCAAAGCAAAAACCAACAAGCAGCATTTGCAGTCGCTGGTCAGCGGTCAGCGACGTAACAGACGCGCGGATAATTTCAAATTGACCTGTTTTTACCGTGATCTTGTACAGAAACACAGCCGTGATAATAATCCATGAAATCGGCCAGACGCCATAGGCAAAGCCATAGACAGCCGATGTAATGGCCAGTTCGGCTGGCATCCGATAAGCAAAAATCGCCACAAGAATGGCGATCAGCAAGGTCAGCAATCCGGCGACATGCCCTTTGAGTTTTAGAACGGTGAGTGCGAGAAAAAAGAAAACAATAGGTAAAACGGCCAGCAAGGCGGTATAGGCAAGGCTACCGCCCACAGCTGTGTAATTCTGTAACCACATGGTATGAAACTCCTGAGATACAACCGGGTCATATCTTCAGCTTTTCGCTGCCGGGCAGCAACCGGGTATTCCCTACCGGTCCTTAAACCCTTATGTCTGCTGGCGTTCAGTAAATCGGCACAAGCCATATGGGAATTTATATCACAACTGTGATAACAAAATACTTACTCTGACCTGAATAAAATATGGATGAGACAGATCCTTCCTAGTCTCACCGGTTCACCAAACGAGCGCTTATTTACGCTGTTTTTTTGACTCCAGCTCCAATTGTGTTTTATAGCCCGCAAGGTTATTCTGCTCTTCCTTTTCCAGTGCCGGATAGCTCAAATCCAGCGATTGCAATGTCTGCAGCACGGCGTCGGCCACGGCAAGACGCGCATAAGGTTTATCATTGCCCGGAATCACATACCATGGTCCGGCTTCGCTTGCCGTGTTTTTGATGGTTTCCTCGTAAGCATGCATATACTCGCTCCAGAACTTGCGTTCCTCCAGATCTGCACTTTCAAATTTCCAGTTTTTTGCCGGATTATCCAGCCGCTCCAGAAAACGCTTCTTCTGTTCTTCCAGGGAAATATGCAGGAAAAACTTCAGCACCTTGGTGCCATTGCGGTCCATGTGCTTTTCAAAATGACGAATATCCTCAAACCGTTCATCCCAGATATTTTCTGTCAGACAGGCTTTGGGCAAATGCTGGCCGTCGAGAATGGTGGGATGAACGCGCACCACCAGCGTTTCCTCATAATAGGAACGATTGAACACGCCGATGTTGCCTCGCTGGGGCAGGCATTTGCTGGTGCGCCACAGAAAATCATGTCCCAGCTCCTCTTCCGAGGGACGCTTGAACGAATATACTTCACAGCCCTGCGGATTGACGCCGGACAGCAGGTTCTTGATCGTCGAATCCTTTCCTGCTGCGTCCATGGCCTGAAAAATCAATAACAATGACCAGCGATTATCGGCGTAAAGAACATTTTGCAAATCTGCTATACCTTCCACATATTTCTGCAATCTCTTTTGCGCCGTTTTTTTGTCTGGCTCAACGTCCGGGTCTGTGCTGCATTTTTTGAGACTGAATTTTTTTCCATTGGTAATGCGAAATTGATCAGAGAAACCGGCTTCGGGCAGTTCAGCCATCAAATGCTCCTTGAGGATTAGGCAGGTATGCAAGCTACGTGGGTGAAATCCGATTCTACTGTAACATCGCTTGCACCGACGCTACGTTCATGGCCTTTGAGCAAGAATGACCGACGCCGGTACTGCACCTGCCATGTGTATAAGTGCTATTGATCAAATAGTGATCAGAAATCGAAAACACTTTCAATATCATACGCTTGTGAATGTTTTACAGAATTATTAAAATCCTATCCACATCATTCTCAACATATTCTGTTGATAAGCGAGACTTCTGTCCACATAAGGATAAAGTTGTGGGTAACATGTGGTCAACGTGTGATTAAGTATTGAATAACTATGGCGACCGTAATCAAGCTGCTTTTGATCGTTATCATCCTCTGGTGGGTTGGACGATTTTTCAGTCCGGCCCTGAACCGACTTTGGTCTCGCAGCATTGGCGCCGGTTTTGTCTGGATCAGGCAGAACGGGTCGCTGATGATGCGCTGGATCGTTATAGCAGGCGTGTTATTGGCGGTGTTCATTATTTATCAATGGCAGTGAGCAATCCTACCCTACTGATATTGGCGCTGCGATAACGCGGACATGGCTTTAAACCCAGGCTACCTTAACGGGCTGTACATCACGACAGGATCTGTTTTTACCACCGCACGCGACGGCTCGAGCGCGAAGACCAGATCAGAAGGGTCGCTCATCGACCGGTGAATTAAGATACAGCGATTCATAGCCCCCACCCATGGACTCAAACCCAGGTTATCCTGCCCCTGCCAGGAGCAGTCTCAGAGGACTTTCCATGGGCTGGCTCACATGTGCGTTGCCCAGGGACTGCGCAGGCGCCAAGTCGATCAACATCATAACCGCTGCTGTGCGCCCATATCGAACAAAAAAAACCGTGCACCGGTTACACCGGGCACGGCTTTCTGCTTATCAACAGGGTCGAACGCCTATAAAGGCTTTATGACCTTTCGGTAACGCTATCAAACACCGCCACGTGAGGCACGTTTGCGTTCGTGCTCCAACAAGTGACGCTTGCGCAGACGGATATTTTTGGGCGTGACTTCCACCAGTTCATCTTCGTCAATGAATTCCACCGCATATTCCAGGTTCAGCTTGATAGGCGGAACCAGGCGCACGGCCTCATCGGTGCCCGAAGCGCGCACGTTGGTCAGCTGTTTACCCTTGATTGGGTTAACCACCAGATCGTTATCACGACTGTGAATACCAATGATCATGCCTTCGTACAGGGCTTCACCCGGCGACACAAACATGCGGCCACGATCCTGCAATTTCCACAAGGCATAGGCAACCGCGTCGCCATTATCCTGGCTGATCAGTACACCGTTGCGGCGCTCGCCGATACTACCTTCACGCACAGGCGCGTAGTCGTCGAAAATATGGCTCATCAGACCGGTACCTCGGGTCATGGACAGAAACTCGCTCTGGAAGCCGATCAGGCCACGCGCAGGTATGCGATATTCCATACGGGTGCGACCGCGACCGTCCGATTGCATGTCAAGCAGTTCGCCCTTGCGACGACCCAGCTCTTCCATCACGCCGCCCTGGTGATCATCTTCCAGGTCAACCGTCAGCAGCTCCATCGGTTCGTGACGAACGCCATCAATTTCCTTATAAACCACGCGCGGTCGCGACACTGCCAGCTCAAAGCCTTCACGCCGCATGTTTTCAATCAGAATCGTCAGATGCAACTCGCCGCGACCCGACACTTCAAAGACGGTATCGTCTCCGGTGTCTCGTACACGCAGCGCCACATTGGATTTGAGCTCAAGGTTCAGACGATCGCGAATCTGGCGGCTGGTCACGAATTTGCCTTCGCGGCCTGCCAGCGGCGATGTGTTGACCATGAAATTCATGTTCAGAGTCGGTTCATCAATCTTGAGCATGGGCAATGGCTCAGGCTGATTGGGATCGCACAGGGTGCAGCCGATACCGATTTCTTCGATACCATTGATCAGAACGATGTCGCCGGCGTCGGCTGTGTCAACCTGTTCGCGCTCCAGACCCTTGAATTTCAATACCTGGTTGACGCGGCCCTTGCTCTGCGCACCGTCTTCACCAAAACAGACCATCACTTCCTGGCCCGGACGAATCCGGCCACGATTGATACGGCCAACGCCGATCTTGCCGACGTAGCTGTTGTAGTCCAGCGAAATGATCTGCAATTGCAGGGGCGCTTCCTTGTCGTCATTACGCTGAGGCACGTATTGGAGAATCGCGTCAAACAGCGGACGCATATCGCCTTCGCGAACATCATCGGTCAGACCGGCGTAGCCGCTAAGCCCGGAGGCATACACGATCGGGAAATCAAGCTGTTCTTCTGTCGCGCCAAGTTTGTCAAACAGATCAAAGGTTGTGTCGATGGCAAAATCGGGACGTGCGCCAGGACGGTCAATCTTATTGACAACTACAATCGGCTTTAAGCCCAGGGCCAGTGCTTTTTTGGTCACGAAACGCGTCTGCGGCATCGGGCCTTCGACCGCGTCCACCAGCAGCAACACGCCATCGACCATGGACAGTACCCGTTCTACTTCGCCGCCGAAGTCGGCGTGTCCCGGGGTGTCAATAATATTGATGTGTGTCCCTTCATATTCCACGGCACAGTTTTTGGACAGAATCGTGATGCCACGTTCTTTTTCGATATCGTTCGAATCCATGACACGCTCAACGACCGCCTGGTTGTCACGGAACGTACCGGACTGACGTAAAAGCTGATCGACCAGCGTTGTTTTCCCATGGTCAACGTGTGCAATAATCGCAACGTTACGGAGCGCTCGGCTCATAATGTATCTTCCTTTTGTCGTATATTGGACGGCAGCAGGCCGTCCGGTATTTCATTTAGCGGTATCAGGGGTGTCAGCCTGTTTTCCATCTGTTCGAGCTGGTCTATCGTCGTGGCCCCGGTCAGATCGAATGGACCGACACGCGTCCTGCGCAAAGCGGTCAAATGGGCAAAACAGCCTAGTGCCCGACCAATATCCTGAGCCAGTGTCCTGATATATGTACCCTTGCTGCAATCGACAGCCAGTACCATCGACGTTTCGTCCAGGGCCTGCACTTGCAGGTCATGGATCTCCACCGCGCGCGGCTCTCTTTCCAGTACTATTCCCTGACGGGCATATTCATAAAGCGGGCGCCCGTCACGCTTGAGCGCCGAATGCATGGGCGGAATCTGTAGTATTGAACCGCGAAACTGTGGCAATACCATGTCGATTTTTTCACGAGTCACCGATTCGGCCGTTAGCTGTGCCTGTTGTACAACAGTGCCGGTCAAATCGCCGGAATCGGTTTCCGCGCCAAACTGCAATGTCGCAATGTAGGACTTGTCGGCATCCAGCATGGTCCCGCAAATTTTTGTTGCCTTGCCAAAACAGCAAACCAGCAAACCCGTCGCAAATGGATCGAGCGTACCGGTATGGCCGCCTTTTTTCGCATCCAGCATGCGACGCACGCGTTGCAGCGACTGGTTGCTGGAATATCCGAACTGTTTGTCCAGCAAAAGGACGCCGTCGATATCCTGCCCGCGTTTTCTTCCCATCGCCTGCCCTGATGTTACTTGCGATCGTCTTTGGTGTCCGGTAGCGGATCGACGCTTTCCGGATAGTCTTCCGGCCGGTTGGCGCGGTCGATTAGTTGCGTCATTTCAATACCGCGCGCCAGCTGATCGTCATGAAAAAACCGCAGCGTAGGCACAGTATGGATATGCAACATCTTGAACAACAGGGAATGCAGCCAGCCCGCTTTCTCGTTAAGCAGGGTGGTAGCCGCTTCCGGTTCAGCGCCAAGTACGGTAAACCATACTTTGGCGTGCGCGTAATCGGCCGACAAATCCACGCCGGTCAGCGTAATCAGACCCGAGCGCGACATATCGAGCTCGCGCTGAATCAGCACTGCCAGATCTTTCTGGATCTGCTCGGCCAGACGAACGTTCCGGTTTGCGCCGGAGGATTTATGACGGTTCATAATAATTTACAGTGAGCGGGCAATTTCTTTGATTTCAAAAATTTCAAGCTGGTCGCCAACTTCGATATCCGAATTGTTGCGCAGAGTGATACCGCAATCGAAGCCGGACTTGACTTCCTTGACGTCATCCTTGAAGCGTTTGAGTGAATCGAGCGAACCCGTCCAGTGAACAACGTTGTTGCGCAACAGGCGTACCTGTGAATCGCGACGGACCAGGCCCTCGGTAACCATACAACCGGCCACTTTACCGATACGGGAAATACTGTAGACTTCACGAATTTCAACCATACCGATCACTTCTTCGCGCTCTTCCGGCGCCAGCATGCCGGACATGGCATTGCGAACGTCATCGACCGCATCATAAATGATGTTGTAGTAGCGAACATCAATATCATTGGCATCGGCCAGCTTTTTGGTGCTCTGGTCTGCCCGGACATTGAACCCGATCACCACGGCATTGGATGCGATCGCCAGGTTGATGTCGCTTTCAGAAATGCCGCCAACTGCTGCATGTACGACCTGGACACGCACTTCGTCGGTAGACAGTTTGGTCAGGGACTGCACCAGCGCCTCCTGGGAACCCTGAACGTCGGTTTTGACGATGAGCGACAATGTCTGCATGCCTTCGCCAAGATTGTCGAACATGGACTCCAGTTTTGCTGCCTGCTGTCTGGCCAGTTTGACGTCACGGAACTTGCCTTGACGGAACAGCGCAATCTCGCGTGCCTTGCGCTCGTCAACAAGCACCAGCACCTCGTCACCTGCCTGAGGCACTTCGGTCAGACCCTGGATTTCAACAGGAATGGCCGGGCCGGCTTTGGTAATAGGCTTGCCGTTCTCATCAAGCATGGCGCGCACGCGACCAAAGCTTGCGCCGGCCAGCAATGCATCACCACGATTGAGCGTACCGCTTTGAACCAGAATGGTGGCAACCGGGCCACGACCCTTGTCAAGGCGCGCTTCGATTACGATCCCTTTGGCTGGCGCATCTACCGGCGCTTTCAGTTCAAGAATTTCAGCCTGAAGCAGCACGTTTTCCAGCAATTCGTCGATGCCCTTCCCTGTCTTGGCAGAAACCGACACAAAGGGAACGTCACCGCCATATTCCTCGGGAACCACTTCTTCAGTAACCAGTTCCTGCTTGACGCGTTCCGGATTGGCTTCGGGTTTGTCGATCTTGTTGACAGCAACAACCATGGGCACACCAGCCGCTTTCGCGTGATGGATTGCCTCTTTGGTTTGTGGCATCACGCCGTCATCGGCAGCCACCACGAGAATGACAATATCGGTGGCCTTGGCACCACGGGCACGCATGGCGGTGAACGCCTCGTGACCCGGGGTATCCAGGAACGTCACCATCCCGCCTTCGGTCTGGACGTGATAGGCGCCAATATGTTGCGTAATGCCACCGGCTTCGCCCGAGGCCACTTTGGCACGGCGAATGTAATCGAGCAGTGAGGTTTTACCGTGGTCCACGTGACCCATAACCGTCACCACCGGTGCTCGTGGCAGCAACTCTGCATCTGCACCTGTATCACCGATATCCAGGAACGCTTCAGGATCGTCAAGCTTGGCGGCAATCGCATTATGCCCCAGCTCTTCAACCACGATCATGGCGGTTTCCTGATCCAGGACCTGATTGATGGTAACCATCTGGCCCAGTTTCATGAGTTCCTTGATCACTTCAGCGGCTTTGACAGACATTTTGTGAGCCAGATCGGCCACTGTAATTGTCTCGGGCACATGAACTTCACGGGCAATAAATTCAGGGGTGGACGGCTGGTTGGCCTGAGCGTGCTGATGCTTATTGCGACCGCGTGATCCACCACGGCCACCAGAAGAGCGCCAGCCATCTTCCTTGCCTGCGGGGCCGGCACGTTTCTCGGCAACGGCTTTTTTCCCACGGGACTGTTCATCAGACCATTTCTTGTCTGTTTCTGCAGGCTTGTGCGCGCCAGGAGCGGCAAGGGTTTTGACATCCTTTTTCCCGACCTTTTTAGTGGCCTCTGCCCCTTCGGCTGTAGGCGTGGCGCGCAGCACTTTACGCGGCTTGTTCAACATATCGCGCAAGGCGGCAGCCTCGGCTTCAGCCTGACGGCGCGCTTCATCGCGACGGGCATCGGTTGCTTCGCTACGCGCTGCCACCGGTTTACGGGCAGCCGTTGCGACACGCGATGTGTCTGGCTGACGCGATTTGGCCTGCTCGCTGCGAACTGTTTCAGGCTTGGCCTGATCCCGGGTGTCTGTGTTACGCGCTTCGGCGGCGGCCGGTGCACTGGCTGCTGGCGCGGGTGTCGCAGCCACAGCGGCTTCTGCAGTTGCTGGCGCGGTTGTGCTTGGGACTGATTCTGAATCCGCTGCCTTTGCCGGCGTCTCTGCGATTTGCTCGGCGGCCGCTGGTGCCGTCGCTGCAGGCGCCTGGTCTGCTGCCGGTTGCGCTTGCTGCGATGGCTGGGCTTTTTCGCCTGCGGATGGCTGGGCTGGCTCGGGCTGCGATGCCGCCTGTTCGCTCGCCGCTGCGGATTCAGGTGCAGGTGCGGACGAGGTATTCGCTTCGACCGGCGCAGCCGTCGCTACGTGAGCATCGGCAACAGCCGGTGCAGCAACCTGCTCAGAACCGACAACTGCGGCAGTCTCGTTTGTATCAGGCGCATCGGCTGCATCGGGCTTGGCCTCAGTGACATCCCGTTTGACGAAGACGCGTTTTTTACGCACTTCGACCTGAATAGTCCGCGAACGGCCAGAGCCATCCGCCTGACGGATTTCCGATGTTTCGCGACGTGTAACGGTGATTTTTTTTCCATCTTTTGCACCATGCGCACGACGCAGCGAGTCCAGAAGTTTCGCTTTGTCGCTTTCGGTCACGACATCTTCCACCGATTTCAGATTCACGCCAGCCGAGCGAAGCTGTTCAAGCAACACATTCGCTGGCATTTTGAGTTCGACGGCAAACTGGTTTACGGTATTACTGGGCATTAAGTTCTCTCTTCCCTTACAACGTTTCAATAACTGGCTGATGGCCACTGAGCAAAGTGTGAACTTCGTTATTCAGGGCTGGATCGACAAGGCCGCTGAGGTAGTGCGCATCGCCTGCACGGTGGCCAACCATGCCACGATACACACTCAACAGTGCTACCCCGCAATCACTTTTCTTCGTCATCAAACCAGTGCGCCCGGGCGCGCATGATAATTTCGCTGGCCTGTTCATCTGTCATACCCGTGATTTCAGCCAGTTCGTCGGTCGCAAGTTCGGCCAGATCATCAAGCGTTGCCACGCCGGCGTCACCCAAAGTGGTAACCAGTTCCGGGGTCATGCCTTCAAGATCCAGCAAATCCTGCGCTGTTTCAACCCGCTCTTCCTGGGCAATGGCCTCGGTCAGCAGGGCAGTACGTGCGCGGTTGCGCAATTCGTTGACGGTTTCTTCATCGAAACCATCTATTTCCAGCAATTCCTGGATAGGGACA
>Ga0160469_100766_pt1 | contig 11498 bp, 10 predicted proteins | sample HID1972M_E11MG_FD_108246 | JGI IMG/M metagenome (GOLD analysis project Ga0160469, IMG submission 108246) | Enriched pill bug-associated microbial communities from UW Madison campus, WI, USA - HID1972M_E11 MG | ecosystem: Host-associated > Arthropoda: Insects > Digestive system > Unclassified ...
AGTTCCACCAGTTCCCAGCGGCGCACTTCACGCAGGGTGTCGTTGCTGGCCAGCGCATCAACCTGTGCACGCAACATGGACAGGACCAGTTGCTGGGGCGTCTGCTGGCTCGATTCGTCGTTACCCAGCATCCCGCGGTGGCCGGTCCAGAAATCCTGTTCTTGCATCCAGGCCAGTAGCAGACCGTCCAGCCCGTTGAAGTAACGATAAATCAATTCCTTGCTCACGCCGGCGCGACGGGCAACGGCGTTGATGCCAATGCCTCCCATCCCCGCTTCGCGGATTTGGGCTTCCAGGGCCTGGAGGATCTGTTGTTCTGTGTGCTGACGACGAGACATAGGAATCCGCAAGTGTATGAAAACTGCATCAGTGATGCCGATAACCCATTCTACAAGAGAAAAACAGTAACGGCGCGCCGTTTGATTCGGCTATACTGAAAAGTGACTTTATGGTCACATTTTGCTGCTTGTCCGCGCTTCAAACCCGGTAGCCGGAATGTGCCATTTACCGGCAGGACTATTGCTGGTTTGCCTGTCTTTATTTTGCCAACTGAACTACAAAGAGTATTCTCGCTATGGAAAACAATCATTTCGTCTCGACCGACGAAATCCGCACCCGGTTTTCAACTGCCATGTCCAATATGTATGGACAGGAAGTGCCGCTTTATCGCGACCTGCTTGAGCTGGTTGCCGACGTTAACGCACAAACGCTGCAAGACAATCCGCAATTGCAAACGCAATTGAATGAGTCCGGCGAAATCCTGCGCCTGAACCTGGAGCGGCATGGTGCCATTCGTCTGGGTACGGCTGCTGAGCTGTCCGGCATTCGGCGTGTTTTCGCGGTTATGGGGCTGCAGCCGGTGGGTTATTATGATTTGTCGGTGGCAGGAGTACCTGTACACGCCACGGCGTTCCGGCCGGTGGATGATGCTTCGCTGGCAGCCAATCCGTTTCGGGTGTTCACCTCCTTGCTGCGTCTGGAATTGATTGAGGATGAAGCGCTGCGCACCAAGGCTGCTGCGATTCTGGAGAAACGCTCCATATTCAGCGCGCGCGTTCTGGAACTGGCAGAAAAATTTGCAATCGAAGGAGGCCTGAGCAGCGAACACGCTGATGAGTTCGTTATCCAGGCCACCGATATTTTCCGCTGGCACAACGAAGCGACGGTAAGTGTTGAAACGTATAACCAGTTGCTTGACGCCCACCGGTTGATTGCAGATGTGGTCTGCTTCAAAGGCCCTCATATCAACCATCTGACGCCCCGTACGCTGGATATTGACGCGGCACAGAAGGAAATGCTCAATCGCAATATTCCTGCCAAAGAATCCATCGAGGGCCCGCCGACCCGTCGCCACCCGATTCTGTTGCGCCAGACCAGCTTCAAGGCGCTGGAAGAGAATGTAACGTTCGACTCCGGTACCGAAAAAGTGGTCGGCGCCCATACTGCTCGCTTCGGTGAAATTGAACAGCGCGGTCTGGCCCTGACGCCTAAGGGACGCGCCTTGTATGATCAGTTGTTATTACGCGCCCGCGAATCGGGCGAACAGGCTGACGGCAACTATGCCGAGCGTCTGGCGCGGGTGTTCACTGAGTTTCCAGACGACCTGGCCACAATCCGCAAGAGCGGTCTGGGCTATTTCCGTTACAGCCTGACGCCAAAGGCGCGCGCTGCCAATGGCGAGCAGGCTGCCAATACGCACGATATCGATGCCTTGATTGATGCCGGTCTGGTTCACGCCGAGCCGATTATTTACGAGGACTTTCTGCCCGTCAGCGCTGCCGGTATTTTTCAGTCGAATCTGGGCGGCGATGACCAGAAAAGCTATCAGGTAAGTGCAGCCCGGGCCGCATTCGAAGAAGCGCTGGGTGCGAAAGTCAACGATGAGTTTGCATTGTACGAAGCCGCACAGCAACGCTCGCTTGATCAGCTTGCCTTGCAACTGAAAAAATAAGACGGACAGGCCGCGGCCGCGCTGTCGTGGCCGGCCCTGGCACAGCAGGATAATCGGGTCCCTATCGTCCAGGTCTGTGGCTGTAAGGGCGCTGCGGCCAGAGGCCGGATCGGGCCCATTGCCGCGGTCTTGTGGCACACCTTGCGTGCCGCTCGCGGGTGAAGTCAGGGTGCGCCCTGTATGAAAAAGAATAAATAAGAATACATCTTATTACCAGTTATGCTACAATTTTCTGTTGTCAAATCAATCATTTTGTTACCTTCTCGACACCTGTTCCAGGTTCTCTGGTGTGCGTAAATTGCGTGCGTATTGCGTTTGTGTTGTGTGTGAATGTATAGCTCACGGCATGTGACCAGGCTCAGGCGCCACGATACTCCGGTGTAGCGTGGCTGCTGCGGCAGATCAATGTCGCCATGCGTTCGGAAGAGTAACCATTGCAGTTTGAATCAGAAGCGGAGTCATTTTTCATGCACATTTGGAAGTCTCAAGTTCGTCGCGGGTTGCTCTCTGGCATACTGGCGGCTGTCGCCAGCGTCATGCTGCCATTGCAGGCCTTTGCCCTGACCGTTGACCATGCAAGCGGTCAAACCACCATTGAAGGCGAGCCAAAGAAAACGGTCGTCTTTGACCTGGCTTCGCTTGACACCATGCATGCGCTGGGCGTACAGGCTTCTGCTGTGCCCGAGGCCAAGTACATCAATCAACTGGCCGCCTACGCGGAAAAGTCGATTCCAAAGGTTGGCTCACTGTTTGAGCCCAACTACGAAGCGGTCAACGCGTTGTCACCAGACCTGATTATTGTGGGTGGCCGTTCGGCCCCCAAGTATGCGGATCTGAGCAAACTGGCGCCCACCATTGATCTGACCGTCAATACCAAAGACCTGCTGGCCAGCGTCAAACGCAACACGCTTACGCTGGCCGACATTTTCAATAAGCAGGACAAAGCCAAGGAACAGCTGGCCAGGCTGGACCAATCCATAGCAGCGCTCAAGCAGAAGGCCGGCAATGCCGGCCCAGGGCTGATTATTCTTACCACCGGCGGCAAAGTGAGTGCGTACGGTCCAGGTTCGCGCTTCGGTATTCTTCACGACACCTTCGGCATTCCTGCTGCGGCGCCCGGTCTGTCCACCTCAAATCACGGGCAGGCGGTGTCATTTGAGTTTATTTATAAAACCGATCCGCAGTGGCTTTTTGTGATTGACCGGGATGGCGCCATCGGCCGCGAGGGTGTGGCCGCCGGAAAATTGCTGGATAACGAGCTGATCCATAAAACCACCGCATGGAAAAAGAAGCAGATTGTCTATTTGAATGCCATGGATTGGTACTTGCTCGGTAGCGCCGGCTTGACCGCCATGCAGCAGAACGTGGACCAGCTATCCAAAGCGCTGGACGGCAAGCAGTAATCATGGGGCGCTCGCAAGTCCGGGCCCCGGTGTCCTTGACGATTGACACCAATGCGGGTCTTTCATGAGCGGTTATCCCGAAGGGCACAGAAGTAATAAACGGATCGGGCCGATACTGGTCGGCGTGCTGCTATTGCTTTTGTGCTTCCTGTTTCTGGTCAGTCTGTTTCTGGGCGCGGGCGATATGTCACTGGCCGCTTTATTGCGCTTTGATAGCGAAGCCTGGCAACTGCTGCTGATCAGTCGCCTGCCGCGTGCACTTGCATTGGTGCTGGCAGGCACCTCATTGGCCGTTGCGGGATTAATCATGCAAATGCTGGTGCGCAACCGCTTTGTCGAACCCTCTACGGCCGGGACTGTTGAATCGGCCACCATGGGAATTCTGGCTGTCACATTATTGGCGCCGGGTATTCCTGTGCTTGGGAAAATGCTGGTGGCCGCCTTGTTCGCCCTGGCCGGCACCTCGCTGTTTTTGCTGATCCTGCGACGCATTCCCTTGCGTTCTGCCTTTCTGGTTCCAGTGGTCGGCCTGGTTCTGGGGGGTGTCATACAGGCAGTTACCACCTTCTTTGCTTACCAGTATGATCTGCTTCAGGCCCTGCATACGTGGACCATGGGCGATTTTTCAGGTGTTCTGCGGGGACGCTACGAACTGCTATGGGTGGCCTTTGCCCTTTCCTGCGCAGCCTATTTCGCGGCAGACCGCTTCACCGTGCTGGGCATGGGCGAGCAATTTACCACCAATCTGGGCCTTAATCACAAACGTCTTATGCTGATTGGCATGGTGCTGGTATCGGCCATCAGTGCCGTGGTCGTGGTCACTGCGGGCAGTGTGCCGTTCCTGGGTCTGCTGGTGCCCAATGTGGTCAGCCTGATCTTTGGGGATAATATGAGGCGCTCGCTGCCGTGGGTGGCCTTTCTCGGGGCTCTGTTTGTCCTGGCCTGCGATATTGTCGGTCGCCTGATCATTTATCCGCATGAAATTCCGATAGGTACGGTGGTGGGCGTGGTCGGCAGCGGGCTGTTCCTATATTTACTTCTGAACAGGCGGTCTCGTTTTGGCTAAGCTATCACCCGCCTTTCGACTGTATCTGCTGGCTTTTTTTGCGTTGCTGTCGGTGGCCGCGTTCATGACGTGGGGCGCCAACGGGCATTGGGATTTCGTACTCTCGTTCCGTGCCGGCAAGCTGGCCGCGATGCTGCTGGTGGCCTATGCCGTTGCGGTATCGTCTGTGCTGTTTCAAACCATCACGCATAACCGTATCCTGACGCCATCGATCATGGGATTTGATGCGCTTTATACTCTGATCCAGGCTGTGGTGATTTTCTGGTTCGGCATGACTGCAGGTGGCCAGTGGGGCATGACGGGTAAGTTCGTGCTGGAAGTGGGTGTCATGACCGTTTTCGCCTGCCTGCTGTTTCAATGGATTTTCTCCGGCGCCTAGAATAGTCTGCACCTGCTGTTGCTGGTCGGGATTGTGTTCGGACTGCTGTTTCGCAGCCTGTCCGGCCTGATGGTCAGAATGATTGATCCCAACGAATTTCTGTTTTTGCAGGACAAAATGTTTGCCAGCTTCAATGCCATTCGCACCAACCTGCTGCTGGCCTCGGTGGTAATGGTAGGGGGCGTGTCGTTGATCGGCTGGCGGCTGCGTCGGGCCTATGATGTGTTGTCGCTTGGTCGCGAGGTAGCGATCAACCTGGGAATTCATTACCGCAAGACACTTTGGCTCACCCTTGTGCTGATTGCCGTGATGGTATCGGTGTCAACGGCGCTGGTGGGGCCGGTAACGTTTTTTGGGTTGCTGGTGAGTAATCTGGCATACATGATCATGCAGACCGATAAACATAAATATACGGTGCCGGCTGCCGTACTGCTTGGTATTGTTGCACTGGTAGGCGGCCAGACCGTGCTGGAGCATGGCCTGGCTCTGAATACCACGGTCAGCGTCGTGATTGAGTTTGTCGGCGGGCTGATGTTTATCGCGCTGATTGTGCGCAAGGGACAACGATGATAAAGGTCAATGGTGTCAGCAAGGACTACGCACATTTGCGTGTGGTGGATGATGTTTCAGTTGAAATTCCACGGGGCGGTGTCACTTCCATTGTCGGCCCCAACGGGGCCGGCAAGTCCACACTGCTGGGCATGATCAGCCGCCTTTTACCCATGTCTGCCGGGTCTGTCGAGGTTGGCGGGCTGGATATCGCTCGCACCGATACGGCCGAGCTGGCACGGCATTTGTCCATTTTGCGTCAGGACAATCATCTTCCCTTGCGCCTGACGGTTCAGGACGTGGTGGCATTTGGCAGGTATCCGCATACGCACGGTCGTCTGACGGTGCAGGATCGCAGCCATGTCGAGCGCGCCATTGCCTATCTGAATCTCAATGGGCTGGAGCAGCGATTCCTGGATGAGCTCTCGGGCGGGCAGCGCCAGCGTGCCTTCATTGCCATGGTCTTATGTCAGGACACGGAATATGTCCTGCTGGATGAGCCTCTGAACAGTCTGGACATGAAAAATGCCGTTGACATCATGAAGGTGATGCGGCGCGCCGCAGACCAGCTACATAAGACGGTTGTGATGGTGTTGCACGATATCAACTTTGCATCCTGCTATTCGGATCTGATCATCGGAATGCGCAACGGCAGGGTTCTGCACCAGGGACCGCCGCAGACTTTTATCCAGCCGCCAGTGCTCAAGGAACTATACGGACTGGATGTGGTCGTGCACGAATGGCAGAATAACCGGATTTGCGTTCATTACACCTGACATAGCAGCGCACAGAGACAGGCGCTGCACGCGCCAGAGCGTGGTGTGCAGGGCGGCTTGCGGTTCGCCGCCTGCTCGGTTGGCATAATAGGTATGATCAAAGAAGGCCGTGGCCTCCCCTGTCGCTGCCTTGTCAGGATATCGGGCCGGAACGCAGCGAGTCGTCCGCCTCGCCATTCCCGTCTTCATCGGGCACCCGTTGTTCCAGTTCATTGCCCAGTACATCTTCAGAGCCCCCGCGGCGCGGTGCCAGTTTGCGCGGCGTATGCCCGGCTGCTGGCGCCTTACCCTTGGGTGTTTGCGCCTGCTCGGCCTTGCGTCCGAGATCGACCCGTGCCGAAGGCGCATTGCCGTCCTTGTCCTGGCCAAAATAAACCACGGTATGCGGGTATGGCAGTTCGATATTGGCGGCGTTGAAATGTTTCTTGACCAGACGGTTATAACCGCGTTGCACTGCCCACTGCATGCCAGGTGTGGTTTTGATTAGCACCCGGATGGTGACGCCGCGTTCGTTGATGGCTGTTACGCCGGGAATGGTAATTTCTTCCAGTATTTCGGGCGACAGCACTTCATCCTGCATCAATTCTGCAAACGCGGCACGCAAGTGTTCAATGGCGTCGTCCACATTTTCCCGATGTGCAATGGTGTACTCACCCATATGATAGGAAAAATCACGCATGTGGTTGGCAACGACGTCAACCGATGAGAACGGAATCAGGTGATAGCCCCCGTCCATGGTGCGAATGCCCACCGAGCGGATAGTCATTTTTTCCACGGTGCCAAAAACCCCGCCCGCCTCCACGACATCATTCACATTCATGCCGTTTTCAAGCTGGATGAAGATGCCCGTGATAATGTCCTGCACCAGTTTTTGTGCGCCAAAGCCAATTGCCAGGCCCACCACTCCGGCGCCGGCAATCAGCGGGCCGATATTGATGCCGATCTGGGACAGCAGGATCAGGATCGTCATGGTAATGATCACGATCAGTGCAGCATTGCGAAACAGTGATAGCAGCGTTTTTTCGCGAGCACTGGGCGCCCGGTTGCCGGTGCCGCTCAGGCGGCTCTCGATGATACTTGCAATAATGGTCCATGCCAGTGCGGCGAACAGCAGGATGATAGCCACATGCACAGCTGCACTGATGGTTGCACGGCCCGATTCGGACATGACCCAGGCAGACAGATCGAATGCATGCCATGCATCCAGCACAAACAGCACCACGATGATAAGTGTAATAAAACGCAGGCCTTTGAGCGTTGCCGGAACATATGAATTGACGCGCGCTTCCAGCAATGGCAGCCGCACCCGGAGCTCATCGGATAACCGGATCGGGTGACTCAGAATGGCTGTCAGAATGGCTGAGACCAGCAGGCCAAGGGCAATTGCCACCAGGCTTTGCACCGTGGCGCGGGCCATAAATGGCAGGGCATCGACCGGATCCACCTGGCTTACAACGAGAAGAACAGTGAAATAGATAATGGCCAGAATATGCCAGACACGGGCGAGCAGGCGCAGCAACGTTGCAAAAAATGCGGTGGATGCCTGGTTGGCTCGTTCTACGATCCGTTCACGTATCAGGGTCCGGTTATTCCAGACCACTCGCAAGGCATAAATATACATGCCAAGCATGATGAGCAGGCCGACCAGATTACCCAATGCTGCGGTAAACAGGGCTGTAACGACCGGTACGACAACCAGCATGCCGTAGCCGGTGATGCCAACCAGACTGCACAGCCAGCCATTCCAGTACATGGCAACTTCATCGCGCATTGCGAACAGTCGCAGTTGCGGAAAGCGCGTTGCAAATACCGTGCGCACCAGCGCCCTGGCAATTTCAACGGCGACAAAGGCATTAACAAATAGCGATTCGAATGTCCCCACTGTTGCCTCGGGTTCGGCGACTGCCAGCGCAACGCTATATCCGACAACACCGGCCAGGGCAATAGCAGCAATGTCAACAATGAGCGCGCCAATGACAGCTGCAATTTTTTTCAATGTTGCCGGCTGGGTCAGGCGCCGCCGCGCGAGGGCGGGTGCCGGTTGTGCGGCCCAGCGATTGATCAATGAGAAAATACGAGCGGCCAGCAAGCGCAACAGGATAAAGGCGATGACCGTGGCTGCAATAACCAGTGCAAAATTGACTAGTGCCGATTTCCAGTCGGCCATGCCGACGGCGCCGGTACTCTCACCGCGCGCCATGGCGCCGATTGCAGCCGCTGCATCGCCAACATCGTTCAGTAGCTTGGTCAGAAAAAATTGCGTGCTGTCGGCAACCCGGCGAGGCAAAGAGTCGTCAAGGCTGTTGCCCGTCGAAGCGTTCGCTGCTTCGCCGGACAGCGCTTGCTGTGCAGCGGGCGCCTGCGCGCGCAGTTGCTCTATGAGTTGCTTGCGCGTCTTTTCGTTTTCCAGCAAATCGGCCAGTTGCGCGGCAGAGGCAGGCGCAATGCCTGGTTCAGAAGAGGGGGGAGTCTGGGCGCCTGCCGTATTCAGATAAAGCAATGCAGCGAGCAGCAGAAAAAATGGGAGAAATAACCGGAGGATAAGGGGAGGTATAAGGGCGGGCAACGATCTGGCTGCCTGCGCGCCCGTTAGTCTGGATATCTGCGACCCTGTCGCGAATCGTTCAAGCACTACGCTACCTCCTTGTCCAATAGGGTTACTCAGAGGCCGGCAGTCATGACGTTTTTATTACAGCTGCAATATGATGCGTGCTATTTGCCGATATAACACTGCTGGCATAACACCTGATTTAACACGCTTGACAGGCATAGCTTGAAAGCTATGCGGCACGCTGGCGGCTCTGGGGATACTATACGGTAACACGATTGCTATAGCGAATGAAAGCGGCAAGGTGGCTTCCCGGACGATCCCTTGTCGGTCAGCGCTTGCGCAGACCTAGCGTCCGCCGGCCAGATCAATAAACGACCCGGTCACGTATGACGCATCCTCAGACAATAGCCAGGCTATGGCCGATGCGACTTCTTCTGGCTGACCACCGCGCAGCATGGGGATCTGGCTGCTGACGCGATCAACCCTGCCGGGCTCGCCGCCATCCGCGTGGATATCTGTATAGATAAATCCCGGCCGTACGCAATTGACCCGGATTCCCTGCGGGGCCAGTTCCAGCGACAGCCCGCGGGTGAATGTGTCAACTGCGCCCTTGGATGCGGCGTAGTCCACATATTCACCGGCAGATCCGGTGCGCGAAGCCACCGAGGAAACATTGACGATGGCGCAACCGGGCTGCATGCGTTTGATCGCTTCCCTGCTGCACAGAAAATAACTGGTCACATTGGTCGAGAGTGTTTTATTGATGCGCTCTGCGTCCATGTCGGTCACTTTCATCTGCTTGAACAGCACGCCGACATTATTGACCAGATGGGTGACCGGACCTAGAAGCTCATCCATTTCGGCAAAGAGCCGCATCACTTGCGCCTCTTCGGAGACATCGGCGCCAATGGCAATGCATGGGACTGAAAATTGCTCTTTGATCTGGGCAACCAGGGTCTGGGCAGCCTGTTCATTTTGATGATAATTAATGCAAATGCCATAGCCTCTGGCTGCCAGGTATTTGGCGGTTGCCGCGCCAATGCCACGACCTGCGCCGGTAATTAAAGCAGTTTTGCCCATCCTGTTCTCCTGTTTTACGTCATGTCACGATGTCAGATGATACAGCGTGGCTTGTGCAGGAGTAAAGCGGGCCTGCCGCCCTGGCGGTCAGGTGGCAGTATGCTTGCCTATGAATTGGAGAACAGATGCATTAAACGCCTGCGGCTGTTCCCAGTTGGAGCAATGACCGGCTGCTGAAAGTGCGATGAGCATGCCATTGTGTTTTCCCCTTTTAGTTGGTCGGATAAGGCAGTTTTCGATTTATTTTTGTAAATAACAGATGCCGCCGCCCGGTAGATCAGAAACGGTTATGTGACCCTGTTCGACGGGCAGGATTTCGAAGGGATCGTCTTCGAGGTGCTGATGTTCGGACAGTTCACAGGCATAGGGCAGCTGTTTGACGACACTGGCAGCCTGAGCGGCCATTGCCTGTAGCAGGCCAGGGCCGAACGCAGCGCCAACCCGGCAGATGACATTGCCTGCTTCACAAATATGTACCGCCTGCATAAACCGTCGTATACCACCGAGCTTGGTTATTTTCAGGTTGATCACATCAGCCTGCCGGTTCGCCACCAGTCTGAATACGTCGCTGACTGTCTGCGCGCTTTCATCAGCCTCTATGGCGGCAGGCAAGGTCCGGGTCAATAATGCCAGACCTTCGGTGTCTGATGCGGGGACGGGCTGCTCGATCAATGCAATATCGTAACGCTCCATTTTCGAAAATGCCTGCAACATCTGCTTGCAGCTGTAGGATTGATTCGGATCCAGTGTTAATACTGTACTGGCGCCGGCGGCGCTGCGCACTGCAGCGATCCGATCAATGTCCAGCTTGGTGTCTCCCGAGAGCTTGAGTTTGAGCTGACGGTAGCCCGCCGTGACCAGCGATTCTGCCCTATGGGCCATTTCTGATGGCGATTTGATGGCCAGAATGCGCGATTGGGCAATGGTGTCGTGCATACGTCCACCCAATAGGGTGGCGACACTGAGTCCCTTGCGTTTTCCCAGCAGATCGTGCAAAGCCATGTCTACGGCAGCTTTTACGCTGCAGTTGAAAGCCAGTAGGAGATCCAGCTCTTCCATGACAGACGCAATACTGTCGATTCGGCGATGCTGCAATGCAGGTCTGATCCAGTCCAGAGCGCTGCGTGCGCCGGCGCCGTGAGTGGTGATCGCTGGAATGGCGTGAACGTATCCCAGTCCTGTCACACCCGCGTCGTCTGTCAATTCAAGGATATGCCCCTCCAATTGGGGTACCAGAGCACGCGCAAATTTCCAGCTTGGGTCCTTCAGGCGCTGGGTGCATTCCATGATCTTGATGTCGACGATTTCCAATTCAATGTTCCTGTGTATGAGTGCGCTTCTAGCGATCAATGTACTTTGGTGGCCGGTTCGTTTCAATAGTGCCAACGCTCGGGTTTGTCTGCATGATACGTTTGCCGGCGGTTGCCAGCTACCCCAAAAACCGCAATTCAGAATTGCTGTTGCTGCGCTGGCCAGGAGCCACATTTACACCATAAAGTAAGCGTTATCGTGGCAGCGTTTAAGCATGACCAATGCTGTCCGGTCTGAAAAACAAAATAAAACCATGTTGGAGACAAAGCCGCTATGCGCAAGTTACTGTTGATGTTCATTTGTTTTTTGCCCTGCATCCTGGCGCCGAACGCTAACGCGGCTTCCTGGCCGACAAAACCACTGCGTCTGATTGTTCCGTATACCGCGGGCGGACCCACAGACGGTGTCGCTCGACTTATTGCCCAGCATCTG
>Ga0160469_100773_pt1 | contig 11440 bp, 11 predicted proteins | sample HID1972M_E11MG_FD_108246 | JGI IMG/M metagenome (GOLD analysis project Ga0160469, IMG submission 108246) | Enriched pill bug-associated microbial communities from UW Madison campus, WI, USA - HID1972M_E11 MG | ecosystem: Host-associated > Arthropoda: Insects > Digestive system > Unclassified ...
AAAGGTGGCGTCGTCACGCAGACGCACACCTAGGGGCAGCTGAATCGGTTTCATGCTGACTGAACAGTTCTCAAGGAACCGTTAGTGGCCTCTGTGTAAAGTTTGCGAAGTTTATACCCGTGAGGCGGAGCGCACAATGCAGCAGACCCCAAGCAAAATCAAAGGTTTGCGTTAACACCCTGGTTTTATGACAGTTTCTCTGACGCAATCACCTGCATGACACGGGCCAACCCGGCGCACCGCCGGGCTGTCCGTGGTGATTACAACTCCGGCTCATCCACTCCGCTGTACATATCAGAGTCTTTATACAAATCGTGCATATGGCGCACCAAGACCATGATCACCGCCGCCACGGGCAGCGCCAGCAGCACACCGGTAAAACCAAACAGCTCGCCACCGGCCAGAATCGCGAAGATCACCGCCACCGGGTGCAGGCCGATGCGGTCGCCGACCAGCAACGGTGTCAACACCATGCCTTCCAGCGCCTGACCGACCATGAACACCGCAACGATGCCGACCATCGGGTACAGATCGCCACCAAACTGGAACAACCCGGCAATCAGCGCCGCACCGATACCAATCACGAAGCCCATATAAGGCACGATCGCCGCCAGACCCGCGATCAGACCGATCAACAGCCCGAGCTCCAGACCGACGATCATCAGGCCCGCCGCATAAATCACGCCCAGCGCCAGCATCACCAGCAACTGGCCGCGAACGAACGCACCCAGAACCTCATGGCATTCGCCGGCCAGCGCTACCACGCGCTCTTCGCGATCACGCGGTAGCAGGCTGCGGATCTTGGCCATCATCACGTCCCAGTCGCGCAGCAAGTAGAAACTCACCACCGGGATCAGCACCAGATTCGCCAGCAGGCCGATCAACGCCAGACTCGACGCCGTGGCCTGACTCAGCACCACACTGACGATGTCGGTGGTCTGTCCCATGTGTTCGCTGATGGCCGCTTTGACCTTGTCGAACTTCCAGAAACCGTCCGACAGCCCAAGCTTCGCCTGCGCCCACGGCAGCGCCGTGTGTTGCAGCCAGTCGAGCATTTGCGGCGCCAGTTCGTACAAACGCAGCAACTGCTTGGCGAGCATCGGTACCAGCACCAGCAACAGCGTGGTGACGATCAGGGTGAATAAAGCAAACACCGCGATCACGCCCCACGTACGCGACAGCCCGAGCTTCTCCAGGCGATCCACCAGCGGATCGAACAGATACGCGAGCAGCAGCGCCACCAGAAACGGTGTGAGGATCGGGTGCAGCAACCATACAAACGCGCAAAGCAGGACAACCCCACCGAGCCAGAACCAACGCCGCGTATCGGCCATGAACCACTCCTGCTTCTATATAAGGAAAGACTTACCAGCGAAACCGTAACGACGGTGCTGCCGGTGTCGGGGCCGGAGCCGCGACCGGTGCTGCACCTGCCACCGCAGGCTGCGGCGGCGCGACCGGTGCAGGCGCCTCGGCCGGCAATTCTTGCAACTTCGCCAGCGACAACTGCGCGCGCATCTGGTCGGCACTGCCATTGACCCGATAGACGATGCGATCGCCATCCACACTCTGCAGACGCACGCCGAACGGTTCGAGTAACCGCAACAGCGCCGCATAATGCTCAAGATTCATGCCCTGCACTTCCAGAGTCTGCTGCCCCGACGCACCAGGCTTGGCAACAAAACGTGGCGCCAGACGCTCAGCCACCGCCAGCATCACCGCATCGGCGACGGCAGCCTGATCGGCGCCCTGCACAGTGCCGGCCTCTTTCTGCTCACCCAGCCACAAATGCCATTTCGCCTGCCACTGCCCGCCTTCTTCGCGCGCATGCACGGCCAGCAAGGCATCGGCGTTGTAGCGTTCGGAAACCCCGCGCAACGGCCCCGGATCCGTACCTTCCAGCGCCGGCGCAGTCGCCACCAGTTGTTCACTCAGATCCGCCAACGGCAAACGCAGCGGCAACCCGCGATGCTGAGCCGCCACACGCAATGGCCCGGCAGTCGATTGACCATCACCCACCAGATACGTGCCGTCCGCTGACTCGTTCAGCCACCAGCTCAGGATCGACGGCCGACTGGCGCCCCACATCGACAGCCCGGCGCGGCGCAAGGCCTGCTCGGTGGCGTTCGGATCGAAGTTGACCTTGAGCACCTCCGGCGGCCCGGCGTCGAAGCCGAACTGAGTGATGATCTGCTGCGGATTCTTGCGAATATCCGCCAGCCCGGGATTTTGCGCAGCTTTCGGGTCACCGGTCAGGCGCAACACCAACGTGTCCAGTGCGGCCTGAGTGGCGCGATCACGCTCCTCCGACGCCTGGCTGGTGACCGGCTGACTGACTTGATAGAGACCTTTGAGGTTTTCGGCATGACTCGCCAGGCTGACCACAGACAAACAACCCACAACCAACAATTTACGAAAAAGCATGGAAAATTCCCGTCGACAGGAGCGGCTGGAACAGGCCGCGTGAACCGGTTAAGCAAGGCTGTGACCCTTGACCCTCGCAAAACATTCACACGGCGGCGGTAAGTTTTTACGTAGTGATAACGATAGACGGTTAATTGCCACACCTTATACAGGCAGTGATACGCCTTAATTGCAAAAAATTTCCCGAGATAATGGCCCTGCCCGTCGGTGCGAGGATGGCCGCTGCCCCTCAAGCCTGATAAAATCGCGCGCCTTCGCAGACCGGCAACAGCCGGGCCCCTCGAAACTCGCGTGAGGCACTCGCCCCCTCGATTTCGATGTTCCCGCTGAACTCGGTCGTTACCCCTGAATCCCCTCCCCTAAAGGCCTGGATCATGAGCAAGCAACCCTCCCTGAGCTACAAGGACGCCGGTGTAGACATCGACGCCGGTGAAGCATTGGTCGAACGCATCAAGAGCGTCGCCAAGCGCACTGCGCGCCCGGAAGTCATGGGCGGCCTGGGCGGTTTCGGCGCCCTCTGCGAAATCCCGGCCGGCTACAAGCAGCCAGTGCTGGTTTCCGGCACCGACGGCGTCGGCACCAAGCTGCGTCTGGCACTGAACCTGAACAAGCACGACAGCATCGGCATCGACCTGGTCGCCATGTGCGTCAACGACTTGGTGGTCTGCGGCGCTGAGCCACTGTTCTTCCTCGACTACTACGCCACCGGCAAACTCAATGTCGAGACCGCGACCCAAGTGGTAACCGGCATCGGCGCTGGCTGCGAACTGTCGGGTTGCTCGCTGGTTGGCGGCGAAACCGCTGAAATGCCAGGCATGTACGAAGGCGAAGACTACGACCTGGCCGGCTTCTGCGTCGGCGTTGTGGAAAAAGCTGAAATCATCGACGGTTCGAAAGTCGCCACCGGTGACGCGCTGATCGCGCTGCCATCGTCCGGCCCGCACTCGAACGGCTACTCGCTGATCCGCAAGATCATCGAAGTGTCTGGCGCCGACATCGAAAACATCCAGCTCGACGGCAAACCGCTGACCGACCTGCTGATGGCCCCGACCCGTATCTACGTGAAGCCGCTGCTCAAGCTGATCAAAGACACCGGCGCCGTCAAAGCCATGGCCCACATCACCGGTGGCGGCCTGCTCGACAACATCCCGCGCGTTCTGCCAAAAGGCGCTCAGGCTGTTGTTGACGTCGCCAGCTGGACTCGCCCGGCCGTTTTCGACTGGCTGCAAGAGCAAGGCAACGTTGACGAAACCGAGATGCACCGCGTGCTGAACTGCGGCGTTGGCATGGTCATCTGTGTGGCTCAGGAGCACGTTGAAGTCGCCCTGAACACTCTGCGTGACGCTGGCGAGCAGCCTTGGGTGATCGGTCAGATCGCTGCTGCCGCCGAAGGCGCAGCTCAGGTTGATCTGCAGAACCTTAAGGCTCATTAATGTCCGCACCCTGTGATGTCGTGGTGCTGTTGTCCGGCACCGGCAGTAACTTGCAGGCTTTGATCGACAGCACGCGAGCCGGCGACAGCCCGGTTCGCATCGCTGCGGTGATTTCCAACCGCGCCGACGCGTACGGCCTGCAACGCGCCAGTGACGCGGGTATCGCTACCCGCTCGCTGGATCACAAGGCATTCGAAGGTCGCGAGGCCTTCGATGCTGCACTGATCAAACTGATCGACGAATTCCAACCCAAACTCGTGGTACTGGCCGGTTTCATGCGCATTCTCAGCGCGGATTTCGTTCGCCACTACCAAGGGCGCCTGCTCAACATCCACCCGTCGCTGCTACCCAAATACAAAGGGTTACACACTCATCAGCGCGCGCTGGAAGCCGGTGACATGGAGCACGGCTGCTCCGTGCACTTCGTCACCGAGGAACTCGATGGCGGACCACTGGTCGTACAGGCAGTAATACCGGTAGAGTTGCACGATTCGCCGCAGAGTCTGGCGCAGCGGGTACACGTTCAGGAACACCTGATCTACCCGATGGCCATACGCTGGTTTGCTGAAGGCCGGCTGGCCCTCGGTACGGACGGTGCTTTACTGGATGGCCAGTTACTCGCGGCCAGCGGCCACTTGATTCGACACTAGGAGATTTTATGCGTCGCGCCCTGCTTCTCGCTTGCGCCTTGTTTGCCCTGCCCTTCGCACAGGCAGCAGACCTTCAACCGTTCTCCGCCAGCTACACCGCCGACTGGAAACAGCTGCCGATGAGCGGCACCGCCTCGCGCAGCCTGACCAAGGAAGCCAACGGCGTCTGGAAACTCAGCTTCAAGGCATCGATGATGATCGCCAGCCTGAGCGAAGAAAGCACCCTGACACTGGACAAGGACACCTTGCTGCCACAGTCCTACCACTTCGAACGTGGCGGTCTGGGCAAAGCGAAAAAGGCTGACCTGGACTTCGACTGGGCCAATAAACTGGTGACCGGCACTGATCGCGGCGACGCCGTGAAGATTCCGCTGAACCGTGGCATGGTCGACAAATCCACCTACCAACTGGCGCTGCAGCATGATGTGGCTGCCGGCAAGAAAAGCATGAGCTATCAGGTGGTTGATGATGGCGAGGTCGATACCTACGACTTCCGCGTGCTGGGTTCGGAGAAAGTCGAAACCAAGGCTGGCCAGATCGATGCGATCAAGGTCGAGCGCGTTCGCGATCCGACACAAAGCAAGCGCATCACCGTCCTGTGGTTCGCCAAGGATTGGGATTACCTGCTGGTTCGCCTGCAACAGGTTGAAACCGACGGCAAGGAGTACAACATCATGCTCCTCGACGGCACGGTCAACGGCAAAGCCGTTAAAGGCAGCTGATTCGACGCACGATGAAAGAGCCCCGCGAGATGCGGGGCTTTTTTTTGCCTGCGGGGTGGCTTGGGGATTTGTGTCTGGCTCGCCCCTCACCCCAGCCCTCTCCCGAGGGAGAGGGAGCCGACCGAGATGTCTGGCGCTGTACATCGCCCTGAAAAATCGAGTCGATTATGGATTCAACCAAGCAGGATCAGGTCGGTGTATCTCTCCAATATCCCCCGGTCAGTCCCCTCTCCCTCTGGGAGAGGGTTAGGGTGAGGGCAACCCCAGACTCACCCCACATTCAGACAGAAAACTTCGCCACCATGCTGTTCAAATCCACCGCCAACCGCGACAACTCCTGACTCGCCGCGCTCGTCTGATTCGCCCCTGCCGACGTCTGCATCGCCAGATCACGAATGTTCATCAGATTACGATCTACCTCCCGCGCCACCGCCGCCTGCTCCTCCGACGCACTGGCGATGACCAGATTGCGTTCGTTGATCAGCGTAAACGCCGAGGCAATCTCCTCCAGCGCTACCCCGGCAGCCTTCGCCAGCTCCAGTGTCGAACGCGCCCGGACATTACTCTGCTGCATCGAATTAACCGCCGAATCGGTGCCCTGCTGAATCCCGCTGATCATCTGCTCGATCTCGTGCGTCGATTGCTGCGTGCGATGCGCCAGTGCGCGTACTTCATCCGCCACCACCGCAAACCCTCGCCCGGCATCACCGGCCCGCGCTGCTTCAATCGCGGCGTTCAGCGCGAGCAAATTGGTCTGCTCGGCAATCGAGCGAATCACGTCCAGCACCTTGCTGATTCCATGCACCTTGTCCGCCAGATTCTCGACCTGCGTGGCATTGTTGGTCACGTCTTCAGCGAGAAACTCAATCGACGACACGGTCTGCTGCACCTGTTCACGCCCATGCTGAGCAATGCGATCCGATTCACGCGAAGCTGCGGACGTCGCCACCGCATTGCTGGCAACCTCCTCAACTGCTGCCGTCATCTGATTCACCGCCGTCGCCGCCTGTTCGATTTCCAGACTCTGCTGATGCAACCCGCGCGTAGCGTCTTCCGTGACGCAGCTCAGCTCTTCCGAGGCCGAGGCGAGTTGTCTGGAGGATTCGGAAATTCGCCGGATCGTGTCGCGCAAGTTGTGCTGCATGCTTTGCAACGCTTGCAGCAGCCGCGCTGGCTCATCCTTTCCGCTGATAGTGATGTCGCCGGTCAGGTCGCCAGCAGCGACCACTTCCGCCACTCCAAGCGATTGCGCCAGCGGCAGCACGATGCTGCGTGTCAGCATCACCGCGAGACCGATGGTGATCAGCGCGGTAATGCCGATCATCACCCCGACCCACACCCGCGAATTGGTGAACACCAGCCGAGCGGCCTCGGTGGCGAGATTGGCGTTGTGTTTGTTCAGTTCGACCAGCTCACGCAGCGTGACTGCGATTTCATCGGCCAACGGGCTCATCTGGCCGTTGAGAACGCTCGCCGCCTCTTCCACGCGGTTCTGCGCGGACAGCTGCATGACTTGCGCCTGATATTCCAGGTATTTGTGTTCGGCGACCTTGAAGCGGTCAAACAACGCGCGCTCCTCCGGCAGAACAATCAGCACGTCATAAGTTTGCTGGGCTTCGCTGAGCACGCCGCGCAGCTCATTGAGCTTGGCGACGTTCTGCTCAAGCGCCTGCGGATCGCGATTGAGCAGCAGGCGCATGGTCAGCGCACGCAGGCGCAACATGTCCTGACTCATCTCGCCGACCGCCATCACACTGGGCAGCCAGTTGTTATCGACCTCGTCGGATTGCGCACGCATGTTCGCCATTTGCAGCAGGGCGAACGCCCCAAGGGCAAACACCATCAGCGCCAACAGACCAAAACCCAGACCGGCGCGCGGGGCAATATTGAGACTACGGATACTCATTGCTCTGGTTCCTTCCAAAAGCGCTGCATCAACCCTGCAGCTGGTTGCTTTAGAAGGTATCGGCCCTTTGCAAATTTGCGTAAGACGAAATGGTGATATCAAAACGCCTTAATACTTCGAACGCTTGGCAATAACGTTTCAGCGATCAATACCTGACTTGGGCGAAGTTTTCGGCAGGATCGCGAGGAAGTTATCCCGCGCGACTTTATGCGCGACCTCTGTAGGCAATGCGTCGAGGAACGGATTGAAGCTGTGCATTTCCTTACCCAGCTTGTTGAATCGACCTACGACGTCCGAGCCCAGCATGAAGCGCTCAGGGTAGCGCTCGACTAACGCCAGCCACTCTTTGCGCGGCTTGCCTTGCTCATCCAGCAGATACGGGGTGAGCATGCTCCACGACAGGTCGATATACAGATTCGGATAGGCCTCCAGCATGCGCGTCAGCGTTGGCAGCAAGAAATCCATCTGCGTCTGATGCCGATGAATCTCGGCGCTGGTGCCGGCGTGCGCCCAGATAAACCGGGTGTGCGGGTGGTTGCGCAGCGGCTCTTCGACTTCCGACAGATAAAGCGGATTTTTCTCACGCTTGGAGGTGATGTTCGAGTGCAGCATCACCGGCAAATCGTTCTCGGCGGCCAGGTGATAAATCTTGGTCATCGCCTCATTGTTGGCGCGCGGCGTGTCGCCGGAGGTCAGCGCTGTCAGGTCATCGTGGCGGGTAAACACTTCGCCAATGCCCTGCCACAGCCCCGGGTACAGATCGAGCATGCGCTGAATGTGCGCGGCGGAGTTCTTGTCGTTCGGATTGAAGCCGGAGAGGAATGGATGAAAGTACGGCCGCTGCTCAGCAGGCAGTTTTTGCACGGCATCGGCGACGATCACATCAGTGGCGCTGTACCAATAGGCATCGGCGTCATCACCGGCGTAATAGCGTGGACGTTTCGGTTCATCTTCGTGCCATTTCTTCGCCACCGGAATGCCGGAAATCATCACGTGCTCGACGGAATTGTCTTTCATCGCTGTCAGCAATTTCGGCATGCCAGCGGTTTCCTGGAAAAAATCCACGTAATGCAGGTGCGCATCGCTGTAGGTGTAATCCCGCGCATGGGCGGCACCGGCAATCAGCACCAGGCTGGCAAGACTCAAACGAAACAAGGACACAAGTAATCTCCGGCAGGTAGGCACAGACTAGACCCCAGCGCAGCCACCGGGGTTCAGCCAGCCGGAAAGTGAAACGTTCAGCGGCGACAATGCTCTATAACTGCAAGATCCTTTTTGATCGAAGTACATTTTCCCACCGATAGCGAGGTTCACATGACCATCACCGTCAATACCGTCTCTGCCGAAGGTTTCCGTCACTCCGTAAAAATCGATGATCTCGAATTATTCACCGACGTCCCGGCTGCTGCCGGCGGTGAAGGCACGGCGCCAGAGCCGCACGATTATTTCGACGCCGCGCTGGGCGCCTGCAAAGCCCTGACGCTGAAAATGTACGCGAAAAAGAAAGACATCCCGCTGACCGGTGTGGGCGTCGACGTCAAACGCGACAACAGCGAAGAGCAGAAAGGTAAATACGTCCTGCACGTCACCCTCACCCTCAAAGGCGTGCTCACCGATGCTCAGCGTGAAGAACTGCTGCGCGTCGCCGACCGCTGCCCGATTCACAAGCTGATGACCACCAGCGACGTCACCATCGAAACCCACGCACCACAAGGCTTCGACAGCCAGTAACCCTCCTGATGCCAGCGGCGGGTTATGCTTCTGGCATCACCCGCTCAGCCTGGAATGCACCATGGACACGCAACCTCTGATCATCCGCCCGCGCGCCGAAGACGTCGAAGGCCAGCCGATTCTGCGCCCGTTGCCGTCAGCCAAATGCCGCAGCGTCGGGCCATTCGTGTTTTTTGACCACATGCTCGAAACGGTTTATCCGACGGGCAAAGGCATGAACATCCGACAGCACCCGCACATCGGTCTGTCGACCCTCACCTACTTGTTCCAGGGGCAGATCCAGCACAAGGACAGCCTCGGCTCCGACCAGGTGGTCAGCGCCGGCGATGTCAGCTGGATGACCGCCGGCAGCGCGATCGCCCACGTTGAGCGCACGCCGGAGCCGTTGTGGGAACAGAGCTTCACGATGCACGGCTTGCAGATCTGGCTGGCCTCGCCCAAGGATCACGAACAAGGCCCGGGGCATTACAGCCATCACCCGGCGGCGACGTTGCCGGTCAGCGATAACCTTGGCGTGCAGATTCGCATGATTGCCGGGTCAGGCTTTTGCCTGGAATCACCGGTGCCGGTGCTTTCTCCTACGTTGTATGCCGAAGTGCAGATGCAAACGGCGACCACCCTGCTGATCCCGACCGAGCATGAAGAACGGGCGGTGTATGTGCTGCGTGGTGATGCGCAGTTGAACGGCGAAGCGATTGAGCCGCATGCGCTGATGGTGTTGCCGGCGGGGGAAGAGATGAGTTTGTTTGCCGAGAGTGATGTGCACGCCGTGGTGTTTGGCGGCGCGCCGTTGGACGGGCCTCGGCGGATCAACTGGAATTTTGTCGCGAGCGATCCGGCGGCGATCGATGAGGCACGGCGTAAATGGGCGGCCGGGGATTGGCCGACGGTGCCGGGGGAAGTTGAGCGGATTGAATTACCGGCAGGCCGATAAAGCAAAAGATCACAGCCTGCGGCAGCTCCTACATTGATCGCGTGTAGGAGCTGCCGCAGGCTGCGATCTTTTGATCTTGAAAAATCAGCCTTTGAACACTTCATCCAGCAAATCATGCATCGACTTGAACGCGCGCTTGGCCGTTTTCTCGTCGTACATCATCTTGCCCGGCACGTTCGCATGCGGGTCTGTAAACGAGTGCACCGCACCGCCGTAGCTGAGCAACTGCCAATCGACATTCGCCGCGCTCATCTCATCTTCAAACGCCGGCAATTGCTCTTTCGGCACCAATGGATCAGATGCACCGTGCAACACCAGCACCGAGCCCTTGATGTTCTGCGCATCCGCCGGGTTCGGCGAATCGAGCGTGCCATGGAACGACACCGCCGCTTTCACCGGCGCACCGGTGCGCGCCAGATCCAGTGCACAGCAACCGCCAAAGCAGAAACCGAACACCGCCAGTTTCGAGGTATCAACCGCCGCTTCGCCCTGCTTCTGCAACTGCTCGAACGCCGCCTGCATTCGCTTGCGCAGCAACGCACGGTCATCCTTCAACGGCATCATCGCCGCGCCAGCCTGATCAGCGTTCTGTGGACGCACGGCCTGACCATAGACGTCAGCAATCAACACCACGTAGCCCTTGGCCGCCACCGACTTGGCGATTTCTTCCGCGCCCGCGCTGACGCCCATCCAGTTCGGCGCCATCAACAAACCCGGACGCGCGCCTTTGTGCTCGGCGTCGAACGCCAGACGACCTTCATAAGGCTGGCCGTCGATCTGATAGACCACGGAACGTACTGTGACTTGGCTCATTTCTGACTCCTGATTTGCTAAACACCAGAATGAAAAAACCCGCCGAAGCGGGTTTTTCTACGACTTGGTTAAACCGACAGCTCAACCAGCAGCTTGTTCAGACGGCGCACATAAGCGGCCGGATCCTTCAAGCTGTCGCCGGCAGCCAGGGCTGCCTGATCGAAGAGGATGTGCGACAGGTCGCCAAAACGCTCTTCGCTCTGCTCGCCGTCGAGTTTCTCGATCAGCGGGTGGCTTGGGTTGAATTCGAAGATCGGCTTCGAATCCGGCACTTTCTGCCCGCTGGCTTCGAGGATCTGACGCATTTGCAGACCCAGATCCTGTTCGCCGATGGCCAGGATGGCTGGCGAATCGGTCAGACGATGGGATACCCGGACTTCCGCCACGGAATCGCCCAGCGCGGTTTTCAGACGCTCAACCAGACCTTCTTTGGACTTGGCGACTTCTTCTGCAGCTTTCTTGTCCTCTTCCGAGTCCAGGTTGCCCAGATCGAGGTCACCGCGTGCCACGTCGACAAAGGTCTTGCCGTCGAACTCGCTGAGGTAGCTCATCAGCCACTCGTCGATGCGGTCGGTCAGCAGCAACACTTCGATGCCTTTCTTGCGGAAGACTTCCAGGTGCGGGCTGTTCTTGACCTGAGCGTAGGATTCGCCGCTGAGGAAGTAGATCTTGTCTTGGCCTTCCTTCACGCGGCTCAGGTAGTCGGCCAGGCCAACGCTCTGCTCGCCGCTGTCATCGCTGGTGGACGCGAAGCGCAGCAGGCCGGCAATCTTCTCCTTGTTGGCGAAGTCTTCGGCCGGGCCTTCTTTCAACACCTGACCGAAGTT
>Ga0160469_100783_pt1 | contig 11321 bp, 10 predicted proteins | sample HID1972M_E11MG_FD_108246 | JGI IMG/M metagenome (GOLD analysis project Ga0160469, IMG submission 108246) | Enriched pill bug-associated microbial communities from UW Madison campus, WI, USA - HID1972M_E11 MG | ecosystem: Host-associated > Arthropoda: Insects > Digestive system > Unclassified ...
ATGAGCGTGATAGTGTCGAAATCTCGTACGCCATCGTAGGGAAGTTTGCGATACAGGCTTTGGTTGATTGCGTGTGTCCCGACGGTGCCAAGGACCAGCGTGTATCCATCAGGGGCTGCTTTCGCTGCGGCATCTGTCCCTATGCTGCCTCCCGCACCCCCCTTGTTTTCCACCACCACCGGCTGGCCCCACTTCTTTGAGAGCGCTTCCGCTACCGGTCTTGCCAGAATGTCGGTGCCTCCGCCAGGTGGAAAAGGAACGATAAGCCGTACCGGACGGTTTGGAAACGTCTGCGCTGCTGATGATACGCCCGCCAGCGTACCCAAAACCAGGCACACTAAAATTGTAAATCTCTTCATGGTCTCTACCTCAATGATAAAAAAATGAAACCTGCTGGGCTATCCAGGCCTGAAGGCGGCTGATGCCCCGCCGTCAACTGGCAATATTGCCCCGGTGATGTAGGAGGCCGCTGGACTGAGCAAAAAATTGATGACCGACGTAATGTCATCCGTCGTCGCGATACGCCCCAAAGGCGATGTGCCTGACACGTTGTAATCATTATGCGAGGACATGAGTGTCTCGATCATTGGCGTGTTCACTGTCGACGGAGCAATTGCATTGACGAGAATGCCCTGGTCTGCGATTTCCGCCGCCAGGACACGACAGATATAGCTGAGCGCCACCTTGGAAGCGGCATATGCTCCGCCGCCGACCTTTGGTCTGAGCGCCGCGATAGAAGCCACAAATACAATTCGCCCTGGCGTTGTTTGTTTATTTGAACGTTCGAGCAAGGGCAGGGCGGCACGGGCGGTCAACCAGGCGCCTCTCGTGTTGACGGTGAAAACCCGGTCAAAGTCTTCAACTTTCATACTCGAAAGCGGACCGGTGAGAAATACACCTGCAGAACAGATGAGTGCGTCGAGCACTTCAGTGTGTATAGTGATATGCTCGAATGTTCGGTTGATGGCTTCAGCATCGGTGACATCACAAATGCAAGGAATGAATTTTGCACCTGCCTGCTGTGCATGATCTTGCAGTTTGTTCAGGCCTTCCACATCCCGGTCTATGCCGAATATTGCCCATCCCCTAGAGAGCAAATCGCGGCAGGATGCGGCACCAATTCCAGACGCTGCTCCGGTAATTACGGCTTGCTTACTCATCCTTGTTCCCAAATATGAAAAAAAAGCAGAATGCATTTGTTCAGATAGTGCATGATTCAGATTTTGTTTATGCTTCAAGCCTTGATTACGATGAGAATATTTGCCCGGATCGATGCCAGTAAACAATTTTTCCGTATCTAGCCTATTTCGCCTGCAAGCCGACCTGCTTAACTATGGCTGACCACTTTGTGACATCGTCTGCTATGACCTGGCGCCATGTCTGCGGAGTATTCGGGCCTTCCACAGGATCAAAGCCGGCTTCTATCATTTCCTTTTTGAATTCCGGATCTTGCAGAATTGCCACGACTTCACGGTTGAGACGATCAATAATTGAAGTTTGTGTTCCGGCAGGAGCAAACATCCCGCTCCACTGAAGGGTTTCAAAGCCTGAGACGCCGCTTTGCGCAATGGTTGGAAAATTCGGTAAGGAAGGGGAGCGGCGCCGATCTCCAATACCCAGGGCGCGCAGCTTTCCTGCCTTGATATGCGGCAATGGTGCTGCCGCGCCGCTCATAGCAAGCTGTACCTGGCCGCCAAGCAGATCCGTCAGCATGGGTCCTGAACCTCGATAAGGAACATGGACCATTTTTGTGTCGGTCATCACTTTGAACAGTTCCATTGGCAGAGCGTTGGCATTCGAGCTTGACCCGTAATTCAACTGACCTGGATGCTTTTTTGCATAAGCAATCAGTTCCTTGACGTTCTTGACCGGAAGCGTGTTGTTGACCATCAGCAGTACTTGCTGGTTCCCTGTCTGGACGATCGGCATTAAATCCCTGGCTGGGTCATAAGGCATCTGTTTTCCAAATGCCACGTTGTACGCCTGACTGGTCCCGTCCAGCAATAAGGTATAGCCATCCGGGTTAGCCTTGGCCACAACATTGGTACCAATCGTTCCATCTGCACCGGGCCGGTTGTCGATGACGACCGTTACGCCCAGTGATTCGCCGAGACGGCGCGCCACCATTCGTGCCAGCAAGTCCGTGCCCCCTGCAGGAGTGTAGGGTACGACTAATCGTATCGGTTTGGAAGGATAACCATCCTGGGCAGCTGCAGCACCAACTATTAGCCCCGTCGAACATACAAGCACCAAAGACATCCATGCTCTTAGCATCTTCATAACTGTTGCCTCGCTTATTATGATGGATGGGCACAGCATCGCTTTGGCTATAGTCCAAGCCGGCGATGGTTGGCCGCCGGCCTCCCATTCTCGGAAACCCGCCCGCAATATGGTTCGAACGGTATTTTCGTCGATTGGTGATTGACTATGTATTACGCCAAACCTTGTGTCCCTACAATCTATTTTGATAATGGAAAGGTGGTTTGTTACCTTTCATGTCACACAAGACACTGTATTGGCTAAGCGGTGAATGATCAATTAGCTGGAATTCAGAATATTGATGATCGAAATTCATCAGTTAGTCATAGACTTCATTACTTGATCACTGGCTGGAAAATCTTACGGCGGGATTAACCAGGAGATGACTAAGCCAGGGCTAGAGGTAAATTAACGCTGTAAATACAAGCGTGATTTCGGGCGTGATTTCGGGCGTGATTTCGGGCGTATTGCGCAAATGTGTTGGACGATCCACGGAACATCTAAAAAAAATTGGTTCTGAGACGCAGCATCCAGTGCAAAAAACGAGCCCGTACTGAGGCTGGAAGGACAATCATTTCTATATGCTTAGCATAAGTTTTAACGGGGAACAGTAGAATATTAGCTCGCCCAATGGTTGTCGGTATCCGCATTCCTGTCGTGTCTCATGGGCAATGATCGTCATTGCAATATACCGTGAAGAGTGACCATGGCTGTTCACGCATGGTCACCTCCAGGCTCTCATCGAATGATGTCGACGATCGCTGTCATGCCGGCCACCAGTTCGACATCCGGAGCGACCCGATCAATATAGATGCGTACCGAGTGCACTGAGCAAGGTGCACCCATGAAAATTTGCTACCGTAGAACATTAGATTTTGATTCCTCCACGAGCGCCAGTAAGTTTCTGAGCGCTGTTGTAGCGGCATCTTCGCGCCATGCGACCCCAAGACTGGCCAACAGCTCAGCCCCCCTGATAGGAATATAGCGCACTTGATCAACGCGGCTCGTGCTCATGCAAGCTGGAACGATCGTTATTCCAAGCGAGGCCGCCACCAAATTAATGGTGGATGAAATTTGCGGGACATTCTGTACCACGCGAGGGCTGAAGCCCTCCCTTTCGCACGCAGTAATTACCTGATCTGTCAGACCCATCCGGGTCGGTCTCGGGTAGAGCACAAATGGTTCGTCGCGCAATTGAGTTAACTCAAGTATTTCTGTATTTGCCAAGTGATGCGATTTAGGCAAAGCAACGACCATAGGTTCGGTGGAAACGAGCTTGAATTCCATGTCGGAATCACGCCCGATCGGAAGCCGTACAAAGGCAACATCCAGTTGTCTATGGCGCAATCGCTCCATCAGTGGTTCGGTTCTGTGTTCCTCCAAAGTTAATTCGACTTCGGGGTACAGTTCGCGAAATTTCTGTAGAACCCAGGTTACTTCACCGGTGAATGAGGCCGATTCGGTGAAGCCTACGCTAAGCCGGCCGATCCGTCCGGCGGCTGCTAAGCGGCACCGCTCCGTTGCTTTGGCTACGCGCTCCAGGATCACTCGACACTCACCCAGGAGAACCTCTCCCGGCTCTGTCAACCTGACATTACCTGGCTGGCGATCAAAAAGCTTGACTCCAATTTCCTCTTCCAGTGACTTGATTTGGTATGTCAGCGGAGGCTGAGAGATGCCCAGGCGCCGAGCGGCTTTCGTAAAGTGAAGTTCCTCGGCCGTCACCACAAAATATCGTAGATGTCTGAGTTCCATATGATTCAAAAAACGTATTGGGACAGCCTGTATTATATATTAGACAGGTAGTAGCAGTGTTGTTAAACTTTTTTCACTTCTACAACATATACTTTTTTTGTCACTATGCAAACGACCGATCTTATAGACCAGCCAGCGACAATGGCACTTGCTGCATTCGCCTCAGCCTTAACTTTCGACCAAATCCCGGCGCAGGTGGTTGACGATGTGAAGTTACATTTGCTGGACGGTATCGGGGTCGCGTTATATGGCTCACAGTTACCGTGGACGCAACACGTCGCCCATATCGCCATGGCCGAGGGCTGCACCCCGGTGGCGACCCTGTTGGGTGATGGCCGGCGTACCTCTGCATTGAACGCTATTCTTGTTAATGCAACGGCCGGCCATGCCTTTGAGATGGATGACATTCACAAGAACTCTGTCCTGCACCCGAATTCGCTGGGGGTGCCAGTGGCACTGGCCCTTGCTGAAGCACATCCCGGCATTGGCGGGGCCGATGTAATCACTGCATTAACGGCAGGAACAGAAATTGGCGCGAGAGTGGGAAATGCCGCGACGACCGCCCTTTTTCTCAATGGCTTTCATCCTCAGGGTACGACAGGCACCTTTGTGTCTGCGGCGGCGGCAGGACGGCTTTTGCAACTGACCTCCAGCCAGATGCAGCACACACTTGGTATAGCAGGATCTATGGGAGCCGGGTTGATGGCGGCCCAGGAAGGCGCAATGGTTAAGCGTCTACACGCGGGCAGGGCCGCGCAGGCAGGATTGCATGCAGCACTCCTGGCTCAGCAAGGCTTTACGGGAATCGAAAATATATTGGAGGCGGGCTACGGTGGATTCTTAAGTGCCTTTGCCCGGACGTGTAAACCGGAGCAACTTCTGGACGGATTGGGCACAGATTGGGAGGCGGGGAAAGTCGGCTACAAGATGTACCCCAACGTTACCAGCATCCATGCGGCATTGGATGCAATGAAGGCGCTAATGCAGGAGCACGGATTGAGTGCTTCTGATATAGATCGTATTGAAGTCGGTTGTGGGCACATGACCTTTGTGCATACTGCTTGGCGATACGAGCCCAAAGGCGTAACCGCAGCGCAGATGAACCTGTTCTACGGCCTGGCAGTAATGGCATTGAGAGGGTCCGTTTGCGCAAGCGATTACGCCGAAGCCCGAATTGCCGATTCAGATATTATGGATTTTATATCTCGAATTCATCCATTCGAGGATGAAATTATCGAGAGTCGTGGCGCAGAAGCGCGGCATGCAGCACGGCTCCAGGTAAAAACCAAATCAGGACAACTGCTTTCTCATGATGTTTGGGCTAGACGAGGTAGTCCGGAAAATCCAGTGATCCCGGAAGAAGTAAAAGAGAAGTTCTTTGCAAACTCGTCACATTTACTCAATAAAACAACAGCAGAAGAACTGGTACGCCAGGTATTAATGCTGGAATCCCTGGATTCTATGGAAGAAATTATTTCTCTGCTAAAGGAGGAGAGAACATGACTATTACACGACGTAAATTTGTTTTAGCTTCGACAGTTGCCGGTGCCTTGGGAGGGTTTTCCTTGCCTGTTCGTTCTGCGAGCGCTCCGGTGCGCGTAATCTGTCCATACGCACCAGGTGGCGGGACCGACACCATTACCAGAGTAATGGCGAATGGACTTTCTGAAATAAGAGGGCAGCCTCATATTGTTGAAAATCGCCCAGGTGCTGCTGGCACTATTGCGCATCAATTAGTTGCGTCGTCCCGGCCCGATGGCAGTATGTTGCTACTTGGCGCAATTGGACCATTGGCCGTGGCGCCCCATTTAATGAAGATATCATATGATCCGCTGGTAGATCTGGCCCCGATAACAATGGGCGCTGTTTTCCCGAATGTCCTGGTCGTCAGCCCCGCACTTGGCATCAAGACCCTCAAGGAGTTTATAGAACTGGCCAGGACTCAAAAACTGAGTTATGGCTCTACTGGTATCGGGTCTTCATCTCATCTGGCGGGCGAACTTTTAAACAGTAACGCTGGGGTCAATATCCTGCATGTACCGTACAAAGGCGGGTCAGCCGCGCTAGTAGATGTTATAGGCGGGGCCTTAACGGCCTTTTACGCCACACCTTCCTCGTCCAAACCCTTTATAGATTCCGGCAAATTAGTTGCTCTGGCGACAACCGGTCTTACGCGTTCTGAGATACTTCCTGATGTACCGACCATTGCAGAATCCGGATTCAAGGACTTTTCAGCACTTAATTGGTACTGTTTTATGGCCCAGGGAAAAACGCCGTCCTCCATCTTGGACAAACTGAATGAGGATATGGTCGCCGTCCTGAAGCGTCCAAAAGTGCGAGAGGAATTGCTCAATCATGGCCTCACCCCGCAAGCCTCCTCGAGGGCAGAATTGCATCAATTTATTGAGTCTGAATCGACCCGTTGGGGCAAACTCATTCGTGAGCGAAATATTGCGTGAGTATGAAACTCATCGGGGTCAGTGGTCTTTGGCTGGCAATCGCGCCAGCCATCCCGGAACATCCACGTCAACAGGAAGCAAAGTCATATGCGAGCCATAACAATTAACCGATACGGAGGCCCAGAGGTCGTCCAGTACGAAAACGATATACCGATTCCCCAGCCACGTGAGGGAGAGGTTCTGGTTGCAATAGCATGCGCCGGCATCAATTTCATGGACATTCACACGCGACAAGGTAAGTATGCCAATTCCCGAACTTATGCAGTACGGGCACCCTGTACGCTTGGGATGGAAGGAGCAGGCACCATCGTTGCGTTGGGAGAAGGCGTAGATTTCTTGCGTGTAGGGCAGCGCGTGGCATGGTGTATCTCCTGGGGTAGTTTTGCAGAATACGCTTGTGTTCCCGCTTCGCTTATCGCTGTGATCCCAGACGAGATCGGTTTTGATGTCGCAGCCGCTGCGATGTTTCAAGGATGTACCGCGCATTATTTGGTGAACGATGTTGCCGAATTAAGGCAGGGAATGGATTGTCTGGTTCATGCGGCATCCGGTAGCATCGGCCAGATCCTCATCCAAATGGCCAAGCTCGCCGGCGCCACAGTGTACGCTACGGCCAGTAGCGAAGAGAAAAGGGCAATCGCCACCCGGCGAGGCGCCGACGTTGTACTTGCTTATGAGGACGGTCGATTCGCTGATCGGGTTCGGGAACTCACGTCAGGTAATGGGACTCACGTGGTGTTCGATTCGTTAGGAAAAACGACTCTGCGCGACAGCATGCGAGCCACACGCACGCGCGGTCTTGTCATTAATTATGGGAATGTGTCAGGTTCTGTTAATAATCTGGACCCCTATGAACTCGGTGAGCAAGGATCACTATTTCTCACCCGCCCTCGTTTGGCAGATTACATGGCAGGCCACGCAACAGTCCAGCGCCGCGCAGATGCAATATTTTCTGCTATTCGGGATGGTCAATTATTTATTGATATTGCCGCCTGCGTGACTTTCGAAGAGATACCAAGCGTTCACGCAGCTATTGAAGCGCGGCAACACATTGGCAAATGCGTTGCGTTGATTGGCCCGAGCGACGTTTCTGGTTAGGCTGTCGAAAATAAAACAGTTTGCTTTTTGGGTGAAGGTACTTCGTGGTTGATTAATCGATGTTGTGCTTGCGTGGCGGGTTCGAAGCAGTTATTGCGCGACTGCACTAGCGGCGCAAAAGAAGCCGTCCGTGCTGACAATAGATGCGTGGGAAGCAAATACGCAACAGCTGGAAGAAAGAATTAAAACCGAATCAAAAAGCGGCAACAAGCAATGGTTGAAGCAACGGCAGCCCCGGAATGAATTCTTTCCGTACATCTAATGGCGATTGCATTATTGCTGTTTGGCTGATGTCAAACAGAATACGTTTTTGCGGGGCTGAAGACACGCTTCACTAACAATAATTTATTGCGCCATCAGTGACGTTGGCGGAGGTGCGTCGGCCGGCATGGGAGGGGCACCGGTGTAGTGGCCTTGGTACACGCCACAGCCGGAGAGCGCGATGAGAATGGCTGATATGGCTACAAATTTTTGCATGATAATTCGGGACCTGATGGGGGAAATGGGAGTCGAATATCTTGTGCATCGACTTTCTACAAAAATCAAATGCCAATCAAACAAGATCGAGACCAACTTACTCGTTTTCAATAATGGAGCAGTTAATCCGCCTGACGGGCAAGCAGTTCTCATTCAACGCATATGGGTTTGAATAATCCACTGGAGTCGGATTGATGAACAATGTTCGGCCATTCAATCTTGAGTTCACTTCTTTGGTACAGACGTATCAGATTGACCTTGTCGATACTGTTCACAAACAAAACCCTGCGATGACGCTTTAAATCTTTCCATGATTTTGATGCTCTGAAGCGCACGGCACAAAAAATGACGCCCTGCCGGAAGACAAACGGACCCGGAAGGGCGATGCAATCGACTGAAGGGTAATGGGACAATTGATTGCATAGGCAAATATTAACCGGTCAATTAATGTTTGTCAAAACAAAACTGAGATTGGACAACGACCGAGCAGTTAGGAGTTATGCCCATTCGCAGTCGTATGTGAATTCGCAAGTTTTCCATAGACAATATTTCTTATTTCTTATTTCTTTTGAAAATATTAAGGAGTAAAGACAGACTGTTAATTATCTTTATTTAAGAGAAGATGAATGAAAATAACAACAAATTGTCGTCATTTTTAGTCAGGCTTTATTTGTTCTCATCCCTGTTTTATACCCAATCATTAGGACATGAACCGGTTTGACAGCAATCATTCGATCGCATATGATTAGGACTGAAATGATTTTTAAGGGAAGCGATTTCTCTGTAAATTAATTATGAGTAAAACAATTAATATGCAAACTCAATATGACATCCGTATCCTCAGCGCGCTGCGCCGTATAACCCGGGCCATCGCCGTACATTCACGGCAACTTGCCGCCTACAACAACGTCACTGCGCCGCAGTTGATCTGCCTGGGCGCCATAGTTGAGAACGGGCCCATTACGGCTACCGCCATCAGCCGCAAAATCCACGTCAGCCCCAGCACCGTCGTTGGTATTCTTGACCGTCTGGAAGACAAGGGCTGGATTCGTCGCGAGCGCGGCAAGGAAGATCGCCGCATTGTGTTTATCACTGCGACCGACGCCGGCATTGAGTTGGTCAGGGCAACGCCATCGCCCATTCAGACCAAGCTGACAGACGCGCTGAAAGATCTACCAGAAACAGAACAGGCCGCCATTACGACGTCGCTTGAAAAAATTGTCATGCTCATGGAGGCACACAGCGTTGTGGCACATGAGGTTTCCAATGAACCGGCATCGCCCATCCTGGATGTTCCAGTGACCGATGCTCAACACCCAGAATCCGGAATTTTAATTTGATTGATACGGCACTCACCACATCTCAAACGCATTCGCAACACGCTCAAGCGGCTGGGGCAGCGCAGAACACTGCACACCTGCTCAGAGCACCTGCCAGGGCCGATGGTTATGACATCTGGCAATTGGTCTCTCAGTGCCCGCCATTGGATTTAAATTCGGTATACAGCTATCTGCTGCTGTGTGAGCATTTTGACAATACCTGCGTGGTTGCGCAGGCCAACGGGCAGATCGATGGATTTGTCTCAGCTTATCAGCCTCCTGATAAGGCCGACGTATTGTTTATTTGGCAGGTCGCCGTCCACGAGCGTGGGCGCGGCCATGGACTGGGTCAGCGAATGCTGCAAAGTCTGCTGGAGAGGCCAAACCTGGCGCATATTCGATACCTTGAAACAACAGTGGGTCCGGACAACGCCGCATCTCGTCGCATGTTCGCCGCCGTCGCTCGCAACATGGGTGCCGGCATCGAAGAAAGCCCGTTATTTGAACCAGAATTATTCGGGCCTCAAGCGCATGACGATGAACGTCTTTTGAAGATTGGGCCGTTCAGGCCAACGCCGGGTTGAGTTCACCAGGGCGTGCCCGGCGTCCGAATGCCTTTAACAGGCATTGTCTTTTAATATTTAATCAAATAGGAAAAATCATGGATTTAGAAATTTTCGACCGCATGGAGTCTGAAGTACGTGGTTACGTACGTTCATTCCCCGTCATATTCAATCAGGCCAAAGGCTCTGTGCTGACTGACGAATCAGGAAAAGAATACATCGATTTTTTCAGTGGTGCAGGTACCTTGAATTACGGGCATAACAATCCGATTCTCAAGAAAAAGCTCATTGAATATTTGAATACCGACGGCGTGGTGCATGGCCTGGATATGGCCACATCGGCAAAAAAATATTTCATGGAAACTTTTGAGCGTGTGTTGTTGATCCCGCGCAAAATGAATTACACGCTGCAGTTTACCGGCCCGACCGGTACCAATGCTGTAGAGGCGGCACTCAAACTGGCGCGTCAGGTCAAGGGGCGTTCAAACGTTGTGTCGTTTACTCATGGTTTTCATGGCGTGAGCGGCGGCTCGCTGGCCGTCACAGCCAATGAAAAGTTCCGGGATGCAGCCGGCGTTTCGCTGCATAATACCGCCTTTATGCCCTTTGACGGCTATATCGGCCCCGACGTAGACACCATCGCGTATTTCGAACGCATGCTGGAAGATCCCAGCAGCGGCCTGGACTTGCCGGCAGCTGTTATTGTAGAGACGGTGCAGGGAGAGGGCGGTGTAAATGTGGCCAGTTGGCGCTGGATTCGTGAACTGGAAAAACTGTGCCGCAAGTTCGACATGCTGCTGATCGTGGATGATATCCAGGTCGGTTGCGGCCGTACCGGCAGCTTTTTCAGCTTTGAAGCAGCTGGCATCAAGCCCGACATTATTACGCTGTCCAAGTCGCTGTCCGGCTTTGGTCTGCCAATGTCACTTGTGTTAATGAAGCCCGAGCTGGACGTGTGGAAGCCCGGCCAGCATAGCGGTACGTTCCGTGGCAATAACCTGGCCTTTGTTACAGCGGCCCAGGCGCTGGATAGCTACTGGAGCGATGACCGCTTCCAGAATGAAACGCGTCGCAAGGAGCGGATTGTGCGCGACTGGCTTGAAAACATTGTGCACAGTTTTCCTGAGGCCGGCTTCAGTGTGCGTGGCCGTGGCCTGATCCAGGGACTGGTCTGCGATGATAAACCGGAGCTGGCAAACAAAATTGCCCAACAGGCTTTTACTCACGGGCTGGTCATTGAAACCTCGGGTGCCCAGGACGAAGTCCTGAAGATTTTACCGGCGCTTACCATCGAGGATGCACAATTGACGCAGGGCCTGGAGCTGATTGAACGCAGCGTCGCAGAAGTGCTTAAGCAGGAAAGCAAGAAAGCCAAAGTTCTTAAATTCGGA
>Ga0160469_100787_pt1 | contig 11277 bp, 6 predicted proteins | sample HID1972M_E11MG_FD_108246 | JGI IMG/M metagenome (GOLD analysis project Ga0160469, IMG submission 108246) | Enriched pill bug-associated microbial communities from UW Madison campus, WI, USA - HID1972M_E11 MG | ecosystem: Host-associated > Arthropoda: Insects > Digestive system > Unclassified ...
CTAAGAAAACTCCGGCGGTTCATGGCGGCACCCGACAATGGCGAACGGGCTGATTGGCCGTCCGCGGCTGCATTGCGTCCGTCCTGTTGCGTCTGTCTCATTGATGCTTCTCCTCTTGGTGTGGTTCTGATTCACAAGTTGCTATTGCGTGCTGCGGTCTTCTTCCGTACCGTATATTCTTTCAGTGCGTCCGCAATTGGGCCAAGCCATCTTGTTTGCACTACAAATAGGGCGACGCCAGCCAGATCAGTTTGTTCCTGAGCGTCGCCAGCAAGCCCTGCTTGCGCAAGGATTCAAAGGTCACCCGTTGGCCGTGCACAATTTCATTATCAATGGCATCGTTGATCCAACCAGCCAGGCGTCGATCGTACACCTCGATATCGATCTCGAAATTAAGTCGCAGGCTGCGTGAATCCCAATTGGATGAACCGATCAGCGACCAGCTGTCGTCAACGGTCATCAACTTGGAGTGATCGAAATTGCCGGATCCTTTCCACACCCGGCAGCCGGTTTCGATGACTTGATCAATCTGGGCCATCATGGCGTACTGAATCAGACGCAGATTATTTCTGCCTGGGATTACAATATCCACTTGCACACCGCGTCTGGCTGCGGTGGTCAAGGCTCCGATCAGGACCTGGTCTGGCAGAAAATAGGGAGACTGGATCCGGATATGCTGTTGTGCAACGGCGCAGGCGGCAAGCAAGACCTTGTGCGTGCTTTCGATTTCACGATCCGGACCAGAGGGAACGCAGCGGGCAGCCATATCAGCAGGCATGAATGCAGGCTCAGCTGCGATCCAGTCGCCCAACTTCAATTGCTCACCGGTAGAGAACAGCCAATCATGGCAAAAAACGACCAGCAACTGGGCCACAATCGGGCCTCGCATCTGAAAATGAATATCGCGCGCCGTATGGTCATGTGCAATTTCCGTCAGAAACTCCTCACGGATATTCATCCCACCGGCAAACCCCTGTGCGCCGTCGACAACCAGAATTTTACGGTGGCAGCGCATGTTGGCGTATGGCATGCGCCAGGTAACGGCATTGGTTTCGAAAAGCTCCACCGACACGCCCTGCTCTCTTAGTCGATGCACAATGGTAGGATGGGAATAGCGCACGCCGATCGAGTCAATCAGCACCCGGACGCGGACACCGCGCAGAAATGCAGCAATCAGGCTGTCGGCAAATCGATGCCCGACAATATCATTATCGAAAATATAGGTTTGCAGCAATACCGAGTCGACCGCAGCGTCAATGGCGGCAAGCATGGCCGGATAGGTCTGGTCTCCGCCATTGAGTGGGATGATTTCATTGCCGCCACACAGCGGAAAACGGGTCACCGTGTCGCTGGCTTTTTTCAGTGACAGACACTGGGCGGCGGCATGACGTGTCAGATCACTGACAGTGACACTGGTGTGATCGGCTCCCTCCTTGAGCAGCCTGTCCCGGTGGGATTTGATCCGGGTTTGCCGAATGCGGTTGATACCCACGATAAAATACAGAACTGGTCCCAGAAACGGGGAAAACAGTACAACACCGACCCACGCAATAGCGGCGCGAACATCACGTTTGGTCAGCGCAATATGGACCGCTGCCGCAACGCTCAAAACCACACTTGCTGCGAAAATCAGATGGGTTTCATATTCAACCAGAAATTTCCACAGAGAAGCCATCACCAAGACACCCGCTTACCTTCATAACCACTAAAAGACAACATAATAGTGTGTTGCGCCAGTTTTTTCTTGTGCGCTGAATATAACCTTGCTATACTCTTACGCTTACTCAGATGGTGACTGTAGCTCAGTTGGTAGAGTCCCGGATTGTGATTCCGGTTGTCGTGGGTTCGAGCCCCATCAGTCACCCCAAGTTTTCTAATAAAAACAGCAGCTTAGCACAGCCATGCGCAGACCGCATTGGTTACATTAGAACAGAAAAAGAAAAATTAGCATTCTCTGTTCGTACCATTCCCACATTCAGAATCCTGATACCCCCAAAAAAACAAATCTTGGAAATGCGACTCGAAACTGTGTCTGGCGTTGTGCCAGGATAACAGTCGCATAGTGCCTGCCGAGGCGATGCATTCCCTTCCGATCGGACGCCTCCTTATACCCTGAAGAGTCCGCTATGCCACTCGTGAATCGAGATCTCTAACAACGGCCGGTGCTGGCGCAGCGCCGAACCAGGCGGCAACCGTTGCGCGCAACTGTGCATGGCGCATGTAGTCGCTGGATTGCCATTGCAAGCACGCGAGTTGAGTCTTCTGCAGCTCCACGCGCCGGGATACCATTAAACCTGAAATTACGATTCTGATTCACTGCGCGCGTCGCGTTATGTCCGCGGGTGTATAAGTGATCCTCCCGGGAAGCTTTATCGACCGAAAAGACGATGGTGCAAGCGTTGAACAAACATTTTGTCATCCTCGTAGTTCAGCGACTGCATAGCGCATTGGCACGCAAACGCCGCATGCTTTCGTGCAGCCTGAGCCAACTCTGCATCAGTGCTTTCTTGCGTAAGCGTTGCCAGCAATTTTTGCATTCGGACCACGATCTCGAAAGCGCCCGCTCCATCCCTGGCGATGGGATCAAAGCCATCCGCAATGAAGTCTTCTACACACAGCTCAACAACCGTCAAACGATCATAAATTTCCTGCGTAGCTCGCCCTTGCAGATGTTCACGCGCCTGCTCTTGCCCTCTAAGCAAAACACGCAGCATGATGTTCAGGCACGTAATCGCAGTACCCGGATCATTAATTGCCGCGGATAACGCACGCTGCGCAGCCTCCCTGAGAACGATCAGACCGAAGCGCGGGTCCTGATCAAAGGTCCTCTCCTGATCCAACTGAAAGCACTGAAGGATAGCGCGCGCGATATTGCCTCTGTCGCTATTTGACTCGCCCGCGCTCTGCTGCTGCCGGCCGGACGAATCAAAAGCAGCAATGGCGACCACATCATCATAGGAAACCAACTCGCCAGGACGCACCCTGATATGGATAATGCAATCGTGTTCTTTTGCAAGCGTTTGCAGTTTTGCCATATCCACTCTTCTGACCATCCGCACATCAGCGGCTCTGACAACAATTGATGTTGCCTGCTGCGACAGTGCGTCTGCATCGCGCGCGCCCCTTGCTGCGCCCATGAATGGATTTATCCAAAACTGCGTCATGCAATCCAGCGTAGCAGCCTCTACACGCGTCAAGGTATTGTTAAGCCGGCCTAACGAGGACAAGGTCCGCACCCAGCGCAGCAAAGTGAGCATCAACCACGCCAGCACGATCAACGTGCCAGCAAACAAAATGAACCGGCCATTATCGCCGTAGTAGTTCAATCCGAGCGCAACCTGGGCCACGATTGAAAACATGAAGGCAGATAAGAAATTGGAAATGGCCGCCCTGGTCCCGTCATCACCCATCACCAGTTCGGTTGCACGAGGCGTGGCGCCGCTACTGGCCGATGCAAATGCCGATACCATGATGGACAAGGAAAAAGTCGCAACAGCAAGCATGCTTGAGGCAATGACCGTAAGCAGATTATCCAGCGTTTTTGCGCTCACTACGGGAAAAGCAATGCCGGGCAACAACCTGGGAACCCAGGCAGCCATCAGGGCAAGCAGCACAGCAATACCGCTGTTTAACGCAGGCTGAACCCATAATTTGTTGCGACGTTCTCTCCATAGTGTTTGCCAGAGTCGATATACTGCCATTGCCTGCATCCAGTCTTTAAAAGAGCCTAAATTCCCATTATTTGGCCGTCATTTGTAACTGAACGTAATAATACAATATGGTATGGCTTCTGGTCCACTTCAGAACAAGGCAATAACAGTGTCAGTAAACTGAACCACGATTAAAAAAACGCAACGCGAACGATGCGGGTAGCCTGATCAGAAGAGCACCGCCAGCCCGAGCCGTGAAAACCGATTGGTTTAAATTCAGTCTTGCCGAAACCCTTTCCAATTGCCCGTCCATCATGATTGTCGTCTACTTCAACCAGCGGAATGTACTGATACAGACTTGCATGCCGTAACACAAGGAAGCGGCACGACACGCACAGGGTTAGTTATTACTCGGGCCGCCTATCCGATTTCCGATTTAATTTCCACACCGACACTGCCGCGGCAATAAAAAAAGACACCAGGAGGCCCGCGAAAGCAGCCACCACAAAATTGCCAAGCAATATCCAGAATATAACGGTCAGCAATAACCCGACGGACAGCGGCCTGGCTCCCATAGCCGACACTATATTTCCCAGTTTTGACAATACACCTTTCACTTTTCGTTCCTGATTCTTGCGCTTTGTTGCGCGCACGACTAACATGATTCTAGGATATACCCTAATGCGGGTTATTTTTGTTTCGCTGTAGCTGAAAATGCCTTAACTTTACGTTAACGTCAATTAAAGAATTTGCCTTCCGATTTTCGTTTCCTGTGACTCCGCTGCAACTCCGGGTTCACATCGGCAGGCAGACATGATGAGTTGCAGCAAAAAATCGGCTGCCATTCATCAGGACGATATAGCATCGCCCCGAAAGGCGGTGAACATTCCCGGCTATTGTTCATACCGTTCACAAGACGACTATGACAATGTCAGAGAATCATGCGCTTATATGCATATGGACCATATCGGAGACAAAAGTATGAATGCCCCACTACCTAAAGTGGCACAGGATGCCCTGAAGAATACCACCATTGACGACAAATATAGCCTGGAAAGGGGCCGCGTCTATATGAGTGGCACCCAGGCGCTGGTGCGTCTGCCCATGCTGCAGAAAGACCGGGACCGGCGCGCCGGACTGGACACCGGCGGGTTCATTTCCGGATACCGCGGTTCCCCCCTGGGCAATCTGGACTTAAGTCTGTGGAAGGCAAAAAAATACCTGGCCGAACATGAGATCTCTTTCCAGCCCGGCGTCAACGAAGAGCTTGGCGCCACCGCGGTTTGGGGTTCACAGCAGGTCAATTTGTTTCCCGGCGCAACCAAACAGGGCGTATTTGCCATGTGGTATGGCAAAGGACCGGGCCTGGACCGTTCCATGGATGTATTCAAACACGCCAACTCGGCCGGCTCCAGCCAGTTTGGCGGCGTGCTGCTGCTGGCAGGCGATGACCATGCCGCCAAATCGTCCACGGTGGCCTATCAGTCCGAGCATAACCTGCAGTCAGCAGGCATTCCCGTTCTATACCCCAGCAATGTGCAGGAATATCTGGACTTCGGCGTGCACGGCTGGGCCATGAGCCGCTATTCAGGCCTGTGGGTTGCAATGAAATGCGTTACCGATGTGATCGAATCGAGTTCGTCAGTCGAACTGGATCCGGACCGCGTCCAGACCATTACGCCACCGGACTTTGAAATGCCTGAGGGCGGCTTGTCCATTCGCTGGCCTGATCCGCCACTGGACCAGGAAGCCCGGCTGAACAATTACAAATTCTACGCAGCGCTGGCATATGTGCGCGCCAATAAGCTGGACAAGATCATTTATGATTCGCCCAAGGCCCGGTTCGGCATCATGACCGCCGGCAAGGCCTATCTGGACGTGCGACAGGCGCTGACCGATCTGGGACTGGACGAAGCGACCTGTACGGACATCGGCATCCGGCTGTACAAAGTGGGCTGCGTGTGGCCGCTTGAAGCGCAAGGTGCCCGACACTTTGCCGAAGGCCTTGATGAAATTCTGGTGGTCGAAGAAAAACGCCAGATCATGGAATACGCCCTGAAAGAAGAGCTGTATAACTGGCGTGACGACGTCCGTCCCGATGTCTACGGTAAATTCGATGCGCGCGACGATGGCGGCGGCGAATGGTCAGTTCCCCGCGGCAACTGGCTGCTGCCGGCCAATTACGAACTGTCTCCTGCCATTATCGCAAAGGCCATTGCCAAGCGCCTGGAAAAACACGCCCTTCCCGATGAGGTGCGCGCACGCATTCAGGCTCGCATTGCGGTTATTCATGCCAAGGAGCAGGATGCCAAACGGCCGGTCGTCGTGCAGGATCGCAAGCCCTGGTTCTGTTCCGGCTGTCCCCACAATACGTCGACGCGCGTGCCCGAAGGCTCGCGCGCAGTGGCCGGCATCGGCTGCCACTATATGACCATCTGGATGGATCGCAACACCGATACCTTTACCCAGATGGGCGGCGAAGGCGTACCCTGGATCGGCCAGAAAGACTTTACGACCACCAAGCATATTTTTGCCAATCTGGGTGATGGCACTTATTTCCATTCAGGCATTCTGGCGATCCGTGCGTCCATCGCAGCCAAAGTCAACATTACCTACAAAATTCTATACAACGATGCCGTTGCCATGACGGGCGGGCAGCCTGTAGATGGCACACTGACGGTGCCGCAAATCAATGCCCAACTGCATGCTGAAGGCGCGACCCGCATCGTGATTGTCAGCGACGAACCGGAAAAATACAAAGGGGTCAGCCTGATAGGCAACCCCGACGTATTCCATCGCGATTCGCTCGATGACGTACAACTGGAACTGCGTGATACGCAAGGCACGACCATCCTGATCTACGATCAGACCTGCGCAACAGAGAAACGCCGGCGTCGCAAACGCAATGCCTATCCCGATCCGGACCGACGCGTCTTTATCAACGAAGCGGTCTGCGAGGGTTGTGGCGACTGCGGGGTAAAATCGAACTGTCTTTCTGTCGAACCGGTAGATACGCCGATGGGCAGCAAGCGCCGCATTAACCAATCCTCGTGCAACAAGGATTATTCGTGCCTGAACGGTTTTTGCCCCAGCTTTGTAACCGCTGAGGGTGCCAAAGTACGCAAGCCCCAGACCGCCACGCTGTCCTTTGAAAAAATAGAAGCGGACATTCCTGTGCCTGCAGCGCCTGTAATCGAACGCTCCTACAATATTCTGGTGCCTGGCGTAGGTGGCACCGGGGTGGTCACCATCGGCGCCCTGCTGGGCATGGCTGCGCACCTGGAAGAAAAAGGCGTCAACGTACTGGACATTACCGGACTGGCGCAAAAAGGCGGTGCAGTCGTAAGTCATGTGCAGATCGGCAACCAGCCGGCAGACCTGCACTCGACCCGCATCGGCATGGGCGAAGCCGATCTGATTATTGGATGCGACGCCATTGTGGCTGCCTCCCGCGAAATTACATCCAAAACCCGCAAGGGCATAACGGTAGCCGCGATCAACAGCGCCAAGGTGCCGACTGCAGAAATTTTTCAAGACCCGAAATGGCAGTTCCCTTCGGCCATTACCGAGCAGGATATGCAGGATTTGCTGGGCCAGGAAAAATGTGATTTTCTGGATGCCAATGGCTATGCGGTCGCGCTGCTGGGCGATGCAATTTTCGCCAACCCGCTTATGATGGGATATGCCTGGCAAAAAGGATGGATTCCCCTGCGCCACGAAAGCCTGGAGCGCGCCATCGAACTCAATGGCGTTGCCGTCGACAAAAATCTGGCCGCTTTCGAATGGGGCCGCTATCTGGCCCATCATGGCCTGCAATCTGTGCCACTTGGCAACAGCAAGCGCACGGCGCGACACGAGAACCTGATCAGTATGCCGGAAAGCACAGACACACTGATCAAGCGCCTTGCGCAACACTTGGCGAAATACCAGAACGATCGCTATGCACAACGCTTTACGCAGGCTGTTGCTCGCATCCGCGAGACCGAAAAAGAACGCGGCTTCAGCGGCCATATACTGACAGAGGCAGTGGCCCGTAATCTGGCCAAGCTGATGAGCTACAAGGATGAATATGAGGTGGCTCGCCTGTACACGGACCCAGCCTATTTAGATAAACTGCGCGAGCAGTTTGAAGGAGAACCGGGCCGCGACTATGCCCTGCATGTCCATCTGGCGCCGCCTGCATTCAGCAAAAAAGATAAGAAAGGCCATTTGATCAAGAAAAAATACGGCCCGTGGGTGATGAAAGCCTTCGCTGTCCTGGCACACCTGAAATCGTTGCGCGGCACTGCGTTTGATCCCTTCGGCCGCACCGAAGAGCGACGCGCCGAACGCGCCCTGGTCGAGGAATATTTTGCTTTGCTGGACGAAATTTCTCAGAGCCTGAATGACAGCAACTACGACACAGCTGTGGAGTTGGCCCGCTTGCCCGACGATATCCGTGGCTACGGCCACATTAAAGAGGCCAATATGCAAAAGGCAGCGGCACGGCGGGCGCAACTGCTTGAAGTCTATCGCCGCACAGCTTTAAGCAAGGCCGCATGATGACATCGGCAGTGGTGCCCCGTTGCGCCGCTGCCGATCGCCGTCCGTCGTATCCGCCTGGGCGGCGCGACATCGCGCCTCATCATCGGTATTGACTCAATACTCGCACCGACCGCTTGCGGTCGGCGCTGCGGGTTCTTTTCTATCCAGGACAAGCCTTGCTGGCAACAGCGCCGCCTGCGCGTACACCGATTCGAAACTTTGGTGCACACCGCTTTATCGTCAGAAGTTACAAAGCCGACATGGTTCCTCACTATAATAGATGGTTTGACAACCTATTTCGGAGCCATTATGAAAACCAAGCCCGTTCTCGTCCAGGAAGACGTACAGAAAATCATCGATGCAGCCACCGCCCACGCCAGTAAAAACAACTGGGCCGTGACCATCGCCGTGACTGACGATGGCGGCCATCTGCTGGCCCTGAAACGCCTGGATGGCGCCGCGCCGGTTTCAGCCCATATTGCACCGGCCAAAGCCCATGCTGCAGCGCTGGGTCGCCGTGAAACCAAAGGCTACGAAGAGATGATCAACAATGGTCGCTACGCATTTCTTTCGGCGCCAGCCATTTCCGGCATGCTCGAAGGCGGCGTGCCTGTTGTGATTGATGGCCAGACCATTGGCGCTGTCGGTGTATCCGGCGTACAGGCCAGCCAGGACGCCGAAACAGCTATAGCCGGCATCGCTGCGATTACAGGCTGAATCATCACCCTATCGCACTACCGGGGGTCGCCGTGATACACACGGCGCCCTGCCTGGGGGCCTCAACGCTTCGCGCTTTCGCGGATGCTGCCATGCCCCAAAACGAGGCAGGCAAACATGAAATACGCACCAAATACACACAATGCGTTTGGTGACTCATCAAAATGCGCCAAAATAAATCAGGGCAATCACCTAGATAGTGCATTTTTCGCTGCACCGCACACAATATAGCGGTATTATATTTACCCCTCGCATAACAATCATTGTGCACCCCGCCGTTTTCACCCTGCTACCCTACGCGTTGGGTACACCCGGCGCGCATACGTTTGCCTGTAACCCTTAATCTGCTCATTACATTCAATTCATATGACATATATTGATACGACGCTGGCCCGACTGGCCAAATCCAGCCCTTCGCAATCGGAGTTCTATCAGGCTGTCCTGGAAGTACTCGAATCACTTTCTCCGCTGTTCGAAAAAGAAAAGCACTATCTGGATCAGAACATCATAGAACGGATCGTTGAGCCTGAGCGTCAGATCATGTTTCGGGTTACCTGGGTAGACGACAAAGGTAAAATCAACGTCAACAAGGGCTACCGGGTCGAGTTCAACTCCGCCATCGGTCCTTACAAGGGCGGCTTGCGTTTTCATCCCAGCGTCTCGGCCAGCATTATCAAATTTCTTGGCTTTGAGCAAACGTTCAAGAACTCGCTCACCGGCCTGGCTATCGGCGGCGGCAAAGGCGGCAGCGATTTCGACCCCAAAGGCAAATCAGACAATGAAATCATGAGTTTCTGCCAGGCCTTCATGTCCGAACTCTACCGCCACATCGGTCCTACCATCGACGTGCCTGCCGGCGATATCGGCGTAGGCGGCCGCGAAATCGGCTATCTTTTCGGCCAGTACAAACGTCTGACCGGTCGCTACGAAGGGGTGCTGACCGGCAAACGCATTCCATGGGGTGGTTCGCTGGTACGCACCGAAGCGACCGGCTACGGCGCGGTCTACTTTGCGCAGAATATGCTGCAAAATGCGGGCGACCATCTGGACGGCAAGATCTGCGCCGTGTCGGGCGCCGGCAACGTAGCCATCTATACGATCGAAAAACTGTATCAATTGGGTGCCACACCGGTAACCTGCAGCGATTCGCGCGGCATGATTTATCACAAATCCGGTATTAATCTGGAAACGCTCAAGCAACTCAAGGAAAAGCAGCAGGCACCCCTGCAGAACTATCTGCAGGCGCATCCCGATGCGGTTTACAAGGCCGTGGCCGACTATGCGCCAGGTCGCAACGAGGTATGGTCCGTTCCCTGCGACCTGGCCTTCCCCAGCGCAACACAGAACGAACTGAACCAGGCCGACGCATTGGCCTTGCTCGCCAATGGTTGCAAACTGGTGGCCGAAGGCGCCAACATGCCTTCAACGCCTGAAGCCGTTGAGGAGTTTCTCAAGGCCCGCATCCATTACGCGCCCGGCAAAGCAGCCAACGCCGGTGGCGTTGCCACCAGTCAGCTGGAAATGGCGCAGAACGCAGCCATGATCCAGTGGAGTTTTGACGAGGTTGACCTGCGCCTGAAAAACATCATGAAAAATATTTTCACCAGCGCATGGGAAACGGCAGACGAGTTCAACCAGCCAGGTAACCTGGTACTGGGCGCCAATATCGCGGGCTTCCGAAAGGTCGCCGATGCCATGATCGACCAGGGCGCGGTCTGATCCACGATCACCGCCAACCGATTGGGGCGCCTGCCACCATTGGTTAGCCTGAGCAATAAAAAAACACCCGGTCATTTCTGATCGGGTGTTTTTTATTGCCTGGCAGATCTGCCGGCAGGCAAGCATCTCGTGCCTGCACTGCAGCGACCTGCCGTACCAGTGTACTGCTTCTGACGAAACAATACGCTATGCCGGTATCGCTTACTCTGCCGGTTTTTCAGTCGGCTCGCCGCCTTCTGCCGGCGCATTTTCCTGCGCACCTTCCAGTCCGCCCAATGCCTTGGCTGACAGGCGCAGACGACCACGATCGTCGGCTTCAATAACCTTGACCTTGACCTTCTGTCCTACCGTAAGCACATCGTTGATGTTGGCGATGCGGTAGTTGGCGATTTCGGAAATATGCAACAGCCCATCACGACCAGGCAGAATCTGCACGATACCGCCAAAGTCCAGCAGACGCAGCACGGTACCCTCGTAGACCTGGCCTACTTCAACCACGGCAGTCAGCTCGGCGATACGACGCTCTGCTTCCTTGGCTTTGTCCAGGTCTGCACTGGAAATCGTAACCACACCTTCGTCACTGATATCGATATGGCAACCAGTCTCTTCTGTCAACGCACGAATCGTGGCACCACCCTTGCCGATCACGTCACGGATTTTTTCCGGA
>Ga0160469_100799_pt1 | contig 11146 bp, 8 predicted proteins | sample HID1972M_E11MG_FD_108246 | JGI IMG/M metagenome (GOLD analysis project Ga0160469, IMG submission 108246) | Enriched pill bug-associated microbial communities from UW Madison campus, WI, USA - HID1972M_E11 MG | ecosystem: Host-associated > Arthropoda: Insects > Digestive system > Unclassified ...
GATAATACCGCCAATATCATCTCCAAAAGCTAAACTAAAACCAAATACCACCCATAAGATAGTGATCAAGCCCATACAAACGAAGCTTTGCAACATCGTTGAAATTACATTTTTCTTGCTAACCATACCTCCATAAAAGAAGGCTAAACCGGGTGTCATTAATAATACAAGTGCAGCCGACATTAACAACCAAGCTGTATCGCCTGTGTCAATAGTGCCTTCAGTCATTGTTGTTACTTCTGTCGCGGGAGAAACTAGCGCTATAATAAGCGCAATAAGTAAGGCTCCGAATGGTACATATTTTTTCATTTTCTGTTTAATTAAGTATATATTGAACCTTTGTGAGTATTAGATTTGAAATGTTTTATTTTATGAATAATAGTTCTCTGAATTTCGGCAGCGGCCAGATAGCATCATCAATTAATAATTCCAACTTATCTACATGATATCTAATTGGATCGAAATAAGCTTTGACTTTCTCATCGTAGGCAATTGCTTTCTCACGACTATCTTTAATAACATTCGCTTTTTTTCGCTCCTCAATCATTTCGTAAACATTTGTTTTAATGAAATTGATATGTTTAGACAATTCCTCAATAATGAGTATTTGAGCTTGGTAAGAATCTTTATTAAAACCAATATCCTTTAAGCCTTTTACGTTATTAATAATATCAGACTGATATTTTATAGCTGAAGGAATAATCATATTAGTTACCATTTCACAAATGATACGGGCTTCGATCTGCAACTTTTTATAATAGGCTTCCAAAAGAATTTCATGCCTGGCATGGGCTTCCCTTTTAGTGAAAACACCAGTCGTCTCAAAAATCTTTTCAGTCTTTTCTGAAACCAGTGCATCTAAAGCTTTCGGTGTAGTTTTAATATTTTGTAAACCACGCTTTTCTGCTTCTAACGCCCACTCTTCGCTATAACCATTGCCCTCGAAACGAATATTTTTAGATTCCGTAGTATACTTTTTAATGATTGTCAAAAGAGCTACTTCTTTTTGATCGCCTTTTTTAATTAATTCGTCTACCTCTACTTTGAACTTGATCAATTGATCTGCAACGATCATATTCAAAATCGTCATTGGGTTTGAAGAGTTCGCAGAGGACCCTACAGCTCTTAATTCAAATTTATTTCCAGTAAAAGCGAAGGGTGAAGTACGGTTACGATCTGTATTATCTAAAAGAATCTGTGGAATTTTTGGAATACTATGCCACATTTCCGTTTCTTTTGCTTTATTAACTATTTTCGAAGTTTCAATCTCATCCAATATGTCATTTAATTGCTCTCCGAGAAAAATAGAAATAATCGCAGGCGGAGCTTCGTTCGCACCTAAACGATGATCATTGCTTACTGATGCAATGGATGCTCTTAATAAATCAGCATGTTCATAGATTGCTTTTATTGTATTCACTAGAAAAGTAAGAAACATCAAATTGTTCTTTGGAGTCTTTCCGGGCGATAGTAAGTTTTTACCTGTATCGGTGATCAAAGACCAATTGTTGTGCTTTCCGGAACCATTAATGCCTCCGTATGGTTTTTCATGAAGTAAAACCTTGAAATGGTGTCTTTTTGCAACTTTATCCATCACATCCATTAATAACTGGTTATGATCAATTGCCAAATTTATTTCTTCATAAATTGGAGCACATTCAAATTGTGAAGGTGCAACTTCGTTATGCCTGGTTTTTAGAGGGATACCTAACTTAAGAGCTTCTGTCTCAAAATCCTGCATATAGGCATATACTCTTTCAGGAATAGACCCGAAATAATGATCTTCTAACTGTTGTCCTTTAGCAGATGCATGCCCAAACAATGTTCTTCCAGTTAAATATAAATCTGGTCTTGCATTAAATAAAGCAATATCTACCAGGAAATATTCTTGTTCTATTCCTAAAGAAGCACTTACTTTTTGAATGCTCGTATCAAAATAATGACAAACATCTGTGGCAGCTTTATCCATGATGGAAAGAGCTTTTAATAAAGGAGCCTTATAATCTAGTGCCTCGCCGGTATATGAAACAAATACGGTGGGAATACATAAGGTTTTTCCGAAAATAAAGGCCGGCGAAGATGGATCCCATGCAGTGTAACCGCGAGCTTCGAACGTGCTTCTGATTCCTCCGTTAGGAAAGCTTGATGCATCTGGCTCTTGTTGTACCAAGGCATCTCCCGAAAACCTCTCAATTGCTTTACCGTCTAAGCCTGGCTCAAAGAAAGAATCATGCTTTTCTGCAGTAGAACCAGTTAATGGCTGAAACCAATGGGTGTAATGAGTAACACCTTTACTCATACTCCAAGCTTTCATGGCTGCGGAGATTTTTTCAGCAACCTCACGACTAATAGAAGATCCACTTTCTATAGAGTCTGATACAGCTTCATAGGTTTCCTCTGGCAAAAAAGCCAACATATTGGCTTTATTAAAAACATTCGATGCGTAATAGTCTGAAATTTTATCAGATGGTGCTTTAAACTCAGGAATTGTTCTGGTTAAAACAGTTTGTAAAGCTTGAACCCTGTTTGTTGACATTTTTATAGCTATTTATTGGTAAATTTTTATGTTTTATTATTTTACTTGATAAAAATACAGCAAATTATTTTATTTCCTAATATAAAATTAAATAATATGAACTTTTTTTGATAAAATTAACAAAATAAGCTTGTATAAATATAAAAATTCCATTATTTATAAGCTTTTTTATATAAATAATTAACAATTAGCAGATATTTACATGTAATACTAGTATATAATGCAATATTATAAACAATAAACCTTGGCTATAATCATAAAACGTCACCGATATACCAATTAAATAATAAAAAAACCATTACAAAACGATTACAACAGACCGATTTAATTAAATACTTATGATTATGTTAGATATAGAGGAGTGATACAACTAATAAGTCGAATTTCGAATCAAGACAATAGACTGTTAAATGCCAATATCTGTGCACCATCATTTCCCAATACGATATTTAAAACTTTAAACAATTTTATTATTAACAAGTTATTAATACGTAGAGAATAGAAATGAAATGAATGAAGATAAAATTGGCAATGTTAAATTGAGGCCTTTAAGAATAGCTCAGGTTGCACCATTATATGAATCCCTTCCACCTAAATTGTATGGGGGAACAGAAAGAATTGTACATTATTTAACAGAAGAATTAGTTAAACAAGGGCACGAGGTTACTCTATTCGCTTCTGGAGATTCAATTACAAATGCTAAACTAATCGCTCCGGTTAATGAAGGCCTACGCCTAAAAAAAGATTGTATTGACCCATTGGCATATCATATAATTGAAATGCAAGAAGTAATCAAACGTGCTAAAAAATTTGATGTTTTACATTTTCATACTGATTATTTACATTTTCCATTTAGCAATTTAGGAGTCCCTTCTATTACAACCTTACATGGCCGATTGGACATTCCAGAATTACAGGACATATATAGAACCTTTCCTTATCAAAAATTAATATCAATTTCTAACAATCAACGACTACCTCTTCCTCAAGCAAAGTTCATTAAAACAGTTTATCATGGCCTTCCCGAAAACTTGCATTCATTGGGAAATGGAAGAGGCGATTATTTAGCTTTTTTAGGTAGAATATCTCCCGAAAAGGGAATTGAAAGAGCAATTAGAATTTCTTTAGCAACGAATACAAAATTAAAGGTTGCTGCAAAAATTGATAAGGCAGATTTAGCTTATTATGAAAATAATGTAAAATACTTACTGAATCACCCTTTAATAGAATACATTGGAGAAATAAATGAACAGGAAAAAACGGAATTCCTTGGGAATGCAAAAGCTTTAATATTTCCTATTAACTGGCCAGAGCCCTTTGGCTTAGTAATGATTGAAGCTATGGCGTGTGGCACTCCAGTAATTGCCTTTAATAACGGATCGGTTCCAGAAGTCATAGAAGATGGTGTTACCGGATTTATTGTGAACACAATGACCCAAGCTATCCATGCAGTAAATCAATTAAAATATTTATCTAGAGTAGAAGTTCGCAAAACTTTTGAAAAACGTTTCACTGCTAAACGTATGGTTGAAGATTATGTTAATGTTTATCATTCTTTAATTAATAATTCATTAAAGAATTCTTACAGGAGGACTAACATCAAATTAAACGAACAATTATGAAAGAAGAAGTTGTATATGAGGAAGAAAAATATCACATTTCACCTGATGCAGTTAATTCAGATGAGGTAAACAATGTATTAAACTACTCGAATACTTTTGTTGTTTTTGATCGATCAGGTAACATTCAACCTCACGGAAAAATGATACAGGGAATATACCATGATGGAACCCGTTTTATAAATAAATTAATATTGACTATCAATGGAGAAAAACCTCTTTTACTGAGCGGATCTATTAAAGAAGGCAATTCAATATATTCTGCTGATCTTACTAATCCTATAATTAAAGAATGTGATATTGCCGAAAACTCTGTACACATTGAGAGGCATCAGTTTGTAAGAGAGGGTGCCTTTTATGAAGAAATTAAAATTTTGCAATACGGTCCTGAAAATTGCTTATTTAATCTTGAGCTTGCATTTAATGGTGATTTCAAAGATATTTTTGAAATTCGGGGAATAAAAAGAACAGTAAAAGTAAACAACTCTTATCCGAAATATCACGATGATTATTTTGAAACGAATTATTTAGGGTTAGATGGTGTTGAACGATCTTTTGAAATTCATTTTCTTTCTGATGTTGAATATTCACTAAAAAAAGACAAAGCGATATTTATTATTGACCTCGTTCCTAATAAATCGATCACAATCAATTATTGCATTCATTTTTTATTTGGAGCAGAAAGGAAAGAACGACTTTCTTATCGCGAAGCAAAAGAATTAACACTTTTGGAGTTAAACGAAAAGAGAAATTTATTTGCCAATATTAAAACATCTAATCAACAATATAATCATTGGTTATTCAGATCAGAAATCGATCTCATTTCTCTTCTTTCACAAACTAGTGAAGGAAAATATCCTTATGCCGGAGTTCCCTGGTATAATACGCCGTTTGGTAGAGATGGAATAATAGCCGCTATGGAAGTTTTATGGATTAGTCCGGAGGTTGCTAAGGATGTCTTATTATTTTTGGCAGTCAACCAGGCTACTGATTTAATTCCTGAACAAGATGCAGAGCCAGGTAAAATATTACATGAGGCCCGCCACGGAGAAATGGCTAATACAGGTGAGATACCATTTGCACAATACTATGGAACTATAGATGCTACCCCATTGTTTATTATTCTTGCAGGCATGTACTACGATCGTACAGCTGACCTGAATTTAATCAAAAAGATTTGGCCAAATATTAAAGCTGCACTCAACTGGATTGATCAATATGGAGACATTGATGGTGATGGATTTGTAGAATATATACACAAAGCCGAAAATGGGCTGACCAATCAAGGGTGGAAAGATTCTTTTGATTCGATAATGCATGATGATAAACAGTTAGCCGAACCGCCTATTGCTTTATGTGAAGTTCAAAGTTATGTATATGGAGCAAAAATGCATGCAGGAAATCTGGCTTTATTGTTTGGAGACGAGCATCATTCTTCCACATTGTTTAATGAAGCTGCTTTGCTAAAAAAGAATTTTAATGAAAAATTTTGGGACCAGGAACTATCCTGTTTTGTTTTGGCCCTTGACGGTAATAAAAAACCTTGTAGAGTAATCTCTTCTAATGCCGGCCATTGTCTTTTTACTAAGATAGCTGATGATGATAAAGCTATTTTACTTGCTGATACGTTACTTAATCCAGATATGTTTAGCGGCTGGGGAATAAGAACTTTGTCATCTTTAGCAGGAAAATACAACCCAATGTCTTATCATAATGGATCTATTTGGCCTCATGATAATGCTTTGATTGCTTATGGCTTATCTAAATATGGTTTACAAAGCCATGTCTTAAAAATTATGGCATCTATTTTTGATGCATCTCTATTTATAGATTTACAAAGAGTTCCTGAACTATATTGTGGTTTCGATAGAAGAAAAGGCATAGGGCCGACAGCCTACCCTGTTGCTTGCTCGCCACAGGCTTGGGCAGTCGGAGCTGTATTTATGCTGTTGCAATCCTGTTTAAGAATGGATATTAATGCCGTAAATAAAACTATCACATTTGAACGAATAATACTTCCTGATTACCTGGAGGTGGTTTATATTAAAAATTTAAAATTGGTTGAGAGAACATTAAAACTTACTATTCATCGGTTTGAGGGTGATGTACGCTTCAGTATCATACAAAAGCCTGACGATTGGGAAATTATTATAAAGTAAGAATTAATCTTAAACCTTTATAAAAGCAGGTTGTTCATTAACAAAGTAAACATAAGAAAATGAAAGAAGAAGAAAATCAAAACCCTGCGGAAAAATATCCTGTTCCACCATTTCCAAAACAAGAACAAGTTATTCCGGGCAATGAAGAAGGTATGCAGCCGAAAGCAGATCATGGAGAAGAATCTTATAAAGGTTGTGGTAAATTGGAAGGCAAAAAGGCTATTATCACTGGTGGAGATTCCGGAATCGGGAAAGCAATAGCAATTGCATTTGCCAGAGAAGGTGCAGATGTCTTGATAAGTTATTTGGACGACATGGAAGACGAAGACGCTTATGACACTGCTGAATTTGTAAAAGAAGCTGGAAGAAAAGCTATTCTTGTGAAAGGTGATATACGTGATCCGGAACATTGTCGGGAGATTGTACAAAAGGCCGTAGCAGAATTTGGAAGAATAGATATCTTAGTAAATAATGCCGCTTTTCAAATGGCTAGAAAATCATTAGATGATATTTCTGATGATGAATGGGTAAAAAACTTCGACACTAACATACATCCTATGTTTTATTTAAGCAAAGCTGCAGAGCCACACATGAAACCTGGAAGTAGCATAATAAATACAACTTCCATAAACGCATATTCTCCTACTCCTGTTTTATTACCATATGCTGCAACAAAGGCTGCCATTCAAAACTTTACGGCCAATTTAAGTCAGGTATTATTAGAAGCAGGGAAAGGCATACGTGTTAATGCAGTAGCTCCTGGTCCTATCTGGACTCCTCTTATTCCATCAACCATGCCAAATCCTGAGTCTTTTGGAAAAGATACACCAATGGGAAGGCCAGGACAGCCTGTGGAAGTTGCACCTGCCTATGTGTTTTTAGCATCTGATGAAGCAAGTTATATTTCGGGAGCAACTCTTCCAGTGACTGGCGGAAGAATAACGATCTAAATAATCTGTTATTTATAGTATTTAACCCCGTGCTTACACATAATGTATAAAGGAATAGATAATACTATCCACGAAAGAATATGCCATATTCCTGTTCCCATTATAGCTAACAATAATCCTATAGTTGTAAGAACAGCCAGTAAAATCGGCATTTCCCATGTTTTATTAAAGTAGTATTTTTTAGTAGGCATCTTCTTCAACCGTTGTTAGCGTAAGTGATTCGTAATTATCTAAAAGTCTTTTCAATTGAGCCGCTTTGGCTTTACGTCTTGCAAACCAAAGATAAAGCCCTGAAATCAACACAATAATAGTAGCTAAATCAAAGATCACCCAAATGATTTTCATAGGAATGCCACCATAATCTCCAAAGTGAAAAGGCTGAGAAATAAAAATTGTATTCAAATACCAGGGTAGATCTCTCATATCTGTAAATTCCCCGGTTTCTGCATCAATCAATGCCGGTTTAATAATTCTGGAAGTTAAGGGGGTGGTTCCAATCATGTAGACTGCATAATGATGACTACTTGAATATAGAGTACCGGGATATGCCACAAAAGACACCTCCATTCCAGGAGCGGCTTCTTTAGCTTTTTCAATGGCAGCATCAAGAGAACTTAATTTACCTTCTATTTTAGGTTTATCTTTATATTCAGACACCATTTCAGCCAATTGCCCAGATCTCCACATTTCTAATGCAGGATCTGCCAATGTATTAATAACACCGGTGATACCCACAACGAATGCCCATGCCAATGTTACAATTCCTAGCAGATTATGTAAATCCAACCATTTTAAACGAGATGACTTTTCTGTTCTTATCATCCCGAAATCAAAACGCTTCATGATTGGACCGTACAAAACTACACCGGAAATAATTGCTACAATAAATAGGGTTCCCATCAAACCTAGAAAAAGCTTACCCGGTATACCGGCAAGCATCTCCACATGGAGGTAATACATTACCAACATGAAATCCATTTCATTTGGAGGTGCCTCAAGCACTGTAGCAGTTCGTTCATCCATAGTTAAATAATGATCTGCTTCAATGGGAGCTTCCGATGAGTCAGCCAATGTTACAAACATTTGATGTGGATGATGATCAGCGTCCCAAAAAATGTACTTTACTTCTTTCCCTGGTATATGCTCCATAGCATTTTGCAGGACAGCATCCTTTGAAAACTCAGGCGAGCCGGCAGGAAGCTCAGAAAGCTCTATATCCTTTCCTAAAAGATGATCTATTTCTTCATAAAACACCAAAGGTAATCCGGTGATACATAACATCAGAAGAAATACGGTGCATATAAGGCTTGTCCATTTATGAACGTTAAACCATCTCTTTATTGTTTGAGCTTTCATAAGTACTTAAATGAATAACGATCGATAAATTCTTTGTTATGGTTTATTTAATAATCTTCACAAAAGTATTATTTAAAACCATTCTAAACAATTTTTTATTTAATTATTCTAAATCAGCTTAAAAAAATCTCAATGAATATGAAAGATAGAAGAATTGAATCAAATATCTACTGAAAACATATCAATTGAAACTTTTTAATAAATAGTTATAACTTTATTAATCTGGCTGAACTAAACTATCTTTAAGAATGGATAAACTATACGCTCTCTATAATTTTCTTGATCTGGCAGGTACTTTTGTTTTTGCTATAAGTGGAGCGACGGCAGCAAAGCAACGAGGTCTGGATTTGTTCGGCATCTGTGCTATTGCATTTACTGTAGCTTGTGGCGGAGGGATTATTCGTGATCTTTGTATCGGAGCCATTCCACCCACAGGATTAACAAACTGGCGTTATTTAGTAACAGCAATTATAGCTACAGGAATGACTATCGGTTTATACTCTTTTGTGCAACGACTTAATCATCCGGTTTTGCTTTTCGATGCATTGGGCTTATCAATATTTGCGGTTACCGGTGCGCAAAAAAGTCTTGGCTATGGCCATAATGCAGAGGTTGCTATTCTTCTGGGAATCACTACGGCCGTTGGTGGCGGAGTATTGCGCGATATTTTGCTTAATCGGGTGCCCGTTATATTGGAAAAAGAAATTTATGCTTCAGCGGCACTTATAGGGGCTTTAATTGTTGTTTTAGGAAATTATTTAGAATGGGTATCAAACGATTGGGTATCCATCATTGCTTTAACTGTATGCTTTGGATTACGTTTATTGGCGCTTCGTTATCACTGGAACCTTCCAGTTTTTTTAAATGATAAAACAGAACACATTAAATAGCTTACCAGTATTCTATTTATCAGACATTACTTTATAAGTAGGATCTTCCTCCATCGTAACCATTATTACTCCTTTGGCTTTTTCAAGTTTGCTCCTACAATCTTGACTTAAATGCTTCAAGAGAACACGCTTATTCTGATCCGCATATTTAGCAGTAATTTTATTTAATGCATCAATAGCACTCATATCTGCAACTCTACTGTCTTTAAAATCGATTACTACTTCAATCGGATCATTTTCAACATCAAACTTTTCTAAAAATCTACTGACCGAACCGAAAAACAACGGGCCATAAATTTCATATACTTTAGCACCCTCTTCATTGATGTACTTTCTTGCACGAATTCTTTTTGCGTTGTCCCAAGCAAATATTAATGCGGAAATGATTACTCCCACTAGAACTGCTAAAGCCAAATTATGAAGTACAATGGTTATTAACGCAACCAGCATCCCGACAAAAATATCAGATTTCGGCATTTTATTAATGATCCTCAAAGAAACCCATTCAAATGTTCCGATGGCAACCATGATCATTACCCCTACTAAAGCAGCCATAGGTATTTCTTCTATTATTGGAGAACCAAACAAAATAATGATCAATATAGTTAGAGCAGCAATAATCCCTGACAACCTTGCTCTGGATCCTGCGTTTAAATTAACTAAAGTTTGAGCTACCATTGCGCATCCACCCATACCACCAAAAAAACCATTAACAATATTAGCACTTCCCTGCGCCATAGCTTCTCTATTTGCCTTTCCCTTTGAGTTGGTAATCTCATCAACCATGGATAAAGTCAATAAAGATTCAATCAAACCCACACCGGCCATAATCAATGAAAAGGGAAATATTATTTTCAACGTTTCCATTGTAAACGGAATTATCGGAATATGAAATGATGGCAATCCACCCTTAATACTTGCAATATCGCCTACCGTTTTTGTATCAATATTTAATCCTAAAACAAGCACAAAAACAATAATAATAGCAACTAATGAGGCTGGAATGGCTTTTGTAATTCTAGGAAAGAGCAACACGATAACGATAGTGAGCAAAGTCAAGCTTCCCATTATATATAAAGGTGTTCCAACTAACCAAGAGGTTATACCGTTGTCGATAAACTTAAATTGTTCAATTTGCGCCATAAAAATAATGACTGCCAAACCATTTAAGAATCCATACATCACTGGTTGTGGAATTAATCGTACAAACTTTCCTAACCGGAATACGCCGACCAAAAACTGCATAAAACCTGCCAATGCCACTGCTGCAAATAAATATTCCACTCCATAAGTCTTACTTAAAGCAATTAATACAACAATTGTAGCACCAGCACCACCAGAAACCATTCCCGGCCTTCCACCAAAAACCGCTGTAATCAAACCCATTAAAAAAGCAGCATATAAACCAGTAAGTGGAGATAGCCCTGCTAATATCGCAAAGGATAAAGACTCAGGAATCATTGTCATCGCAACCGTCAAGCCAGATAAAACTTCCGTTTTATAATTTACTTTCTGCTTAAAATCAAAAAAATGTAAATAAGAATTCATAAATGAGTTTTGAAGATTATTGGATTTTTACTGTTTTCTCATAACAGCAATTCTTGTTTTACGAATTTACCGTTCTGCTTTTAAATGA
>Ga0160469_100824_pt1 | contig 10895 bp, 9 predicted proteins | sample HID1972M_E11MG_FD_108246 | JGI IMG/M metagenome (GOLD analysis project Ga0160469, IMG submission 108246) | Enriched pill bug-associated microbial communities from UW Madison campus, WI, USA - HID1972M_E11 MG | ecosystem: Host-associated > Arthropoda: Insects > Digestive system > Unclassified ...
CGCTCTCATTGCTGATATCAATCTCGGATTGCTGCTTCAGCGTTTGATAGTCGTGTTCGTCACAACGGATCACAGCCCATCTGGGTCCAATGCGGTTCCCGACAAAAAAAACACCACCAAAGATTGGCTGTTTAATCCAACCTCTGGGGTGCCGTTCAAAATAGAACCGATTGTTTTACCTGATTTTCACGATATGTTGTTAATACCACTTCCCAGTTGCAATGAGTCTGTCTGGCACGCCGCGGATGCATCAATCATGCGCCCTGCAGGATACAATACATCCCCGGCCGATAGAGGTATCATGCCTACGCGGCCACTGTCTTGATAATTCCGGCTGCAACGGTGTTGTTGCTGACCTCGTCAATCAGGATAAAGGAACCGGTGACGGCGTTCTCGTCATAGCTGTCACTCACCAGCGGCTTTTGCAGCGTGAGCTGGACCTCACCAATATCGTTCAGGCGCAATTGATCGCTGCCGGTTTCGCTTAGCAGTGTTTTTACATCCAGCACTTTATTGATGCGGTTGATCCTGACCGGAATGCTGGCAAAGGTATGGCGCAACAGATACTTGCGTTTGAGTTCCAGCGGGTCGGCATCAAACCAGCAAAGATCCGCATGGATGTCACGCGTCGCCTCGACCTGGGCGTCGGCGGAAACAAAGATATCACCCCGCGATACATCGATATCCCGATCCAGGCTGATTGTCAGGACATCGCCCGACACCGCAGTGGATACTTCGCCGTCCGGGCCCAGTATTTCCTTGACGATACCCGTCTGGTTGCCAGGCAACACCCTGAGCGCCTGTCCGACAGAGAGCTTCCCGCCAGCCACTTTACCCATATAGCCTCGAAAATCATCTGCCTGATTTCCATCCTGACGCACGACCAGTTGCACCGGAAACCGCAGGGCATCAGGATCACTCTCGCCTGGCTGAACCAGCTCGAGCGACTCCAGTATCGACAGCAGCGGTAGCCCTTGATACCAGGGCATGTGTTCGCTGCGCGTTACGACATTGTCGCCACCCAGTGCCGATACCGGGATATAGCGCACGTCGGTCAGGCCAAGCTGAGTGGCCAATTGTGCATAGGCATCGCAAATCTTCTCAAACCGTTGTTGATCGAAACCGATCAGATCCATTTTGTTGACGGCCACCACGATGTGCCTGATGCCAAGCAGCCGCAACAAAGCACTGTGCCGGCGGGTTTGCGCCAGCAAAGTCACATTGTCCTGCGCATCCAGGGCGCGCACCGGATCAATCAGTACCACGGCAGCATCGGCTGTCGAAGCACCGGTAACCATATTACGGGTGTATTGTTCGTGGCCTGGCGTATCGGCAATAATGAACTTGCGCTTTGCAGTCGAAAAATAGCGGTAAGCAACATCAATCGTAATACCCTGCTCGCGTTCTGCTTCCAGCCCGTCTGTCAGCAGCGAAAAATCAATCTGCTCGCCAATCGTGCGCTTGTGTTTGGCATTACGCACAGCCAGCAACTGATCGCTCAACACCGCTTTGCTGTCAAACAGCAATCGTCCGATCAGCGTGCTTTTGCCGTCATCTACCGAACCCGCGGTAATAAAGCGCAATAGTCCGTTTGTATTTTCATTTGTCATATATGTGATTCCTGGCTATTCAGAAATAGCCTTCTTTTTTGCGTTTCTCCATGGATGCTTCGCTAAGCTGATCATCCATGCGCGTAGCCCCTCTCTCGGTAATCTCGGCGATGGCCGTCTCCCGGATAATATCTGCCGGTGTGGCTGCCGTACTGGCGACCGGGCAGGTGCAACTGATATCGCCGACCGTTCTGAAACGGACACTGACCACCTCACTGCGCTCGGTTTCCTGCTTCGGCGTCAGGGGTGTAACAGGAACCAGCATGTCATTGCGACGTACGATCTCCCGGTCGTGCGCGTAATAAATATCGGGAAGGGCCAGATTTTCCTGTTCGATGTATTGCCAGATGTCCAGCTCGGTCCAGTTCGAAATGGGGAACACACGAATCTGCTCGCCCGGATGAACACGGGCGTTATACAGTTCCCACAACTCCGGGCGCTGCGCCTTGGGATCCCATTGGCCGAACTCATCACGAAAGGAGAAAATACGTTCCTTGGCCCGGGCTTTTTCTTCGTCTCGCCGTGCCCCGCCCATGAGCGCATCAAAGCCATGCGCCTCAATCGTTTCGAGCAGTGTCACTGCCTGCGCTGCATTGCGCGAATCTGTCACACGACGCAGCTTGACCGTTCCCTTGCGAATGGAGTCCTCCACGTGTCCCACCACCAGAGTGAAGCCGTGCTGTGCGACCAGTTCATCCCGAAAGCGGATGACTTCCGGAAAATTATGGCCGGTATCAATATGGACCAGCGAAAAAGGCAATGATGAAGGGCGCTTTCCCAGACGAAACGCCTTGCGGGCCAGGTGCAGCATGACCACCGAATCCTTGCCGCCCGAAAACAGCAAGGCGGGTGACCGGCTTTGCGCATAGACTTCCCGAATAATATAAATGGACTCGGCTTCAAGGCGCTTCAGATGCCCGGTATGCAGATGAGCCGGGTGATGATTGATCGAACCGGATAATGTATCCATAGCCAATGTGTTTCCCTGATAATGTGTTTGTCTCATTGCCGATGCAGCAATGTCAATTGTGAACGTGCAGACCACATTCGCGGCTGTCCTGGTTTTCCCACCACCAGCGGCCGGCGCGCGGATCTTCGCCCACGCGGATCGCCTTGGTACAGGGATCGCAGCCGATGCTTGGATAACCCTGGTAATGCAGTGCGTTTACCGGCACCGAATACCGCTCCACATATGCCCAGACTTCCTGCTCGGACCAGTCAAACAATGGGTTGTATTTGCTGATCCCACGGGCCTCGTCCTGCTCATGCAAATCCAGATCACTGCGTGTGACCGATTGTTCTCGACGCTGGCCGGTAATCCAGGCATCGGCATTGGCCAGTGCAGCCGCCAGCGGCACCACCTTGCGAATATCACAGCACTGGCGACGCGCCTGCAAACTTTCGTAAAAACCATTCATACCGTACTGATCGACATACGCCTGTACTGCCGCCTGATCGGGTGTGTAAATAGCCAGTCGTGTACCGTAACGGGTCTGGATCTGGTCCAGCAGCGCAAGCGTTTCTGCCGGCAGACGGCCGGTTTCCAGTGTAAATATGTCGATATGCGCGGTGATATCCTGATATTGTTCGCTTTGTCCTGCCTCACGTAATATCACGTCTGTAATTACCATATCTTCTGCCGACAGACTGGAGGCCAGGCGCGTGCGCTGGTGGGTTCGCGCGATATCAAGCAAGCGTTCACGTAACTGCCGGCATTTTTCTTCCAGTGCAGCCGAATCAATTGCACGCTTTGGCGGCGCCCACAGGATCGGGCGTTCGAAAACCGACGCTTGCGTTTGCGCAGAGTGAAAAGCCATAATTTATCCGTCCAAGGTGTAGTGCTGTACGCGATATGCGGGCCAGCCTACTTCGATGAGGCTTTATCTTATCTGCTCGTCTCAGGATTCAGAACGAATAAATATGTCTTTATTTATAGATCTTGGATATAAACCAGGATGCCAAAGCAGTGCTGTGGTTGTAACGATGCCGCGCATGCTCGTTGCGCCAGAAGGCCAGGCGCCTGTCCGGCCGGGGATCGCCAGTACCTGTTATTTCAGGTGGGCATGTTCATATAGGTAAATAATATAAGTGACTGCACAAATACCATGAGGCGATATTCGGCAAGTGACAATATACCTGAACGTGTTTATTGATTATTAATATACCCGGGTGCGCTTATCTGCCCCCTACGATTTGGCGCTGTCTAAGGAAACCCGGTTGTTTGGCACCACGCCCAGACTGACGCGCCGTCAGCGCGCCGCCAATATCAGTTGAGCGCCTTTTTCTGCAATCAGCATCGCCGGCGCATTGGTATTGCCCGAAGTGATGGTTGGCATGACAGAAGCATCGATAACGCGCAGCCTGTTGACCCCATGCACGCACAGGTTGGCGTCGACCACGGACAAGTCATCGGAGCCCATCTTGCAGGTACCCACCGGGTGAAAGATGGTCGTGCCGATATCGCTGGCGGCCCGTATAAGATCATCATCGGTCTTGGCCAGCGGACCTGGCCGGAACTCCTGAGGCGTATATTTTTCAAGCGCAGCCTGATCGGCGATACGCCGTGTCAGCCGGATACTCTCCAGGGCAACCTGGACATCTTCGTCGGTGCTCAGATAATTGCACAGAATATCAGGCCTGTCTTCCAGCGACGGAGAAACAATGGTCACCATACCGCGGCTGGTTGGTCGGATGTTGCATACAGAGGCAGTAAAGGCAGGAAACGGGTGCAAGCCATCGCCAAATTTTTCCAGCGATAGCGGCTGTACATGATATTCGACATTGGCGCGTTGTTGCCTGGGAGAAGAACGGGCGAAAATACCCAGCTGTGACGGCGCCATCGTTAACGGCCCCTTTTTCATGAAAGCGTACTGCAGGCCCATATAGGCCTTGGACAGCAGTGACTGCATCATCGTATTGAGCGTGCGCACCTTGTTTACCTTGTATATCATGCGCAACTGCAGATGATCCTGCAGGTTGCGCCCCACCCCCGGCAAATGATGAACAAGCGGAATGCCCAGCGACTTCATGAGGTCGCCTGCCCCTACCCCGGAGCGCTGGAGAATTTGCACCGAGCCGATGGCACCGGCGCTGAGAATGACTTCACGGCGTGCAGTAGCGTGGAAAAAATGATCGTTATGGCGAAAGCGCAGGCCCTGGGCCGTCCGGTCTGCGAAGTTGACCCGGTCTATCATTGCATTTGTGATAACGGTAAGGTTGCTGCGCGCCTTGATCGGCTTCAGGAATGCTGTGGACGCGCTGAAACGTACCCCTTTTTTCTGGGTAACCTGAAAATAAGAAGAGCCTTCATTATCGCCACAATTGAAGTCTTCTATTTGGGGAATGCCTGCCTGTTCGGCCGCCTGGCGAAAGGCATCCAGAATATCCCAGCGTAAACGCTGCTGCTCGACACGCAGCTCGCCGCGGCCACCATGGAACGCCGTATCGCCCGCGTAATGATGTTCGAATTTTTTAAACAGCGGCAGCACATCGTCCCAGCCCCAGCCCGGGTTTCCGGCATCGCGCCAGCCATCGTAATCCTCTTTTTGCCCACGCATGTAGATCATGCCATTGATGGCGGAACTGCCACCAAGCACGCGGCCTCGCGGATAGGCAATACTGCGGCCGTTGAGCCCGGCGTCAGGGTGCGTGGTAAAGCACCAATCGGTATTGGGGTTGCCGATGCAATAAAGATAACCTACCGGAATATGCAACCAGCGCCATTTATCGTCACCGCCAGCCTCCAGCAGCAGCACTTTGCAGGAAGGGTCTGCAGACAAGCGGTTGGCCAGCAGGCAACCGGCCGAACCGGCGCCCGCAATGATGTAGTCAAAGTCCCCATATAGCGTTGTTGTTTCTGCCATGCTCCCACTCTGCTTATTATTATTTGTTATACGGATCGTTCCGTATCCTGATCATTATTGAAAATATTCACCATTATGACAACGCGTATTTCTACCTATTAAAGGCATAAGCTGTAAGCACACGCGACTGATGTATCCGAATCAAACCTGATTGCGGATATCGCTAAGGACGAACGCATTGATGTTGTCCACCAACTGGCCCGCCAGCGACTGAATCGCCTGGCGGCTGGCCCACGCCACATGCGGCGTCAGGATAAAATCCGGTCGGTTCATCAGGCGCATGAACGGGTGCGTATCGGGCATGGGTTCCTGGGTCACGACATCAAAACCCGCACCGCCGATACTGTTGTTTTCCAGGGCGTCTGCCAGCGCGGCCTCGTCCACCAGGCCGCCCCTGGCCGTGTTGATCAAAATAGCGGTCGGCTTCATTTGCGCCAGCTCTGCCGCGCCAATCATATGACGGGTTGCCGGGGTTAGCGGCAGGTGCAGCGTGAGAATATCAGCCTGTGCGATTACCTCTTCAAAGGGAGTATGCGTTTCCTTTACGTCTGTCTCTCCCTTGCGAGCGGCAAACAGCACCTTCATGCCCAATGCCTGGGCGCGCCTGGCGACCGCGCTGCCAAGTGCCCCCGACCCGAAAATACCGATAGTGCTGTCGGCCAGATCGCTGACCGGATAATCAAAGTAGCAAAACTGGCCGCTTTGCGCCCAGCGTCCCTGACCGACCGAACGGTGATAGGCAAGCAAACTGCGCCGCAGTGCAAAAATCAAAGCGAGTGTATGCTCGGGCACGGTGTTGACCGCATAGTTGCGAATATTGGTCACAACAATTCCCTTGTCGCGGCAGGCTTCAATATCAACGATATTGGTCCCGGTGGCCGCCACGGCCACCAGTTTGAGCTCGCTTGCCTGCGCCACGTCTTGCGCCGAAACCGGCACCTTGTTGGTAATCACGATTTGCGCGTCCCGGATCCGAGCGGCAACCTCGGCCGGCGCGGTCTGGTCGTAGGCGGTCACTTCATGCTCGAACTCAAACGCCTTGAGCGCGATAAAATCGGGCAACGTGGCCCGATCAAGAAAGACAATGCGAGCAGAAGAAGACATGAGTTTTCCTGTGAAAGTCAAAACAAGACTATACCATTGCCTGCCATTGACTAGAATAGAGGTTTTGGCGAACCCGTTGTTTGTAAACTGACATGTCCTCTCCTGTCATGCCCTCTCCTGTCATGCCTTCCGTGTACCCATCGCTTCGTCAGGCAGCACTGGATGCCCTGGCCGAGCCCGATCCCTGCAAAAAAATCACCGCTGTTGACCAGTTGGTATCCACCCTGCCCGTGTGCGCCGATCTGGTCCTGCAACCCACGCGACCGCTACCGGGTCGGCCGCTACGGCCGCAATTGGTGGATCCGCGCGAGGTATCGATACGCTCAACGCAGACGCAACAGGGAAAAGCCGCGCTCATGCACTCCATTGCGCATATCGAATTCAATGCGATCAACCTGGCACTGGATATCATCTGGCGCTTTCCCGGCATGCCTGACGATTTCTACTACGACTGGCTGCAGGTCGCCCGGGAAGAGGCCTATCACTTTTCACTCGTACGAGGGCACCTGGCTTCGTCGGGCTATCAGTATGGCGATTTTGCGGCCCATAATGGTTTATGGGACATGGCCGAAAAAACCGCCGACGACATTCTGGCCAGGCTTGCACTGGTGCCGCGGACACTGGAGGCCCGGGGCCTGGATGTCTCCCCGGCTATCCAGAACAAGTTGCGGGCGGTCAACGACAACCGCGGTGTTGAGATTCTGGATATTATTCTGCGCGATGAAATCGGTCATGTCAAAACCGGCAATCGCTGGTACCTGTACTGCTGCGAGCAGCAAAACCAGGAGCCGGTTGCCGCTTATGCAGCTTTGATCGATACCTATCGCGTCGGCAAGCCTCGCGGCCCCTTCAATGTCCAGGCCAGAATGGCGGCCGGATTCTCCCAGGCCGATATTGACTGGCTGAATTCCTTATAATTGCATTATTGGTCTTCACAGGCCGGCCTGAGCCGGGCCTTGGCAATAGAACCAATGCCTTTTCATACTGACGGAAAAATTATGGACGTTCTGGTACTTGGGGCCGGCATCATCGGGCTGACAACTGCTTACTATCTCAACCGGGACGGATTCAACGTCACTGTTATTGAGAGAAACAACGATGTTGCGCTGGAGACCAGTTTTGCCAACGGCGCGCAACTGTCGTACAGTTACGTTGCGCCGCTGGCCGGTCCGGGCGTCATGAGTCATGTACCCAAGTGGCTGCTGGACCGCAACTCGCCCCTGCGTTTTCGTCCCAGCCTGGATCCTGCCACCCTGTGCTGGAATGTGCGTTTTGTCAAAGCCTGCAATGCGGCTCAAAGCAACCAGACGACGCGGGAATTGCTTGCACTGTCGTTTCTCAGCCGCGACCTGTATCACGAAATGATGCAACAGGAGGCCATCTCCTTTGACCATAAGCGGGCGGGCAAGCTGGTTGTGCATCGCAGCCGCGATTCTTTCGAGCATGCCGTCGAGCAACTGGACTTTCAACGCTCGCTGGGTTGCGAGCAACGCGCCATGTCGGTCGAAGAATGCATATCGCTGGAGCCGGCCCTGCTGCGCATGCGGGATCACCTGAGCGGCGGCATCTTTACCGAAAGCGAAGAAAGTGCAGACTGCTTCCAGCTTGCCGTTGCCCTGAAAAACATTTTGCAGCAGCGCGGCGTCATCTTCCGATTCAATACCACCGTCAGCCGACTTGCAGCAGACAGCAATCGCAAGGTGAGCGTGCAGACAACTGCCGGAGAACACCTTACCCCGGATCATATCGTGATGGCACTGGCATGCGAGAGCACAGCGCTGCTCAAACCGCTGGGTATTGCGGTACCGGTCAGTCCGCTCAAAGGGTACAGCCTGACCGTGCCGATTGAGCGCGCCGCCGACGCGCCGATGGTCAGCATCACCGATTATGAACGCAAGGTCGTCTATGCAAGACTGGGAGAGCGCCTGCGCATTGCCGGCATGGCCGACATGGTCGGCTTAAACCGTCGCATCGATACCTCGCGTATTGAAGCGCTCAAGCAGGAAGCCCGCAATCTGTTTCCCGACGCGGGCGACTACGATCTGGCCACGCTCTGGACCGGGCTGCGTCCGGCTACGCCAAAAGGCAAACCCATTATTGATGCAACCCGTTATGGTAACCTGTGGCTCAATATTGGCCAGGGCGCCCTGGGCTTTACTCTGGCGCCGGGGTCTGCAAGCGTGATCAGCCATTTGCTGCGCGGCCAGGCGCTGCCATTTGGCAAAAACGTGTTTACGCTGGCCGATGCGTAAGCGCCAGGCACAAACGATGTAAAGGACGACTTGATCATATACCCGGCCTTTGCGCTCACTGTGCCCGGCCGGCAACACCCAGCGCCAATGGCCCTGGCAATATACAGCCGGCCGGTGATTGTTCCTGCCAGGTAAAGGATGCCAGTTCAAGGTGTATGCCGTATTTGTACCCGAAACGCAATGAAGCATCCATGCACCCAATCGCCCTGGCCTGACCCTGTTTTTATGCGAATATATCCTTATCTAACATTCGCTTATCTAACGCTTATTTAACGTTTGCTGACTCAGATTTACTGCCTCATTAACCCACGTCCGTCATGCGATTTCGCCATGCGAATGCCTAACGGTCGTTTTGTGCCCACCGAGACCCGCTGCCATGCTCCAGAAAATCCTGCTGCCCATTATCGTCTTTATCATTGTCCTGATCGGCCTGACCTTCGGCGAAGGCGTGTTCACCGCGCTGGCTGTGTGGCTGCATGACATCACCGGTCTGGTCATCTATAACTTTTCCGACCTGTATTACACCGTCTCCGAATACATCTCCCGGCATCCTGTCAAAATACTTGTCGCCCTGGTGGTGACGGCAATCGTGTGCATCTGGATATACAAAAACAAGGATGAGGAACTAACCCGCCAGGCAAGCTCCCGTAAAATAGCCATATTTCTGGCGATTTTCCTGGGCTGGCTGGGCGCACACCGCTTTTACAACGGCCAGATAGGCATGGGGCTGCTGTATCTGATTATCAGTTTCATCTGGTTGCCGCTCACAGTATTTCTGAGCCTGATCGATGCGGTAAGATATATTTTCATGAATGACGAAGAATACCGTTTGCGCATTCAATCGTCATAATAACCACGCGGCAGGGGTGCAGGCGGCCCGATACTTCTGCTACGCCAACGACGCAAGGAGCGCACGTGAACCTGAACGACCTGACCATTGCCACTGATAATCTTGATCAGCCACGGCTGCTGAATCACTGGCAATGGCTGCTGCCAGCCCAGGTCGAAGTGCTGCTTGTCACCAAAACGGCAGACTGCTTTTTGCTTGAACCTGAAACCGGTCATATTCTGTTTCTGGACACCAACGACGGTGAACTGGAGCACATTGCCTCCGACTTTGATGAGTTTCGCACGGTACTTGCCGATCCGGAATTCATTACCGATTACTTCTCGCTGCTGCTGATGGCGCCGTTGCTGGAAACGCCATTACCCGAAAATGCCGTTTTTGCACTTGCCACACCCCCGGTGCTGGGTGGATCGTTCGAAACTGACGAATTGACGCTGGTTGATATTTACCAATATTTCGATGAAATGGGTGCGCTCTGGCAAAAACTGAGCCAGATTGAACTGCCTGACGACGCTGCTAATGAACCTGATGCAGCGTCGGATAGCGATATCGATAGCAAAAAATCCGAATAAAAATCGATACCAACCATTGCAGCGCATTAAGCAGGACACTTTAAAGCAGGACAAAGAGATGAGCGATCCCCTTCCAATACAGGCTTGCACGCTAAAACATTTTCCGGCAGAACTTGGCACGACGGCGCCCGAGGCTTTTGCCGCAGCCCGACTTAACGTTTATGACAATGCCTTTGCTTTCCCATTGGCAGTGCTGAACCAGCCGGCACTGAAACATAATTTGCAATGGATGCAGCGTTTTGCCAACGATAAGGGCGTTAGCCTTGCCCCGCACGGCAAGACCACCATGTCGCCCGAGCTGTTTGACCATCAACTTGCTGCCGGCGCCTGGGGTCTTACCTTTGCTACCGTGTTTCAGGCCCGGACCGGCATCCAGGCTGGCGCCCGACGTATCATTATTGCCAATCAGGTTATATGCGACGCCGACTTGCGCCAGTTACAGTCACTTTTGCAAATGCATCCAGAGCTGCGAATCTGGTTTCTGGTCGATTCAATTGAACAGGTCGGTTATATCGAAGCCTGGGCAAAGCGTCACGGTGATAGCAGCCAGCAGCGACCTGTACGCTTTGACTGCCTGCTGGAAATAGGTATTGCTGGGCAGCGTACAGGCTGCCGCGAATTTGAACAGGCCCTGGCGCTGGCCCGCC
>Ga0160469_100827_pt1 | contig 10865 bp, 6 predicted proteins | sample HID1972M_E11MG_FD_108246 | JGI IMG/M metagenome (GOLD analysis project Ga0160469, IMG submission 108246) | Enriched pill bug-associated microbial communities from UW Madison campus, WI, USA - HID1972M_E11 MG | ecosystem: Host-associated > Arthropoda: Insects > Digestive system > Unclassified ...
ACAATTGAAAATAAACCGGGGACCGGAGTAATTTTTTTGGGCGCCTATAGTACGCGCGAGTATGCAGGCTTAACACAATTGGGATACAAAGCTGCACGACAGCCCCCAAATCGCCCTAGCAGAATTCAGCGAGTTGTTAACAACGTGCATATTTCTGGAGGCCAGTTTTCCAACTTGCAGCTCGCGGCGGGCAATAACATTGCGCAAAACATTGATCCCACGTCGGACGCAGATAGTGAAATTTTAATGAAGTTGATTACGGCACTTGAGAAACAAGGGCAAGCTGTCACAACAGAACAACGCGATGACTTAGCCGACGCTATTAAGAATGCCAAGGAAGGCAATGGAAAAGAAGCAAAAGGCCTACTTGAAAAAGTTTGTGGCCCCGCGTGGAATACCGTACAACCCATTATCTGGCCAATAATAGGTGATCTTGTAAGAAAAAGCCTAGGCCTGTAGATTTCACTTCCTATACACCTGAAGGCGAGTGAGTTTTAATGCCCGCATTCCGTTCATCGGCGTTCTGATAAAAATATTATGACGAAGTATCGTGATAATCACTACGTTCCCATCTGGTTTCAGGAAAGGTTTATTCCAAACTCCATGCGGGAGCGAAAATTCTATTATCTAGATTTAAAACCACAGACACGTGTATCTAATGGGCAACGGTATAAGAGAAACAACCTCTTACGCTGGGGACCTTCCAAGTGTTTTTGCCAATACGACCTATACACAACCAACTTCGGTTCCCATATATCAACTGAAATTGAGGAAAGGTTTTTTGGCCCGCTTGACTCTTCTGCACGTGAAGCTCTCGACTATTTCGCTACTTTCAAGCACCCTGACGCTAATGGTGATTTATTTCAAAGAATAATGATCTATATGAGTATTCAGAAGCTGCGAACCCCGAAAGGACTTCGCATACTTTCGGCACTTATAAAGCAAACGGAGAAAAACCGAGTCTTATTACAGCTACAACGGCTTCAACAACTCTACTGCGCAATCTGGACCGAATGCGTCTGGAGCATTGCCGATGCGTCCCAGTCCGATGTCAAATTTCTCGTTTCGGACCACCCAGTTACTGTTTACAACCAAGGATGCTTTCCTGCATCACAATGGTGTGCTGATTACAAAGATCCAGACACATGGTTGTCTGGAACTCATACTTTGTTCCCAATTGCATTAGACAAGCTGCTAATCCTGACCAATCTCTCCTGGGTTCGATATCCATATGGAAATCCGACTAGGGAGCGACCTCATCCAAACCCATTTCGACCAGCACTTTTCAATTTTACGGATAACCTACATTCAGCTTTGCTATCTTTCCTTAGACAAACACCTTAAAACGCAAACTCAAAACATTCGCAAAACATCTAACGTGAAACGCAGATCAAGCTATAAGAATCAAATCATGGACGATAAGCATCTCATAACTCATGATCGCGTCAGTCATCGTATCAATTCAAAACTAGACTGTAGGGCCGCTACTCGACACAATTAACGAAGCGGCATAGCTCGTCTTACCACCATGACGTGATACGTCACCATTTATCGCAGCTTATCCGCGGTCCGTGATGATCCCATCACCGTGTTCTGAGCAGGTAGGTTTATCGTCAACCCTCGCTACCCTTTTACCGTCAACAGTAAGTACTGATGTTGATGGTATTACTTCGCCTCCGTGAGAGGTTGCACGCAGGATTTCCGGTGTTTCATCCGTTTTTGCTTTCCGATAAAGCTGGCTTTAAGCGTGATACTTGCAGATCAGTACGGTCATGTTTGGTGTTCTCATGACAATATCCGATAGACAGTGACCGACAGCAAGTCGGCGGCAAAAAACAACCCCACGACCATAAGTACTGAATAAGCAATATCGGCAGCAGTCCTGCGATAAAGAGCAATAGCAATTGCGCCAATAATCAGAATAGACAGCCGTGTCAAGAAAAATGGTAGATCCACATTCAGAAACATCGCGTACATGTCAATATTATCTACAGGCAATGTATCTACTGAGACATAGGCTCGATATATCGTTATCCGAAATAACAAGTAGGCGACTGTCGTGACAATATAGAAAAAAGAAAAAATAAAATATATCAAATCAGTTCAACCCTTGTGCTTTCAATTGAGCCACCAAGTTTTCTTTTCTTCCTCGAGATTCTGGAGTACCACTGCCAGAATAATAAAAATGGCCTTGAAAAGGTCCTGACCTTTCAGATTTTGGCATTTGAGAGAACAGTGTTGGCACAGCACTTATCAACTCCATATCACTCATACCGGAATAAATCGGGTCTCCTTGCTCGGACAGATTTACCACGATGACATTTTTAATGTTCGGCATGGACTTAACCCAATCCATCAGACTTTGTTCGATCGGCGGGCCGACTAACGCTAGTGTGTCAACCTCGTGTCCGGCAAAGGCATGATATCGGGCAGATAACGCGGCAATGACCGCTCCCCAGGAATAACCAATGAAGTTAAAAGTAGCTGCTCGGGACGGTATCTGTTCCGACACACCAATAGTACTTAGAGAATAATCCCCTCGGGCAGCGATCCTGAACAGCCGGCTATCTTTACCAAGTGGAATCCAACTCCTATTATCTGGCCCCAGCTTGTAAAGCCATTGCTGGTTTTCTGGATCAAATGTATAGGCATCCCGCAAAATCGACATATCATTGTAATACATCACCGATGGCGCATCCCCCAGCATCTCAGAGCCTTCGATCTGGCCGATAGTTGCTTCTAGAAGTGGAATTCTCGTATTGTACCGGCCGTAGACGGACTTGCAGATCCCGGCTTCAGTCAGGACATCGACAAATTCCTGATTGTAGCCTCCAAGCATTCCCGCGCCACCCAAAAATACAGTCAAGTTTCGATTACAAGGGCTAACTACGGTGCCCTCCGAAGCTAAGCGACGATGATACTAGTCCGAACCCGTTTTTGCTTAATTTACTGTACCGAATTTCGGTACAGTACAGGTACATTCATCAGTTCTCGACAATTTCGCCTAATTACGCTAACCTACTGATTAACAATTACTTTTACCTACTTTAACCTACGCTTAGCTTCGCTACAATTTCCTAGACAAACGCCGTAAAAAGCAAACTCAAAATCCCCCGCCGCAAGGCGGGCCGGTTCGATTCCGGCTCCGAGCACCCTCTGATTATCCTAATTGCTCGAGTTCCTCTACACGGCTCTATTTCATAATCGGGGAGGGCTTTTACCAAACTCGATTAATCACTGTAGTCGCATTGAACCAAGACCCGCCGCCGGTAATTCTCAAAGTATCTAAACCCATATGGACGACGCGAGAGCATTTGCATTCTAGTATGGAAGCCCCCAATGAAACTGTTGGACTTGGAAGAACCTATCCGCAACCTAATGTTAATGGACACTTATGGGCTACTCAGAAACAACTCTATCGGATGACATTTAGCTAGTCTTAGCATATCTCTTTTATTTTTGATACACTAAGTTATATTTAGCAACCAATACGGTGAATGGTGGCCAATCAGCCACTTCCGAAAATTAGCGCGAAGTGAGATACGTAATGCAAAACGCTAGTGAAATTAATATATCTAAGATCGTTAGAAGAGCATTGCGAGCGATGCCGTGAAGCTCACCAAACTTCAAATACAAAACTTCCGATCACTGAAAAACCTGACAGTTGACCTCGAAGGGTACATCTCGATCATTGCTGGGAAAAACAACTCTGGGAAAACCTCACTTCTCTTGGCGCTCGAACGCTTTCTAGGAAGTAAAAACTCACCTTTTGACTTAGACGACTTCAATATTCATTTCCGAAACAAGTTGCAACCGCTACACTTGAAACAGGCTACTTGAGCACCTTGGCCCTGAATGCTAGCATGTCACAGTAAAAATGCAACAACCTGCACGAATAAGTGTTGCGAGTTGCGCTATAGTCTTATCCAGCACTATTTCTGAAAAAAACTCTATTTCAATAATTATGAATAACGAAATTAAAGCAGCGATAGAAAAAGGGGAGCTTGTGCTCTTTCTAGGAGCTGGAGCGTCAAAAAAATGCAAAACCTCATCGGGTACTGAATTGCTTGATGGTCGTGCTTTGGCTAAAGAATTGGCAAAAGTAGCAAATATTAGCTATTTTGATGAGGATCTTGAAGATGTATATGGAGCGGTCCGCGGGCAACTGGGCGCGCGCCTAGATCAGATACTTGAAGGATTTTTTCGATACGTTCAACCATCTGCCGACTACTTAACGCTAGCCAAGTTTGCGTGGCGCCGAATCTACACGCTTAACATTGATGATGGGTTGGATCGTGCATTTCACAAATCGGCACAAAACGTATCTATTCGACTTTCCGGTGATCCAATTGAGGATAGGGACCCATTCTTTCAACGTTTGGATTTGATCAAACTGAACGGCTCTGTGGATCGCCTACAAAACGGAATTATTTTTTCGGCATCTGAATATGCCAAAGGCACAAATCAGGGACTTCCTTGGTATGAGCAATGTGGCTCGGATTTCGTTAGGCTCCCATTTTTATTTATTGGAACAAAGATAAAAGAACCGATTCTTAAGTACCATATTGAGCGATATAAAAGCCTCAATAATCGTAGCCTCGGCCAAGGTTTTGTTATTACTCCGACCGCCACAGAAATAGAGAAACGCTCATTAGAGCAATACCGGATTACTCATATTGCCGGAACCCTAACAGATTTCGTGAGTTGGCTGAGAGAAGAGTTTTCTGAACCTGTTACTTCTGTAAGCCTCGCCCTAGCCAGTCTTCCGCAATACGCTGCATTTCGAGTTGCGTCAAATCAACAAGAATATGCAAGAAGTTTTGAAGGTGTTTGTTTAGTTACAAAAGATATAGCTGACGGTCAAGAGGACACTGGAGCAATTCGAGAATTTTATAAAGGCTTTAAACCTACTTGGAATGATATTGTAAACGGCATCCCAGCGGAACTAGATTTTTTAGACAAGTGTTTTGATTTCATTTTAAGGAGTGAATTGAAAAATAGCTTAGTTTCCTTGGTTGGTCCTGCTGGATCTGGAAAATCAACGTTGCTTATGCAATTAGCTTATCGTTCTTGTCAAATTAAAAATACAACCGTCTATTATTTGGACGAGCCGCCGTTTGATATAAGAAAAACACTGATTGCAATGGAGTCCGCCGCACAAATTGCCGATCGAGTTATTGTTGCTATTGATAATGTGGATCTTGTTGCAGATTTACTGGCTACTACTCTGGAAGCTGGAAAACTGCAGAAGACCACGATTATCTGCGCCGAACGAGAAAGCACTTGGGTGAGAAAAACGAAATCTAAACTGGGGAAATTTTCGATAAGGGATTTCTCAATTAACGAATTCTCTGAGCGCGACGCCCGAAATATCCTGCATAAACTGCAACAATACGGATCTTGGACCGTACTAGGGCAAATGACTGAGGCAAATAGAGTTTCAGCTTTGATCGATAAGTCAGGAAAGCAACTTTTAATTGCACTTTTAGAAGCAACTTATGGTCGTGGATTTGAAAAAATAATCGAGAGTGACTACCGATTACTTGAAAATGAGAATGAAAAGTTACTGTTCCTTACTGTCGCTGTGATTACGGAAAGAAACTTTTCTGCTCCATTAAGCTTGGTGGATAGGGCTCTTTCTGCGGGAGGCTTGCTGTCTAATGCGGGTGCTTTGAGCAATACCTTGGCTGGAATTGTAGTTAATAATGATGGCCGATTAATAGCCCGCCATCGAGTGTATGTTCGATATTTACTGGAGCATATCGTAAATCCGGAGCTCACCGCACGAGCTATAAAATGGCTTTTGCTAGCGTTCTCTCAATACCAAGCTCCAATTATAAAAAATGTAAGCAAATCTGAGGCAGCCATATACAAAGGCTTAATTAATCACCGCTTCTTATGGGATATTTTAAAGGGACGAGAAACGCTGATTGTTTCTCTTTATAAGTCTCTCGAGAAGTCATTTGAGCTGGATGGTCTATTTTGGTTGCAATACGGCTTGGCCTTAAGAGACTTGCATGATGATCCAGAAGCGTTAGATAAATTACGTACAGCATTTAATGCATACCAGATGCCGCATACACAACACGCATTGGGACAGCAGTTATTAATCATGGGTGCCAGGGCGACCGATAGTACTGTTGCCTTGGCATATGCGGAGGAGGCAAGAACTCTGCTGGAACCTTTAGATGAAATTATGGATAGTGACGATACTTATCCTATCGTGACACTTGCCGAAGGCCATACTAAGCTAATGCGCACACTTGGCGATGAGAATGCAGCTCGTGCAATTGCAAAATCGTACTTGTCTGCTTTGGAGTACCGAAGGGAATCACAACCAAATAACTCACGGTTGACTGAATGTTATGGTCTTATTTTCAAATATGCTGCGACAGGGGTTTGGGCAGATAATTAATAGAAACCTGTACTGACAGCGTTATTCGATCTTTTTTAACTTCTAAACCAGCGCAAAATTTCACCCGTGGAATCAGTTGGATTACTGGCATTTTCTGTAACGCTACCTATTTCTCACCGTAGGTACAGTTAGCCACATCAAATTTTTGTAATTAAAATAATATGCGAAGGTATCCTAGAGCGAGACCGAAAGGCGTGCCGGTCGAACTAAGTTAGCTAAGTTTCAAGTACGGGCCCACCCTGACAATGGTAGTATGCCAACAATCATGAGCCATCGCAGCCCATTCAATGGTCCTTGCAAGTTTTGTTGCCCAAAGAACGCAGAGGTAGCCGAAACCGACATGGAGTACGCCAATGATAATATCCTCCATATGACGCACGGTGTGGTTTGAAATTTCTCGTTAATTAATCCTCTCCATCAAATACGCCGAATAGAAGTAACTTGCACCAAAGGAAGAGCCGTGAGTTATCTCAAACGAGAATGAGTAAATCAGATCGTAAGCGGCAAGCAGCTGAGTTCCAGATCGACGGATAGTCAACTCGCCAAATCTTCTTATACGACTAGGTACCGTAAGATTAATCCACGAGCCGTGGCCCCTACCGCTAAATTAATGACACTGCTGCGAAACAGTGGACGGTGGGTCAGGGTCGAGGCGAATTTCGATTCAGAACTCTCCACTTCCAAATTTCCAATTGTGATGACACCAAGCAGCAAAGCCAGTGAACCGGATAGCTCGTGTGGTCACGTCGTACGATTCAGCCAAGAGATAGCTAGTTATTAATCGGGCAACCGGATACGCATTTCGAACCTGTATGCCGCGCAGTTTTTCGTAGATCATGTCGTGCCCGCAGACCCCGTATGTGTCTAAGCATATGCAGCACCCAAATGCCTCCGCAACCCATTATTAGCACTCCCCAGACGAGCATGCGCAAGCGGAATATCCGCTAACGAATAAGTTGCCCCAACATGAGGCCGCAGCTGCCCACGTTCAACCAACGCCCTTAGCTCTTCAAGTTTCCCGCGATTTTGTCTTGTGAACACGAAGTGATAACTGGCGTTCTTGCCCCTGGCGTTAATAAGGTTTTGCGGTTTCCCAATATCAACAATCGAGACAAGCCTGCCGAGCTGTGCGAGCACGTCAGAAGAACAGGCAAGGGTGTCACCACCAATAGTATCGAAAACAACGTCAACGCCCTGGCCCGCTGTTTCATGCATCACGGCCTCTACATAGTCTTCTTTCACATAGTCGATAACAACATCGGCGCCCATGCTGCGAGCGAACTCAAAATTTGCCTCACTCACAGAGGTTATTACCCGCGCACCCATGGCCTTTGCCAGTTGAATGGCCACATGCCCTGCCACTCCTGCGCTGCGGTGTATCAGAATGCTTTCCCCTACTCGCAGGCCGGCACGCACAACAAGCGCTTCCCATGCAGCTCCCCGATCAGGGTAAGGTTGGCGGCTTCAATCTGACTCAGCGCAACGGGTTTCCTACTGGTTCTTTTTAATGAGCCAAAACTAATATTGTAGCGATTAGGAGGTTATCCCCACTTTCCACATTTAGATACTTATACTAACATTCAGAAAAATTATCTTTACTGCAAAAATGGGAAGGGTACGCGATGCACATTGAATTTGTCGAGATAGCGAATTTCCGAAAGCTTTTGTCGGTTCGCGTAGATCTATCAAACGAGACCACGCTCTTTGTAGGAGCAAATAATAGCGGAAAGTCATCGGCCATGCTGGCACTACGTCGTTTTTTAACTCCACGTCGCTGCCCTTTCGATATTCACGACTTCACGCTTTGCCATTGGCGCACACTTGTAGAGATTGGTGAATCTTGGATTCATGCCCATAAGTCAGGCGCTGTCACCGAACTAGTCATAGAACCTTGGGTGCCGCTGCTTCCTGCTCTAGATCTATGGCTACGAATCGAGGAAGATGAAATTCACCGTGTCAGGGACTTAATCCCACTCATGGAATGGAGCGGGGGACTACTAGGGGTTCGCCTCCGTTATGAACCGAAAGATCTGAATGCTCTTTTTAAGGAGTTTGTTACAGCTGTCACTGAGGCAGAATCGATGCGCGAAGCCGCCATAGCGGCGGCCGCAGCAAAGGGCGCTGGCAGCGAGTCACCAAAGCTAAAAGTCTGGCCTGAAAACCTGATGGACTTTCTGACTAAACGCGTAAACACACAGTTCACGATTCGTGCGTATCCTATGGATCCTGCTTTACTGGCCAATCCAGGGAAGCTAGAGGCACATCCTCAGACTCTGCCAGCATCAGCGATCCCGATTGAGGGGGATCCGCTTGGAGGTCTGATTAAGATTCACGACATCCCTGCACAACGAGGCTTTGGCGAAGTACATAGGGGCGTGGATATTGATGACCAACAGGCTTCAACTGGTAGCACTCGTTTGTCGGAGCAACTTCGGAACTATTACACAAAGCATCTTGACCCAGCCAAGGGGCCAGACCCGATGGATCTTGAGGCCTTGCTGGCCATGGAGGCCGCAGAAAACGCATTCGACGAAAGACTGACGGAGAGCTTCAAGGAGTGCTTCACTGAAGTGTCAGGGCTGGGCTATCCTGGCGTTACCGACCCGCGACCTCGCGTTTCAACACGGTTACGTGCCATCGACGGACTGAACCACAGCGCAGCTGTCAACTTCGAAGTGGACATAATTTCTGATGTGGGTGTAACCGCGCCGGCCTTGCTTCTTCCGGAAGGAAGCAATGGACTTGGCTATCAAAATCTAATTTCGATGATTTTTCAGTTGATGAGCTTTCGAGATGCCTGGATGCGTGTAGGAAAGGCATCCAAAGGAGCAGAGACCACGAGCATTGAACCTCTACACTTGGTTTTGGTCGAGGAGCCTGAGGCCCATCTACACGCGCAAGTTCAGCAAGTATTCATCAAAAAGGCCTATCATGTATTGCGCAAACACCCGGAACTCGGTAGCAGCGAAGCATTGCGCACCCAGCTGGTAGTCAGCACTCACTCAAGCCACGTAGCTCACGAGACGCCTTTCGAAAGCCTGCGTTATTTCAGGAGATTGCCGGCAGGGATGGTGGCGAAGGTGCCTATATCGACAGTTGTCAACTTGTCCGAGGTTTTCGGTGCAGGCACGGATACAGAGCGGTTCGTCACTCGCTATCTTCGGGCTCAGCATGCTGACTTGTTTTTTGCAGATGCTATCATCCTCGTAGAAGGCCCTGCAGAGCGCATGTTAATTCCTAACTTCATCCGCAATCATTTTGAGGTGCTGCATCAGAGCTACATAACCCTACTAGAGATAGGGGGCAGCCATGCACACAGGTTGAAACCACTAATTGATCATCTCGGACTTTTGACTTTGATCGTCACCGACCTTGACACGTTATCCGAAACAGGAGGAAGTTCAGTTCAACCAGCTAAAGGCACTGGTCAAACAACTGGCAATACCACCTTGAAGACATGGGTGCCGGCACTTGAAGACGTTGATGCTCTCATGGTTGCTTCTGCCGAGGAAAAAACTTCAACGGTTCCCGGCGATACTCTTTTTGCTGTTCGAGTCGCCTACCAAACACCCGTTGGCGTCGTTATGCCTGGCACTACAGCGCAGGAAATAGCGTACCCCTATACCTTTGAAGATGCGCTAGTGTTTGAGAACCTGGCATTCTTCTCTACATTTGAAGGCACAGGCTTGAGCGCTAAGTTTCGGGTTGCTATAAATGAGGGTGGTGGAGCATCTGCTGTGGGACTAGTTATGTACAACGCTCTTAAAACTGGCAAAAAGGCTGAGTTTGCACTTGACGTTTTGATGGCGAGTGATTTTAAGAACATAGTAGTCCCCCGGTATATCTCGGAGGGATTGCGATGGCTACAAGAACAGATGAAGAAAAAACAAGTCGATATTTTAACGACTAACCTTACTATTGGTGCGCTGGCCGGTGCAGATACTGCGGGAGCTAAACCATGACCACCAATGATGATCTGTTTGACGCTCCTACTGACGTAGAAATTGTGCAGTGTATTGATCTTGCTAGGCCGAGAAGCTTTTTCTTGTACGCTGGCGCAGGCTCAGGCAAAACTCGATCGTTAGTAAACGCAATCCGACACACCTGTAGTACACAGGGCAGAAAACTATCACTGACAGGAAAAAAAATTGGCGTTATCACTTACACGAACGCCGCCTGTGACGAGATCAAGCAGCGACTTGATTTCGACCCTCGTGTGGAGGTTATGACGATCCACGCGTTCTCTTGGTCGTTAGTCAAAGGTTACAACGCTGACATACGTATCTGGGTCGCTCAGAATCTTGAGCGGGAAATTTCTGTATTGGAGCAGGCGCAAGCGAAGGGCCGGGCGAGCAAAGCAAGCGAAGAACGAGCCAGGTCCATGGAAAATAAGCGCCGTCGGTTGGCGAGCCTTTCTTCCATTGCTCGATTCGTGTACAGCCCGACAAGC
>Ga0160469_100848_pt1 | contig 10571 bp, 17 predicted proteins | sample HID1972M_E11MG_FD_108246 | JGI IMG/M metagenome (GOLD analysis project Ga0160469, IMG submission 108246) | Enriched pill bug-associated microbial communities from UW Madison campus, WI, USA - HID1972M_E11 MG | ecosystem: Host-associated > Arthropoda: Insects > Digestive system > Unclassified ...
GCCCCACGCGCCGCGAGCATCCCGCAGAATGCACAGCACCCCGGCCGCGGCATCCGCTGATACCCGACGACCACAGGGTCGCGCGCCACGTTGCCCTCCACGACACCGCGCGCCGCGTCGAACAGCATCCGCTGAGCCGCGCCCGCCAGCCGCGCCAACGTCCCCGCCACGTCGTCGGCGTCGGCGAGCGGCGCGACCGCCCACCGACTGATCGCGGTCGCCTGCGCCTCACCAACCCACCGGGTCGACGCCTGCGCGTGGAACGAGCCGCGCGCAGCGACCACCGCCCGCAGATCCTCGTACCAGCTCGCCGACAGCTCGCCAGCGGCCGTCATGTACGGGCCGACCAGATCCGGGATCACCTGCGAGAGCAGCATCCGCACGTCCGCGACCGGCAGATCACGGATCTGGTACAGGAACCCGCTGAGGTCCTGCCGCACCCGATTGGTGAGGTGGAACAGATCCTGGCGGTGCTGCTCGATCAGCCGCCGCTGGTCCTCCACGGCCACCGGCTATTCCTCGGGCTGAGGATCAGCCGGCGCGCCCGCCGGGATCGGCTGCGGCGCATCGGCGCGCAGCGACTCGATCAGCGATTCGACACGCCGAGACCGCTGCTCCGCCTTGAACCGCAGAATCTGCTGCCGCGTGAGACCGGCGTACTCCATACCGACCTCGCTCAGCGCGAACGGCGAGTCGTCCTTCATCGCGGACGAGATCTTCGTGAACGCGTCCGCGCGCGCCGACGGCGACGCGATCGCGGGATCCGTGAACTGCGCCTGCAGCGTTCGCAGCTCGGTAGGAATGTCACGCACCTTGTCACGCAGCTGGACGACCATTCGCATCGCCTTCACGCCGCCGCGCCCCCAGACGCGGTTCGCCGTGCGGGTCTTCATGATGAGCTCTTCCTTCGCCGCGTAGATCGCGTCGGCCGAGGTCGGGTTCGACGCATCGGCCCACCGCACCTCGAGCGACTGGTCATCGGCGAACAGTGACTTGAGCATCCGTAGCTGCTCTGTGTGCGGCTGCGGGGAAGCGCCCTGGATGTGGTGCAGCTTGATGTCGTCGCCAAGCTCCGTGTCGATCGCGTTCATGCGGCCCATCAGCGCCGACCACTTGTCGTTGCCGACGTGCTTGGTTACGTCCGCGCCGAAAAGCCAGAACTTGTCAGCCGCGTAGAACTCCGCGGACACTTCCGCGCGCAGCAGAGTTCGGAGCATCGCGTCGGTGAGCCCCATCGCGGTCCGCGTGATCCGCGAGTGCCCGAACGGCCGGTTGAGCTCCGGCTGCAGCACCAGCCGCGACACCGTCACCTCGCCCAGCTGGCTCGGGACCCACTTCGTTGACCAGTGCCCCGACGGCGACTTCGTGAATGTGTACACGCGCTCCCACGTGTACATGACCATCTCGGTCGGCCCGGTGTCATCCATGTCCAGGACGGACAGGAACCCGCCGAGCGCTCGACGACGACGGTCCCACGTCGCGGCTGACGTGTCGGCGGACCGCGCGAGCACCACGTACCGCGGCTCTCCCGACTGAACGTCGCCTTTGGTGACCGTCAGGAACGCGCACGCGTGGATCGCCGACGACGTCGTCGCGAGCGGGAACTCCGTCTCGAAGTCGTTCTCGTCCAGCACCTCAGCGAGCCCGAACGGGTCGTCCGACCCCGACCCGGCCACGAACCCCTCGAAGAGGGAGCGGTCGGTGAGCGCGTGCACACCCTTCGCGATCTCCTGCAGCGGTGTGAACGCCTGCTGCATCTGCGGCGGCACCGCGATCCCGAAGTCCTTGAGCGCGTTCTTGCCCTCGTAGTAGACCGTGCGGAGCAGGTTACGGCGCCGCTTCTGCATCCACGTCGTAAAGAGCTTCGCGAACAGGTCCGAGTCGGCGCCGTCCAGATCCAAACTCGGGACCGATACGGAAAGCATCGTCACAGGAACACCGCCTTCCGTTCGTTCGTCGTCCGGCGGCCGGTCCTCGCCCCGAAGAGGGCCAGGCTCGCGGCCTCCGCCGGCGTCTCGTCACCCGACGGAGACGACCAACCCCACGCACCATCACGGGTGCGCTGCTGCTGCACGACCGACGTCGCTGACGCGTCCAGTTGCGCCTGCCCCTCATCGGCCAGGTGCGTCAACGTCGGCTCCTTGTCCGCGGCGACCGCCTTCGCGGATGCAGCCGCGAGCTCGAGCAGCAGACCGCACGACTGGAAGTACTGCGCCGACGTCGCGACTACGATTCGCCGTGGCGACACCTTCCGCTCGAGGAGCAGCCGCTCCAGCACAGCCGCGCCAGCACGACCCGAGATCACGATCCGAGACGCGCGGCGCCACCGCGGCACCCCACCCACGTCCGCGACGAACCAGTCGGCGAGCGGCGCGAGCGCTTCCTCGACCGGCCCCTGCTGCGCGTCGACGAGCTCGACGTGCGCACGCTCCCCGGACAGCAGGCACCCGGCCAGCGACACTCGCATCCCGTCGACGGAGAACGCCACACCGTACGCGCGGTCGCCCGTCGTCGGCGCCGCGGTGACTGCGAGCAACGACCACAGCTTCGCGAGCGGCCCATCAGCGGCCGTGTCCTCGTCCCAGATCCCGAGACCCTCACGGAAGAACGACGCATCATCGCCGAGCAGTTCCCGCAGACGCTCGATCGCGTCGTCCGGCGTCCGGTCAGGGTACGACGGGTTCGCGCGCGCCCTCACCTCAGGATCGTCCGGGTCATCACCCGGGTTTGCGCCCACCTCGAGGTAGAGCATGTTCGACTCGACGGTCTCGCCGGCCTCGCGACGCGCTTTGATCGCGAGCGCCTTCTTGCGCCGCGACTTGAAGAACTCAGCCTGATCCGTCGGCGTCGGCGGGGTGCCCATGAAGATCACGAGAGGGTTCGCACCGGTGTTCGCCGCCGGCACCATGTCCTGCAGCGCCTTCGACGTGAGGATCTGTGCCTCATCGAACACGACGATCGACACGCCGGGAATCCCACGCCCGAAGCCGTGCTCGCGGGCGCCGAACAGAATCCGTGACCCGTTCGTGAACGTGATCCGCTGCTTACCGTTCCCGCCCCGCACCTGCTTGATGTACGGCGCGATCCGCCGGCGCCTCGCGAGCGCCGCGAGCGTGTCGAACGTCTCGTCCGACGTCGCCGAATGATGCGCCGTCCACAGCACCGTCAGCTTCGGGAAGATGATGCACAGGGCGAAGATGATCGTCCCGATCGTGAACGTCTTGCCGACCTGCCGGCAGATCGAGATCAGAACCCCGCCGATGCCCGCCGCGTACTTCCCGGTCGCGCGCTTCGCGAGCATCGCCTTCCCGAGACCCCGCTGCCAGTCATCGTGCGCGACGCCCATCTTCCGACACTGCGCAGCGACCGCCGGATACCCCGTCGACGTGATCCCCGACGGCAGCACCAGATGCTTCGCGACCTCCGACAGCTTCCGCGGCTCAGATGTCGTCCTCGTCCCAGGCTTCGTCTGGAGCACTTGCGGCATCAGCAGACTCCTCGCGCTCCTGCAGCTCGATCTCCTCGATCTGCTGCACATAGCCGTCCAGCATCCGCAGACTCGCGATCCGCTCACGCGCCGGCATCCCCGCATCGATCGCCGCCGCGAGATCATCCCGCGCGCGCGTCAGATACGCCTTCCGGCTCCCCGACCGCACCGCCTCGACCATCGTCATCGCAGGCGGCGGCGAATCCGTCAGCCACGACCGCAGAGTCGGCCGCGACACCCCGAGCGTCCTTGACACCTGCGAAATCGACATGCCACCGCGGACCTTCTCCACGGCATCCCGCTTGAAAGCCTCCGAATACGCCCGCCGCCCGCCAGACTCCGCAGAATTCGGCGCGTCACGCGGACGCAGAATCGCCACCGGATCAGTCATCGACATCACCCCCTGGAAAGTGGGAAAACCCGGGGAGAGATCGGCCCTATGCCGCGGGGGGGCCTTGGGTTGGGGGGAGGGGGTGGGGTGCCCCTTGTCTCGTGCGGGGTTGTGTGTGGGCGTGGTGCGGTGTGGGGTTGGCGTGGTGTCGTTCGTTTCGTTTCGTTCGTGTGTGCGCTGTTCGTTCGTGTTGTCGGTGTGGTTGTTGTGGTCACCAGATTGGTGATGCTGTGACTGGTTGGGTTGTGGTGGTGTTGTGGAGCTTTGCTCGTGCTTCTGCGAGTGTCATCTCCCGCTTCCATTGGTTGCATTTGCGGTGCATGAGGTGGCAGTTGGTGCGGTCTGTGGGGGAGCCGCCTCGGGAGCGGGGGATGTCTTCGTCTACTTCGCCGCGGAGGGGGTGAGGAATGCATCCGGGGCAGTTGGGGGTGGGGCATTGTTTCCCGTGGGCTCCGGGCAGGTAGGTGAGGGTCTTGTCGACGGGTTGGTCGCACAGTGCGCAGGTGTGTTCTTCTGCTTTGACGCGTTTGGTGAGCTCGCGGCGGCGGTGGCCGTTGGCGTTCTGGTGGGGGGTGGGCATTAGTCGTCGTTCTCGCCGAATGCTGCGGGGTCGCAGCAGAATGCGGCTGCGAAGGGGGAGGTGTATTCGCTGCCGCAGTAGTCGCAGGGGTGGAGGGTTGTCATCGTCGCCTCCTGCCGTAGAGGTGGGGGTCTGATTTGCGGACGTCGGCGGTGAAGGCCCACCAGGTGAGCGCGGCGGCGTAGCGGCGGAGGTAGGTGGTGGTGAGGATCCCGGCGGTGAACGCGACGAGGATCAGGAGCGCGCGGGTCACTTGGGGACCAGGTGGCGGAGGTCGATGACGTGGTCGGCTTGCCGGGTGAGCTGTGCCCAGTATTCGGTGCCGTGGTGGGCGCAGTAGGCGAGGGTGCGGCCGGAGGGCATTTCGGCGTAGACGTAGGCGCGGACGCCGCACCGGTCGCACGTGTCGGCGGCGACTTCGATGGTGAGCGGGCGGTGCCTGTCGACGATGTCCTGGGGTGGTTCGTCCACGCTGTTGCCTCCCCGGTGTCGGGGTGGTGTGTGCTCCCGGCCGGGAGGAGCGGCACACGCCAGATCGTCGTTGCGCTGTGCTCGACGGACTCGACTCCCGGCCGGGGCGACATGAGAAGGTGGGGCCGGTCAGGGTTCGCCGGGGATGAGGAGGCGTCGTCGCTGACCGGCCGTGGCCGGCAGGTGCGCGCCGCCGGCGGTACGTGTAAGGCCCCGCAGTGGGGTTGCGGGGCCTGGGGACACGTGTACGACTTTGAATGTAGGGGCGGAAGGTACTCCGGGGTCAACCATCCCCGGAATGTGGGCGTGTCGCGCCGTCAGCTTCCGTCTCCCGCGATTGCAGGGCGCGCAGACGGTACTGGTGCGGGGGCCAGTTCTGGAGCCTCTGACGCCACCAGGCGAGGAGGGTCTCTTCGTCGACGACGCGGCAGCGTTGCCCGTCGCGGGTTTCCCAGCTCATGGGCATGCCGCGTTGCCGCCAGTAGCGGATGCATCGTGGGGTGCGTCCGACTCGTTTGGCGGCTTCACGGTAGGTGAGCGTGGGCATGGTGATGGGGTCAGGCTTTCGGCAGCGGGTTCTGCGGCCATGAGCGCTTGTGGCAGACGCGGCACACGTCGGGGCCGTAGGAGCGGAGGTTCACGACGGGCCGCCGAGTTCGTGGCACGTGCAGGTGCAGAGCGTCGGACTATCGGTGTCGTCGTCCCATGCGTCGCCGCTGCACGCGCGGTGCTTGCCCGCGACGCAGTCGGGGCTGAGGTTGGGGTAGGGCACGCCGAGCGCGGCGGATATGTCCGCTGGGAGGCGACCGTCGCCGAGCACTCCCGAGAACCGTTCGGTGGCATCCCCGTCAGTCCATCCCCGCCATAGCTCTACACGGTTGGCGATCTGCATCTGCTCCGCGATCGCGAGCAGCGCGTGCCCGACGATCGCGCCGGCGACTACCTGCGCGGACGGGCCGGCTTTCGTGTACTGGTCGATCAGTGCCTGCGCGGCACTCGCGTGGTCGATGCGTTCAGTCATTGGCCTCTCCCTTCTCGATTGCGGTGGACAGGATGCGGCGGGACTCGGCCAGCAGGCGGTCCCAGTGGCGGGCCTCGCTCACCCCGAGTGGCACGCTCCCCGAGCGCACCACGTCCAGCGCTTCCCGGATCGCGGCTTCCATGTGATCGCGCTCCGCCTCGTGTCGCTCATCCTGCTCAGCCCAGAACGACGCCGACCGTCGCCACCAATCCACATCATGCGCATCGGGCGGGAGGGGGCGGGTCAGCATCTGCTCCAGTTCCTCGATGCGGGCGATGAGCGCCAGCACGGCCTGCGGGTTGGCGGCGGCGATGAACTCGGCATCCGGGTGGCGGATGCCCACAACGTCCGCGCGATACACCTTCGGGTCCTCGCGGCTCGTGGCTTTCGGCGCGACTTCGTAGACCGCCAGGTCTCGGGCGTTCACGCACCTCAGGTCGGTCGTGAACTGTAGGCGTGGGTCTCGCAGCCGTTCGCCGAACTGGTCGTACAGAAATCCGTTCAGCATCTCGTCAGCGTCTGCGTCGCATTCTTCCGCGTAGTCGCGGATCGACTGTGTCGCGCGCCCGTTGAGGTTGCGATCCTCCGAGCCGATCGAGAGCACCTGGCAACGACCCGCACCGCTGATCCACGTCGCCAAGTAGGGCTCGCCGGTGTCGGTGTTGCCCGCCCAGTGCCATGGTCCCGGCGTTGCCGCTGAGGCCTTCCGCTTGAGGTCTTCCAGATCCAGGGTCTTCTCGTTCGCGCTCATGCTGCTTCTCCTTCGGTCCAGGTTTGGTGGCACTGCTGACAGCGGGCGACCCGGATAGGTTTCGCGCTGCCGTTCGGGTTGTCTGCCCACGCGACGACGACGGCGAGGAGCCCGCAGGTCGTGCAGCGCGCGCGGGGCCGGCGGGGCTTCGGGGTGATGCCGTACCGGCCGCGGACACGTCGGATGATCGCGAACATGCCCTGCTGGTAGTCGTCGAGCTCGCGGATGGTGGAGATGTGGGGTGCGTGGTCGATGAGCCAGCCGATGGTGGTGAGCGCGAGGGCTCGCGCGGTGAGCGGGTCGGCGTCCGGGGTGGGGGTGAGCGTGGGTGGCAGGGTGGGCGCCCACGGTACGTGCACGTCGACGTTGATCCACGCGGTGACGGCGCCGACGTAGTCGACGAGGCGGCGCCATAGCTCGGTGGCGTCGGCGGCGGCGCCGGCGTCGGCGAATCGGCCGTCGGATGTGACGGTGAGACGTGCGAGGTCGATGTTGTCGATGAACCCGCCGCCGGACACGCGTGGGCGGTCGATCTGGGTGGCGTGGATGTGCGGGAGGGTCATGCCGATCAGTTCGTCCATGATCGGGGGCACGCAGTCGAGGTGCCATTCGTATTCGCGGAGCCAGTCGTGGTGGTGCTGGTCCGGGTCGATCGCGTCGACGGGGATCATGCGGCGCCTCGCGTTCGTTCGGCCCAGTCGGCGGGCGGCAGCTGCTCCCCGTCTGGTGCGATGCGCCAGCCGAGGTCGATCGCGGTCCAGTCGCGCGCAGCCGGGGTCTCCCGGTGGAGCAGGTCATAGGTCAGGTGGTTGAGGCGCAGGCAGAGCGACGTGCACGTCACCGGCCGCCAGTCCCCGAGCATCCGGGAGTGGTTGTTCTCGAGACGGAACCGATTCGGTTCCGTGTCCCCGCAGATAGTGCACGTGATCGGGAGGTGGTCACGGTCGTGACGTTCACGGTCGGGGTAGATGCCGTCGTCGTCGGGGCGGCAGTAGAAGCATCCGTCAGCGTGGGCGGGCTTCGGGGGCGCGAAGTCGCGTAGCTCGAACAGCGGCGCGGTCATGCGATCGCCTCCAGAACGGCCGTGGTGGTTGCGTCGTCGAGTCGGCGGAGGCCGAGCGCACCCTTGAACGGGATCGGCTCGACCAGCGGGCGCGGGTTCGCGAGCTCGAGATGCCACATGTCGTGGTCAGCCCACGGCGAGCAGCATCCGCCGCACGGCTCATCACCGCGTGTCGAGCACCGGTCCTCGTGCACGTCTACGAGGTCGACCACGCCGATGATGCAGCCCTTGTAGCCGTACTTCGACGGGGCCGTCTGCGTGCACCAGTGGCAGTGATGCCGGTTGTGAGCGTTGCTTGCCCTATTCGGGCACGGCGCGAAGATCATCCCGTACAGGGGGTGCTCTGGCTCGAACGCCTCGTCGTCGTCGCGCACCGCAACGTGAATCGCCACCGGCCCGCGGTAGTCGCCGGCGATGTTCCGGACGCGGTTCTCGACGTCTTTCTGACCATGAACGATGGCCCACGCCCACGGCTGACGCACTGTCAGGATGCGCATGACGCGGCTCCTTCCGGCAGGGGTACGGCGAGGACGGCGGCGGCGCGTTCGGCGAGAACCTCACGGACGACACCGCGACCCCGGCCGCGTGAGTGGATCATCTTCCGCACGATCGGGAACGACAGTCCCGCACGGTCCGCGATGTCCGCGACGGTCAGCCCCGCGTGGAGCAGGTCACGGATGTGCGCCTGCACGGGGCCCGCGTCGACGAGCTCCTTCGGCGGGATCCCCGCAGCGCGCCGGCGGGCTGCTTCCGCTGCGAGCGACGCGTCCGCGCACGACGGGGTCGCGGGGCAGTCGGCGCCGGCCTTGCATCCGAGCTGGTAGCCGTACGCGGTGCCGTGGTACTCGCGGGCGCCCTCCGCTCGGCGCCGTTGCACGTAGTCGCGGTGGTACTGCCGGTGCGCTTCGACGCATTCGGGTTGCCGGCATCCGCGGGCGTAGCAGGCGTTCGTGCCGTGCGGCTGCAGCTCCACCCCGTCCCACTTCGACCCTCGGCGCAGTCCGAGCTTCCGGCGCCGCACCGCGACCCACTTTGTGGACAGGCCGAGGCGTTCCCCGATCTGCGCGTCCGTGAAGCCTTCACCGTGCAGGCGGGCGATGTCGGGGCCGTGGTCGTGGCGCGGCGCCCGCGGTACGCGCGGCGAGCGGGCGCGGGTGACATGGTTGGCGGGGAGCTCGAGGCGACGACGGAGGGCCGCCGCGCCACGCTGGGTGATCCCGATCTGGTCGCCGATCTCCTGATCGGTCAGGCCCGCGGCGTGCAGCTCCCGGAACCGTTGCGCGCGTTCCTCACGGATCCCGGTCGGCCGTTCGGTCTTCGGGGGGCGGTTCGCGGGCAGTCCGAGCTTCCGGCGCAGGGCACTGGTGTAGCTGCGGTCGATGCCGAGCTCCGCGGCCAGTTGCACGTCGGTGAGACCGGTCGCGTGCAGCGCGGTGAGGTTGTCGCGCAGCAGCCCCGACCGGTGCCGACGCTGCGCCTGATACTCGCTCGGTGAGCACTTCGGCTTCCGGGGGCGTGAGGCGTCACGTTCGGCCTGCCGCTGCGTGCGCGCCGCGGCCCGGTCGCGTTCGACGGCAGCCGCGGCGTCCGCGGCCTCACGGGCGAGGATCTCCGCCAGCGGCGTGCCCGCGTCGAGCAGCCGCTTGAACGTGAGGTCGCCCGAGTAGCGGCGGAACACGTCACGGCACGCCAACGGTGCGGGGCACACCGACCCACGGCAGCCCTGCCGGTACCCGTCCGGGGAACCGTGCGGGAACGCGTCGTCCAGGCGGTCCAGGGTGCGGCTCATCGCGACACCGCCGCATCTGCTCGTCGGGCCGCGTGGCAGTCCGCGCACGTCACATCCGACCAGTCATCGACCGTCGGCGCCGACCCTCTGCCGCAGTACCCGTGCCCGAGGGTCGCATTCAGGCCAGTGCCGGCGGCGCAGACACGGTCCTTCGCTGTCGTCGACACGGGCGGGCGCTTCCCGAACGCTTCCCGCTCCCGACGGATCGGCCCCGCACTCACAGCGGCACCTCCTTGAACGCTTCCTCAAACGGCGTCCCCGCCGTGCACACGTGCCCGCAGGAGATGCACGTCATCGAATGGCGGTGCAGCAGGACGAACACCGCCCACCACGCCCGGCACCGCGCGTAGTGCCGCGCGCACACCGTGATCCCGGCGCTGCAGCACCGGTTCGCGAGCAGCAGCACGGCAGGCTCGCCGCAGTCGTCCGGCAAGCACGGGACGACGTCGTCGAAGTGCTCCTCCATCTCCGCGATGACGTCCTCGTCGAAGATCGGCGTGTCCAGCGGGGTCAGCAGCGGCAGGCTCATGACTGCTCCCACGTCGCGACCACCTGGCTCGAGTTGATGTGCGCCGCGTGGGCGCCCGTGTGCGCCTGCGATCGCGTGCACACGTACCCGTCCTGGAGCACGCCGCAGCAGTCGTCGTCGGCGTGCGCCATCGTGAACGTGGTGTCGGCCAGGTCGAACCCGTGCGCGACGATCACCGGCCGATCAGACCGCAGCGCCTCCGCGGCCTCCGCGGCTGCTTCGCGCAGCTCGTCGGCGAGCTGCTCCGCCTGCGACCACGACAATCCGACGAGCGCGTCGGCGTGCGACGCGAGGTCGTGCACCGTGAGCGCCACACTGTAGTCGTCCGCGACCTCCACTCTCGCGAGCGTCACCGTCACTTCCGTGTCGATACTCATCCCCGTCCCCTTTCCCACTCAGCCGACCGTGGGTTCCCACGGCCAGATAGACCCGCGCATGAACTTCGCCGGGAAGTCCCTCTTGTCCCGGTCGCCGCGCCACCGCACCAGC
>Ga0160469_100854_pt1 | contig 10502 bp, 9 predicted proteins | sample HID1972M_E11MG_FD_108246 | JGI IMG/M metagenome (GOLD analysis project Ga0160469, IMG submission 108246) | Enriched pill bug-associated microbial communities from UW Madison campus, WI, USA - HID1972M_E11 MG | ecosystem: Host-associated > Arthropoda: Insects > Digestive system > Unclassified ...
AAGGATTAGAAAAAACGTAATGGCACTGGAGAAGGTTACAAAAAACTCAGTTAAGCTAACAGATCCTATTACATATTTCGGGCTTCTGCCCTTCGAAATTAAAGTACTTGTTACTAGCGGGCCCCAGCCTCCTCCACCAAAAGAATCTAAAAACCCTCCGGCACCAGCCAGCCAGCCAGCATGTTTTACCTTTTGAGATTTAATTTGTTTCTTAAAAGCGTTTATCAAAATCCGAATTCCTAGAATAAGAGTGTAAATAGACAATATAGGCCTTAGCCAGCCTGCATATTTTTCTCCAAAAAAGCCTAAAAGCAAAGCACCGCAGATAGCACCAATTACCCCTGGAATTAGTAGAGTTTTAAAAAGTTTTTTATTTACATTCCCAAATTTATAATGACTGTATCCGGAAGCTCCGCTAGAAAACATTTCTGCAGTGTGAATACTTCCGCTAACAACAACTGGATTTACTCCTCCTGATAGAAGGAGGGTTGTTGAAATTACTCCATAACCCATTCCTAAGGCTCCATCAACCATTTGCGCGGCAAAACCTATGGCTAACATCCAAAAGAATTGTTCATCAATTTTACCAGGTAGAGCCTGAAGGTAAGTAATGACTCTATCGCCAGGAATATATGCGAGCACTGCAAAAATAATGAATAATAAAGCCAGGATAATTAAACTCCAGTTAGCAATGCGTTTCCATTTCTTTTCTTGTGTATTATTTGGAGGTGTTTTTTTTATTGCTTTATTTCCTGATGTTGAATCGGGAATGGATGATTCCTCAGTTATATTTATTTCCTTTACTAAGGATTGAGTCTTTTCAGGCATCTGCTAGATATTATTGTCTATTAAATCAGTCGACAATAATACGTTTTTGTTTTTTTAAACACAAGACTTTAAATATTTTTTTTACTGTAATTTTTGTAATGGTTCTGATTCTTAATCGATTCTTAATAATTATTTGACATTTCAAGCTTTAATTGGTATCCTTTTTGAACGTATTTAAGAATAATAATTAATATGAACAGAATAATTGATAAGCCAGTATTGCTTAAGGGAGAATTCGCCGATGCAGAAAAATTCAGGCCGATACCATCACCTGTAGGCAAATGGCCCTATAATTTAGATATAGGGGAAGTGGAACCTGCTATTGCAGAAAAAGAAAATGAGTTAATTTTTCATATGGTAGGAGATACCGGGAGTGCGAAAGATTTAAGTTTTCAACGATTATTAGCGCAGCAATTGATCAAGCAGGCTAAATTTGATAAGAATAAAGCACAGTTTTTATATCACTTAGGAGATATTGTTTATGATCATGGAGAAAAAGAGGAATACCCAGCGCAATTTTTTAAACCTTTTGAAAATTATCCCGGACCTATATTTTCCATTCCTGGAAACCACGATGCAGAAGTTAATCTATTAAATGAATCTCCTTATGAGAGTTTAGATGGTTATATGGATGTGTTTTGTGACTCTAGACAGCGATATGTTAAATTCTCGGAAGGAAGTGCTCGTAAGAGTATGATTCAGCCCAATGTTTATTGGACATTAAATACATCAGTGGCAACCATAATAGGACTATATGGCAATGTCGCTAAGTTTGGTTTAATTACAGAAGAACAAAAACAGTGGTTTATTGAGGAATTGAAAAGGCATGCTTTGGATATGGATGGGAAAGTATTGATCGTTTGTTTACATCAATCTCCTTTTTCAGCCGATATCAATCATGGTTCGAGTATGGCAATGATTGAGTTCCTTGATAGTGCTTATAAAGAGGCAGGAGTGAAGCCGGATATTGTTTTCAGTGGCCACGTTCATAATTATCAACGCTTTATACGCAGCTATCCGGATGGTACAAGAATTCCTTATATCGTTGCTGGTGCTGGTGGGTATGCGATGTTACACCCTTTAGCAAAAGAAGATAATCGAATGATAAAGACAGATCTTGACTTATTTAGAGGTGTTAAATTAGAAAAATATTGTTTTGAACAGTACGGTTTTCTTAAAATAAGAATAGTTAGGACTGAAGCAAAATTGATCCTTATTGGTGAATATTATACTATCCCGTTGAATGCAAAGTATGATACCGACTTTGATGCCACATTATATGACCGCTTTGAGATTTTATTGAAACAGTCAGAAATGACCCTTTGTTAATCTTACCTTTTCACTTATATTAAGGAGTATATCTAAGAAATTATTTTCCGTACTTTTGCAGTTCTGAAAAAATAAAGACGAACGATGCTGAACTGCGAAATAAAGAAAAGACGAACCTTTGGAATTATTAGTCACCCGGATGCGGGAAAGACAACATTAACGGAGAAGCTTTTACTGTTTGGAGGTGCTATACAAAAAGCAGGTACGGTAAAGCGTAATAAAGCGGAAAAAACAGCGACTTCTGACTTTATGGAAATTGAGAAACAACGTGGAATATCAGTTGCAACCTCTGTTATGGGTTTTGAATATCTGGACCATAAGATAAATATTCTTGATACTCCGGGACATAAAGACTTTGCTGAAGATACATACAGGACATTAACAGCTGTCGATTCTGTAATCTTAGTGATAGATTCAGTTAAGGGAGTAGAGGAGCAAACCCGGAAGTTGATGCAGGTTTGTAGAATGCGGCATACACCCGTAATTGTTTTTATTAATAAAATGGATCGGGAGGGAAAAGAGCATTTTGAACTCCTAGAGGAGATAGAGAAAGAATTGAATATCTCTGTCCGCCCTTTAAGTTGGCCAATAGGTGTAGGTAGTAGCTTTAAGGGAGTTTATCATCTTCATAAACATAAACTGAATCTTTATAGTGCAAATAAGAAAAACATTTCGGATGATTATATACCTATTGAAGATTTAGCAGATGTGCAGCTAGATACTATATTAGGTGAAAAAGTAGCTAATACACTACGCGATGAGGTGGAATTAGTAGACTCAGTTTATGAACCTTTTGATATTCCTTTATATCGTTCCGGTTATTTAGCTCCTGTGTTTTTTGGTAGTGCGATTAACAATTTTGGGGTTCAGGAATTGCTTGAAACATTTATTGAAATTGCACCAGAGCCACAAGGGCGAGCAACAGATATAAGATTTGTTGAACCGGGCGAAAAGAAGTTTACCGGGTTTGTTTTTAAAATTCATGCCAATCTGGATCCAAAGCATCGTGACCGTATTGCTTTTTGCAGGATATGTTCAGGTAAATTTGAACGTAATACTTTCTATCATCATGTGCGGTCAAATAAAAATTTGAAATTCGCGTCGCCAACGAGTTTTATGGCAGATACTAAGAGTTTGGTTGATGAAGCATGGCCAGGAGATGTAATAGGTTTGTATGATTCCGGAAACTTCAAGATAGGAGATACGTTAACAGAGGGTGAAATAATGAATTTCGTTGGCATCCCTAGCTTTTCTCCGGAAATATTTAAGGAATTAGAAAATGCCGATCCTTTTAAAACTAAACAGCTGGAAAAAGGGATTGCTCAGTTGAGCGATGAAGGCGTAGCACAGTTATTTGTTCAAAATCCAGGTAACCGGAAGATTATTGGTACGGTTGGAGAGCTTCAGTTTGAAGTTATTCAATTTAGATTATTACAAGAGTACGGAGCCTCTTGTCGTTTCAGGCCAATGAATACGCGTAAAGCGAATTGGATATCTTCTGAAGATACTGAAGTTTTAAAGAAGTTTCTTTATAGCAATGCATCAAAAATAGCATATGATAAAGAAGATCGTCCGGTGTTCTTAGCGGGCTCACAATGGGATATTGATTATGCTTTAGGACAATATCCTAAAATACAGTTTCACGAGAATTCAGAATGGGATAGGGCTGAGATTAAAGTTTAAATTTTATTCTCTTTTTACCTATGGTAAATATATAATAACTTAGCAATATGATTGCTAAATATATCTATCCTACCTATTTAATACTATTCTTACTTTTAGCAGGATGTAAATCTTCTGATAGTTCCATTCCTACTATTGGTTTTGTAGATGCATTTGAAGATGCTACTATTTCTCAGGCTCACGATGGCTTTATTGATGCATTGAAAGAACAGGGATTTAGTGAAGACGATAAAACCTTAAAAGTTCTATATCGGAATGCGCAGGGTGATATTCCTACTTTAACACAGATTGTCAATTATTTCGTTTCTGAAAAAGTTATCCTTATTGGAACCAATACTACATTAGCGACTATTACCGCAATTCAACGCGCAAAAAGTACTCCTATTTTTATGATGGTTTCACCTGAACCGAAACGAATGGATGTGCTGGATGACAAAGGTGAAGCTCCTGATAATTTATTTGGCGTATCTGAGTCACTTGCCTATATAGATACTTCTTTCTCGTTAATACCTAAATTTATTAAGCCGAAAGGCGATCAGATTGTAGTAGGAATGGTTTATAATCAATCGGAACCTCAATCTCAAGATGCTCTTCAAAGGGTAAAGGCAATAGCAGAGAAATTAAATATACTGGTTGAAGCTATGCCTATAAATAATTCTGCAGATGCACAATTAGTTACCCAATCTCTATTAAATAAAGGTATCGATGTGTTTTTTGCTAATCCAGATAATACAGTTTTTGCATCCTTCGAGACCATCTTGAAGAATTGTAACCAGAAGAATGTCCCTGTTTTTACCAGTGAAGCTGGTTTAGTGAAAAGAGGAGCTGTTGCTGCTTTTGGAGCTGATATCTATCAATGGGGATATCAGGCGGGTGAGCAGGCCGCAGAGTTTCTAAAACGGGGCGATAGCAATGGGCTGAATATTGAATTGGTTAAACTCCGTAAGAGAGTTTATAATCCTGAAGTTGCCAAACAATATAACTTAACGTTTCCGGAGAATTTTGAGATGATTGAATAATGGATTTCTACCTTACAGCGCTTCTTCAGGGATTATGTTTATCGGGAATAGCTCTTGGTATTTATATTTCCATGAAGATATTTAACATCCCGGATATTACGACAGATGGGAGTTATACGCTTGGAGGTGCTGTTACCGGTATGTTATTGTCGAGCCACCTACCCGTTGGGATTATTCTTCCTATCGTCATTATAGCTGGCGGACTAGCGGGAATATTTACCGGATTGATTCATACAAAGCTAAAGATCAATCCTCTACTCTCAGGTATATTGGTAATGACGGGCTTGTACTCAATCAACCTCAGTGTAATGGGACGTTCCAATATACCTTTACTTAATTATAAGACCCTTTTTGATAGCTTTAATTTTATTGCTGATTTGAATTGGAATAGCTTAATTGTTCTTTTACTTATTGTGGCATTATTAATTCTTCTGATAGGTTATATTTTAAAATCAGATTATGGAATAACAATGCGTGCTACTGGTAATAGTGAAAAAATGGTAAGTGCATTAGGAGTTAATATTGACAGAATAAAAATAGTTGGACTTGGTTTTGCCAATGCATTGACTGCAGTAAGTGGATTTTTAATGACACAGTTTCAAGGCTTTTCAGATATTAATATGGGTATCGGTATTGTAATCGTGGGATTGGGTTCTGTAATAATTGCTGATACTTTTATTAATTGGATGAATATAAATTCAATTTGGATAAGCCTACTTTTGGTTTGTTTGGGTGCTATTCTATTTCAACTGGTTCTTGCGTTTACATTAAGTATAGGAGTTGATCCAACATTATTGAAATTAATTACTGCTTTGTTTGTTTTATCTATTGTTAGTTTACCGAGGTTTAATTTAATGAAGGTTTAGATGATTAAGTTTAACCATGTTTATAAGAGTTTTCATGTAGGAAGACCAAATGAGGTGGTCGCTTTGAAAGACGTGGATTTACATATTGCCGCCTCAGAGTTTTTAATATTAGTTGGCTCAAATGGTTCTGGTAAATCTACTTTATTGAATCTTATTGCAGGGAATATTTTTCCGACAAGTGGTGAAATTGAGATTGCGGGTCAAAATGTAAATAAGCTACCAGAATATAAGCGCAGTCAATGGCTGGCGCGGGTTTTTCAAAATCCACTACAGGGTACTGCCCCTGAACTAAGCATAGTAGAAAATTTTCGCTTAGCTTCTTTACGCACATCTCCCAAAAGATTAAAGATTGGTTTGAATGCTGCTTTCAAAAAAGAAATAAGTGAGCGTGTTGCGATGTTAGGATTAGGACTCGAGAACAAGTTGCAGCAAGCTATGGGCAGTCTTTCAGGAGGACAACGACAAGCTCTTAGTTTGTTAATGGCTGTGATGGCAGATATTAAGATTTTATTGTTAGATGAGCCTACTGCAGCTTTGGTTCCCCGCTCGGCAAAGATTGTGCTGGAAACTGCTGACAAGCTTATTAAGGATTATTCAATAACTGCTATCATGGTTACTCATAATCTTAAAGATGCTCATCAATATGGTTCCCGAATTATACAGTTATATAATGGTGAAATTCTAAGAGATATTAGAAAGGATAAGAAAGAACTATTGAATTATGCAGATATGTATGACTGGTTTATCTGAAATTGTAAAAACAATTTAGGCAGATTATCCTTAAATTGGTATAAGTATTTTGATGCATGGAATTTATAGATTATTACAAAATTTTAGGTATTGACAAGTCTGCTACAACTGCAGATATTAAGAAAGCTTATCGTAAAGCGGCTCGAAAGCATCATCCGGATTTAAATCCTAATGATAAAGAGGCCGAAAAGAAGTTCCAACAAATTAATGAAGCAAATGAAGTATTAAGCGACCCTAAAAAGCGAAAACAATACGATGAGTATGGTAAGGACTGGCAGCACGCAGATGCTTTTGAACAAGCCAGGCAGTCGCAAGGAGCTTATCAGGGACAAAGTTATCAGGGAGGGGAAGGAAATCCTTTTGGTGGTTTTTCTGGTTCAGCAGATTTTGGCGGACAGGATTTTTCAGAGTTCTTTTCCTCTATGTTTGGTGGTGGAGGGAGCTCTCGAACAAGACAAACGCAATTTCGTGGCAATGATCTAAAAGCGGAACTTCATCTCAACTTTAGAAAAGCAGCAGAAACGCACAAACAAAGTTTAACTGTTAATGGGAAAACGATCCGTATAACAGTTCCTGCAGGAGTGTCAAATGGTCAAGAGATTAAATTAAAAGGCTATGGAGGTGCAGGAATAAACAATGGACCTAATGGAGATTTGTATATAACTTTTGTTATTTCGGATGACCCTGAGTTTAAACGGATAGGGAACGATTTATATACTACGCAAGAAATTGATTTATATACCGCTATTTTAGGAGGTGAATTATATGTTAATACCCTTTCAGGAAAAGTAAAGCTAAAAGTAAAGCCAGAAACTCAGAACGGTACAAAGGTAAAATTAAAAGGAAAAGGCTTTCCCGTATATAAAAAAGAAGGCGAGTTTGGAAATTTAATTATTACCTATCAAGTAAAGATTCCGACTGGTTTGAACGAAGAGCAAAAAGAAGTGTTTAGGAAATTAGCTAATGAGACATGATATGGAAAGCTCAGTAATTAAAATCACAGAATATTGTAGTTATTATAAAATAGAGCCAGATTTTGTAATTTCTTTGGAAGGTGTAGGATTGATTGAAACGTTAATAATTGAAGGAGAACGCTTTATTCATGAAGAGCAGTTAAAGGATTTAGAACGATATATTACTTGGCATTATGATATGGATATTAATATTGAAGGGATTGATGCCTTAAGGAATATGCTATTTAGATTTGAACAAATGCAATCGGAGCTTTTACATCTTAAAGAGAAACTCCGGATTTATGAGTAAAATTTGTTGTCTTCTGCATGGCGATTAGTTAGTTTCCACCAAAGCTAAGATATTTTATCTCCGTGAACTCTTCTAAACCATGTTTAGAACCTTCACGTCCGATCCCTGATTGTTTTATCCCGCCAAATGGAGCTGATGCAGTTGATACCATTCCTGTATTTATTCCAACCATTCCTGATTCTATTTGTTCTGCAACGCGCCAGCAACGGTGAATGTCTTGACTATAAAAATAAGCTGCTAAGCCAAATTCAGTGTTATTTGCTAATTGTATGGCCTCCTCTTCATCCTTAAATCTGAATAAAGAAACTACCGGACCAAAGGTTTCCTCATGGGCAATAAGAGATTGGACAGAAACATCAGAAAGAACCGTTGGCTCGAAGAACAGATCTTTTATGACTTGGCCACCAATACGTATTTTTGCTCCATGTTCAGTTGCATCTTGTATATGTTGCTGAACCTTTTCCAATCCTGCTTTATTAATTAAAGGGCCAACCGTTACATCCTTCTTTAGGCCATCACCGGTTTTTAATTTACCGACTGCTAGGGTAAGTTTTTTTGTAAACTCTTCGAAAATAGAATCTTGCACCAGAAAACGATTTGCTGCAACACAGGTTTGGCCTGAATTTCTAAATTTTGCAACAATGGCCCCCTTCACAGCCTCATCAATATTGGCATCGTCAAAAACTATAAATGGTGCATTTCCCCCTAATTCAAGAGACACCTTTTTGATAGTTTCAGCAGCTTGTGACATAAGAATTCGCCCAACCTGTGTTGAGCCGGTAAAGGAAATCTTTCTCACTAATGCATTGGTGCTTAGTTCTTTTCCCATGCCAGAGCTGTCTTTTCCGGTGATCACATTTAATACACCTTTTGGGAAACCTGCTTCTTGCGCAAGCTTGCCTAAAGCCAGGGCTGTAAGTGGAGTTTCTGAAGCGGGACGGAGTACAACTGAACAGCCTGCAGCTAGTGCGGGCGCAACTTTCCTTGTAATCATGGCTAGGGGAAAGTTCCATGGAGTAATGGCAGCAACAACGCCTATACCTTGTTTGATAGTTACAATACGATTTGCGGGATTCGAAGATGGAATTGTTTCTCCATAGGCGCGTTTTCCCTCTTCCGAGAACCAAGATATAAATGAAGCTCCATAACTGATTTCACCATAGCTTTCTGTTATTGGTTTTCCGCATTCTAAAGTCATGATCTCAGCAAGCTGATCTTTGTTTTGAATGATAAGCTTATACCAGGAATATAGTAAATCTCCTCTTTCTTCAGCGGTAGTATCTTTCCAGCTTTTCCACGCTTTATCTGCAGCTTTTATTGCTTGCCTTGTTTCATTAATGGTTAAATCAGCTACCTTAGCTATAATAGTACCATTAGCCGGGTTAATAACATCAAATGTATTCTTGCTGCTTATCCATTTCCCATTTATTAATGCGTCGGTAATGAGAAGATTATTTGTTGCTTTCATTCTATTTACTTCTATTGAAGAAGAGGGGTTCTTCTAATTTTTTCAGAAAGGTTAAATTTACTAATTTAAACCAATAACTTTATAGCGATTTCATTTCAAACATTCATGATTAAGTATTTGTTTTTATTCGTTTTTTGTTTTCTCTCGCTTGGCATGTATGCTCAAAGTAATGATACTCAGAATGAAGTAAAGCCATTAACTTATCGTGAACGCCTGGATTCTATCAGGATTGCCAATATTTTGGAAAAGAAACGAGTGGATGATTCAATAAAGCATATTGAGGATTCACTCCAGATGCAATGGGTTAAAATGCCTGATGCCAATCGTCCTAATCTTTTTCTGGATAGTTTAAAGGACTTGTATACTGTTAAGAATGGTGATTTTTTCACTTGGCATAGTCAGTTCAAAGATACAATGGAGCATCTTAAAGCAGGAGCTCCAAAGCGCGGCCGGGATAGCTGGATAATGGGGGTTATAATTGCACTGCTCTTGTTTTTTGCCATCATTCGTGTTACCTATCCTAATGAGATAATGGTAATGGTTCAGGGCTTTTTTAATAACAGGGTATTAACTCAGATAAGTAAGGAAGAGAACCTGTTTAACTCATGGCCATTTGTCTTCTTATATTTGCTATTTGGGTTTACAATCGGTCTTTTTCTGTATTTGGTAAGTACATTTACACAGTTAGGAGGTATAGCAGAAGGATTTAACCTATATCTCATATTTTCTCTGAGTATTCTTGTTTTGTTTACTTTAAAGATTGTAACATTAAGATTTATAGGCTTCTTATTTGATGTTCCGAGGTTAGTGAGAGATTATGTTTCCATTCTTTATTTAAGCTATTTTAATACGGCTCTAATGTTTTTGCCTGTCGTAATTATCATGGCTTTTTCGCCTAAGAATTTGGTTGGTTCCTTTATGATATTTGGAGTTCTTATACTTGCCGTTACCTTCATTGTGCAGGTTTTGCGAGCAGGAGCCTCAATATTTAAAACGTATTCCCTTTCAAAGTTTTATTTATTTCTGTATCTTTGCACCCTTGAAATAGGTCCCATTCTTATTTTAGTGAAAATATTAGGTTTTTAATAAAAATTATAAAAATGCCAGAACCAGCAGATAGAGCAAAGAAAGTAAAAAGCATTTTGGTAACTTTACCAAAACCTGAGAATGAAAAGTCTCCTTATTTTGTACTTGCAAAGAAATATAATTTAAAATTAGATTTTAGAGCTTTCATTCATGTAGAAGGTGTTCCGGCAAGAGATTTCAGAAAAGAAAAAATAGACCTTGCTACCTTTA
>Ga0160469_100877_pt1 | contig 10265 bp, 6 predicted proteins | sample HID1972M_E11MG_FD_108246 | JGI IMG/M metagenome (GOLD analysis project Ga0160469, IMG submission 108246) | Enriched pill bug-associated microbial communities from UW Madison campus, WI, USA - HID1972M_E11 MG | ecosystem: Host-associated > Arthropoda: Insects > Digestive system > Unclassified ...
CAGCGCACGGAGCTGCTCGCGGCGAGCCTGCGCGACAACATCACGTTGTTCACCGACGTCACCGATGCGGCGGTCGAGCGCGCCGTCGACGCGCTGGGTCTGCGGGTGTGGGTCGCGTCGTTCCCCGACGGCCTCGACACGGTTCTCGGCCCCGAGGGCGTGACACTGTCCGCGGGCGAGCAGCAGCTCGTCGCGTTCGCGCGCCTGCTCGTGCGCGACGTGCGCGTCGTCGTCCTCGACGAGGCGACCGCCCGCATGGACCCCGCGACCGCCGAGCGCGTCACGCACGCGACGCGTGCCCTGCTCGCGGGTCGCACGGGGATCGTCGTCGCCCACCGCCTCGCCACGGTGCGCCACGCCGACTCGGTGGCGGTGCTCCACGAGGGGCGGCTCGTCGAGCACGGGCCGTGGGCCGAGCTCGCCGCGAGCGGGGGGCGCTTCGCTCGCCTGGTTCAGGCGGCGGGGCAGGGGGACGACGACGGCGGACAGCTCGCTGAGTCACTCGCCGAGCTCGCGCCGCGACGCGCGCCGGGTGCCGAGCCAGTGCCGCGCCGGGCACCGGACGGCGAAGACGACGCCGACGTCGATCGCGACCTCACGCCTCCACCGGCGTCCACCGGGAAGCGCCGGGTGTCCTTGCTCCGCGAGGCGTGGGACGTCCTGGCGGGCCGCGCGAAGTGGTTCACGACGACGGCGCTCGTGTGGGGGGCGATCGGCCTGCTGGGACTCGGCGGGGTCGTGAGCAGTGCGATGTGGGCCGCGTTGGTCGCCGCCCTCGAGGCCGGCGGCTCGCCGTGGCACGCCGCAGTGGGTGTCACGGTCACGCTCATCGTCGCGGCGCTGATCAAGCGGGCGGTCGGCGGGTTGGCGACCCGCACGGGCTGGGACGCGACGATGCGCGTGCGCCTGTCGATGCTGCGCGGCCAGCTCGCTCCGAAACGCTTGACCGCGACACCGCCCGGCGAGGTCACCGCACGCGCCCAGGAACAGTGGCGCCTCGTGGGTTGGTCCATGTCCCAGCCGGGACTGATCACCGCGACGCTCTCGCTCGTCGTGCTCGGGCTGCTCACGGGCTCGTGGCTCGCGGCGGCGATCGGGATCGTCGTCGTGACGTGCTCGGCGGGGGCCGCGATGCTCGTGAAGCGCTGGGTGACGAGCGCGGCCAAGCTCGCCGGGGACCTGCGGGCCGCCTTCGGCAGTCTGCTCGGTTCAGCCCTCGACTCGGTGGGCGCCGTGAAGCTCTCCGCGGCGACCCCTGCCGTCGTCGCCCGCCTCGCCGAGGACGACGACGCCCGCGTGCGGGCCTCCCTGCGCGAGGACCAGATCTCCTTCGTCGCGCAGTTCTCGCCCATTGCGCTGTGCCAGCTCGCGATCGTGGCGGCGTGGACCTTTCACGTCTCGGGGTGGTGGTCGCTCGCGACGACTCTCCTGGTCACGACGGCCGTCTTCGGCTTCGCATACCTGGGCGGCTCGCTCGGCTGGGTCCTCACGAGCGCGCCGTCCGCGCGCCGCTGGCTCGAGGTCGCGAGCGACCTGGCGGGCGGTTCCCGACTCGCGCGCGTCGCGGCCGACGCCAATCTCATCACCGGCTCCTACGCGCGCTCTGCGGCCGAGGACATGCCGCACGACCGCGAGCCCTTGCGCGAGCTGCGGCTGACGGGTGTCACGGTCACGCACGACGACGGCACCGTGGGTGTGCAGGACGTGGACCTGGCGATCGGTGCCGGAGAGCTTGTGCTCGTCGTCGGGAGCGTCGGCTCGGGCAAGTCCTCGCTGCTGAGCGCCGTCGTCGGCCTTGCTCGTGCGACGGCCCTCGCTGGTGAGCCAGGCGACCTGGATGCGCCGCTCACGTGGAACGACCGCCCTGTCGACACTGCCGAGACGTTCATGCGCCCGCCCCACGTCGCCTACGTCGCCCAGGTGCCGCACATCGTCTCGGGAACGATCGCCGAGAACGTCGAGCTCGACGTGCCTGAGAGGGCCGCGGGTGATGCCCTGAACCTGGCGCAGATGTCCGAGGACGTCGCCGCGGCGGGCGGCCCGGAGGCCGTCGTCGGACATCGCGGCCTGCGGCTGTCCGGTGGCCAGGTCCAGCGCCTCGCCCTCGCGCGGGCGCTCGCCACCGGGAGCGACCTGCTCGTGGTGGACGACGTCTCGTCGGCGCTGGACTCCCACACCGAGGAACTGCTGTGGGACGTGCTCACGTCGCGCGGCCTGACCGTGCTGGGCACGACGTCGCGCCGGGCGACCTTGCTGCGGGCCGATCGGGTGCTCGTGCTGGACGGCGGGCGGGCCGTGGCGGTCGGGGCGTGGCGGGAGCTCGAGGGTGAGTGGGGGCACCTCGCGGCGTAGGGGTTCGCCCGGTCGTGGGCACGGTCCGTGCTTCGAAGTGCCCGACGACGGCGCCTCCAGCAATGGCTCGCCCCTCAGCCCCTAGTCCGCGTCCGGAAGCCGAGTCGCCGCGACTCCAGCCGGCCGCCTAGACTGAGGCGCTCGCTGGGTCCGACCTGAATTCGGACCCAGCGAGCGCCGTTTGCCTCTAGACCTTCCCCGATCAGAGGCCCCTACACCGGGCGCACAGCGGCAGACCGCCCGTCCCGCTCACGCGGTACTGACGCTCAATGTTGTTGCCTTCGGTGCACTCCGTGTCGTTGTGATGCACGGTGCGCTCCTTCGAGGAGTACCAAGGACTCGTCTTCATGTCGAACTCTCCTTCCCCCGGGACATACCGGCGCTTGCCGAGAGTCTCTCGGCAAGACGATTCTCCGCCGATGAGCGCGTGATCGACTGAACGACACGCCGTAGGGCGGTGCTTGACTCACGCAACTCCTCCCGCTATGGACTCCGACGATCGCCCCCTACGCGGCCTGGACTTGCCGACGTGCCAGCACCGCGTCCGACCAACTGTTGAGTCGCGCCATGTTCTGCTCAAAGAGTTGGAGCGGGCTCAGCGACCGCATCGGCGTCCTACCCCCAGCGCTCGAGATCAAGTCGCCACCCTTCGCCCTGTGGTACGCAGCACTACTGGCGAAAGTGAGCGGGCCAGACCAAGTTCGACTGATCTCGGCCATGCGATCGGGGTGGGCAACACCGACTGCGACCAGTCGGACTGGGACGCCAACGTCGGCCCGTGCCGAGATCAGCCGGAGCCCCGCGACCAGCCAGTCGAAGTGCCACGGAGCCCTTGCAGCCATGTCAACTGCAAACGCGGGCAACTGTGCCGTCCCCAGTCGAAGCCAGTCGAGCTGGCGCTCGATGTCTCTGCCGGTCCGCCAGGCGAGCGTCGGGACAGTAGGCAGGAAGCGGGCGAGGTGACTCGCGACCGACATCGTCTTCGCAACCGAGAAGAGGCCATCAAGCGCGGGCACGTTGTGCCAAGTCGAGAATGCCGGCGCGATGACGGCATCGAACCCGTTCTCCCTCAGACGAGAGCCGATCTCGCCGTGCTGGCTCCAAAGCTGCGCTAAGGGGGCGTCCGCCCCGATCAGACAAGCGGCCACACCGTCACCGATCCGGTCTCGAGGTTGCCTCGCGAGCGACGCTCGCAGACTCACCGCCTGCCCAGGTCGGGCCCACTTTCGCCCCGCGACGATGTGCAAGTAGGAGCCGAACCCAGGGAACGGGTGCCACCGGAACTGCCGTCGGGGCACGTCGAGTTGGTTCGGGTCTACCGCACCACGAAGTGGATGGGCGTGGGCGGGTGCTGTCGTCTCGTCAAGCCCGCACGCCGTGTCGGAGTCGACCTCGCCACAGATGGACGTGACGGAGCACGCTCCGCATGCTGGCTCGAAGAGAGTTCGTTGCCCCGCAACTCGAAGGGGCGGTCGGTAGTCACTCCAGCCGGTACTCAACTGCACTCACCCCGTCGTCAGTCTCGAGTCGACCGCGGTACCGGTGGCCCATACGGATGCACGCCGCCAGGACCGACTCCGGCTTCACGCTTTCGGCGACCTTCTCACCCTCGGCGGTCAGCAGGATCGCGCCGTCGGCGGCGACGAGCCAACCCGTGGCGGGCACAGGTGGCACGGCGACGGCAACGGCCTCAAAACGCCCAGCGTCCGGACAGTCGACGATCTGGTCCCCGGGACCTCCGTTGCCGAACAGAACCGCATTCGCTCGCGGTTGACCACTTCCCATGTCTGCCTCCAGTTGTCGCGGGATCCATTGATACCCCGGGCCACCGACAGCACCCGCGCCGCCGATCTGGAGCCTTCCCCTGCGAGGCGGGTTCTGTCTCGCAGTGGCATTGATAAGGAGTCTTATCACTGTTTCCATATACCGACACGACTCACAGGTCTACTCTCGGACCAAGCCCTTGAAGAGAGGAGGTCACCGTGATCGCTGAAACCATGCCCGCGACGCTATTGACGCTGTCTGACATCGCGACGCTCACCCGGGTCCAGCGGCCTGTCGTCTCGACTTGGCGCTCCCGCAGCGCTACCGGCCCGCTCCCCTTCCCGGCGCCCATCGCGGATCACACGACGCAGCAGTTCTTCAGAGCAGACGAAGTGGTCGTGTGGCTCGAGGCGACAGGACGCGGCAAGAACCCCGAGGCCCGCGCCGAGGTCGCGCTCCTCTCGGCCCTGACTTCGCTCGGCACCACCGGCTCGGCCGGTGGCGGCATCGACGAGCTCACCGCCTTGCTCACCCTCAAGGCGATCACCGGAGTCGAGCTTCGAAGCCTCGGCGCGCTGGACCTGCACGATCTCGCCGACGACGGCGACCCCCACGACCTCTGCCTCTACAGCGAGCTCGCCCGGAGCAGCCGGGAACTCACGTCGTTGATGGCGATCGTCGACGACGTCGCCTCTGCTGGCTTCACCCCCGCCGCCGCAGTCGAGGCGGTGTTCGGCCGCCGCCAGCGGCTCGGGCTGCACACCCACGTGCGCACCGAGCTCGCAACAACGGTGGGCGAGCAGCTCGCCCGTCTCGTCGAGGCAGTGGCGAGCACCACAGGCGCGACTCGGCTCGTTGCGCCGTGCGGTGGCAGCGACATCCTGGTCCCCCTGGCTCAGCGCTTCGGCGAGCAGCAAGGCTTGACTCTTGAAGTGCCCCGCCCACGCGACGTCGCCGCGCGGCGTGAGCTCAGGAGGCTCACTGCCGCTGGGTGGGACCTGATCCCCCGGCCTGAAGAGGACGTGCCCGACGACGTCGCACCCGGCCATGGGGACGTCACCACCACCGTCGTCGTGCTGCCCTCGGCGCATGCTCCAAATCCGAGCACCATGGAAGTCATCGAGGCTATCGACGACGCCGCGATGACGCTGGGGCCGCGCGACTCTGCCGTCGTCATCGGTCCCGCATCAGCGCTGGTCGATCCTACCGGTGATCGAGCAGCCGCGGGCCTGCGGGCAAAGCTCCTGCGCACCGGGAGCGTTCGAGCGATCCTCCGGCTGCCCGACGGCGTGCTCGTGGCCCAGCAACGCGTGGCCTTGGCCGTGTGGGTGCTCAGCGCTCCCGCTCGTGCGGTCGCGGTCGAGGACCGGTGGGTGGGAGTCGCGGATCTCCCCCGCGGCACCGCGGTGGGTACGGCGAGCGAGGACCTGCTGGGCGACGTGGTCGCTTGCCTGGCTGACCTGGCGACGGCCAGATCGCACGCCTTTCGCTTCCTGCGTCGCGCATCCGTGCCGGAACTGGCGGCGAGCGACAGGTCGCTGCTCCATCTGGGCCGGCCGGCACCGACGGTGGTCCGCGTGGACGTCTCCCGCGCGAGGTCGGACACCGAGGCACTGCTGGACCACATCACGACTCACGTCGCTCCCGATCCGGCCGGCCCGCTGACCAGGGTGGCCATCGTGGCACCCACCGTGCAGGTCGACCCGCTCGCGATCGCCGAGCGCGGTCGCTCACGTGCGTGGACCCTGGGTGAGATTGTCCGCTCCGGGGCGGTCCGCATGCTGCCCGGGACACGACTTCGCCCCGGTCTGGCGAACCACCGCACCGAAGAAGCCGTCTCGGTATCACCCGTCATCGGCCGGACCGAGGTACTGGCACGATGCGGATCGCGACGCGTCGTCGACCGGCTCGCGTTCGCGAGTCAGCACCCAGGGGCGCACCTGACCGAACCGGGCGACGTCGTCGCGAGCCTTACCGGCGAGCGCGGCGCCGTGGTGGATGACGGGTACTCCGTGGTCGAGTTCCCCGCGCGCGCCCTGCGGATCGATTCCTCGAAGGCCCCGTGGCTGCACCCCCAGCTTCTCGCCGCTGCGATCCGGACAACACCTCGGGGCGGCTCGTGGGAGTCGATCCCGGTGCCGACCATCCCCGCACAGACGGCCCCTCCGCTCGACACTGCCCTCGAAGCCGTCGAGACGGCGCGCCGTGACGCGCTGGCTGGGATCGAGCAGCTCGATCGCCTCACGAGCGAGCTCGTCGCCGGCGTCGCCTCCCAAGCGTTCGACATCGTTCACCCCGCCCACGCCCCGACGAAGGACTGACCGCATGCCACCTCGTACCAAGAAGTCGCCCTCCGACGGGCCGATGACCATGAAGGAGCTCAAGGACACGCTCTGGAAGGCGGCCGACAAGCTCCGCGGCTCGATGGACGCCTCGCAGTACAAGGACGTCATCCTCGGCCTGGTGTTCCTCAAGTACGTGTCCGACGCGTTCGAGGAGCGGCGCCGCAAGATCTCCGAGGATCTCGAGTCCCAGGGGTACCGCGAGGACCAGATCGAGGGCCTGCTGGGTGACATGGACGAGTACACGGGCGCGGGCGTTTTCTGGGTGCCGACGACGGCGCGTTGGGACTACCTGGCACGCAACGCGAAGGGCTCCCCCGCGGCGATGGGCCAACCACCTCGGTCGATCGGTGAGCTCGTCGACGATGCGATGGACATGATCATGGGCTCCAACCCATCGCTGCTCGGCACGCTGCCGCGCATCTACAACCGGGACAACGTGGACCAGCGGCGCCTGGGCGAGCTGGTCGACCTCTTCAATGACGCGCGCTTCTCGGGCAACGGCGCAACCCGGGCACGTGACCTGCTCGGTGAGGTCTACGAGTACTTCCTCGGCAAGTTCGCCGCCGCCGAGGGCAAGCGCGGCGGGGAGTTCTACACGCCCCCCGGCGTGGTGCGGGTGCTGGTCGAGATGCTCGAGCCGTACTCGGGCCGGGTCTACGACCCGTGCTGCGGTTCCGGCGGCATGTTCGTGCAGACGGAGCGGTTCCTCGAGCGGCACGACGCCGACACCCAGGCCATCGCCGTCTACGGCCAGGAGCTCAACGAGCGCACGTGGCGCATGGCGAAGATGAACCTCGCGGTGCACGGCCTCAATGGTGACCTCGCCTCACGGTGGGGCGACACGTTCGCGCGCGACCAGCACCCGGGTGTGCAGATGGACTACGTGCTCGCCAACCCGCCGTTCAACATCAAGGACTGGGCGCGCTCGGATGACGACCCGCGCTGGAAGTACGGCGTCCCCCCCACGGGCAACGCGAACTACGCGTGGATCCAGCACATCCTGTCCAAGCTCGCACCAGGTGGTGCGGCAGGTGTGGTGATGGCCAACGGATCGATGTCGACCAACTCTGGCGGCGAGGGCGAGATTCGTGCGCGCATCGTCGAGGCCGATCTCGTCTCGTGCATGGTGGCCCTCCCCACCCAACTGTTCCGGTCCACCGGCATCCCGGTGTGCGTGTGGTTCTTCGCGAAGGACAAGGCCATCGGGTCGAAGGGATCGGTCGACCGCACCGGGCAGGTGCTGTTCATCGACGCGCGGAACCTGGGCCACATGGTCGACCGCGCCGAGCGCGCGCTCTCCGACGAGGACATCGCCCGGATCGCGAACACCTTCCACGCCTGGCGCGGCACGCCGTCTGCGGTCGAGGCAGGGCTCGACTACGACGACGTCCTGGGGTTCTGCAAGTCCGCGACACTCGCGGACATCAAGGCTGCCGACTACGCACTGACACCCGGGCGATACGTGGGTGCTCCCGAGGCCGACGACGACGGCGAACCGATCGAGGAGAAGATCGAACGGCTGACCAAGGAGCTCTTCGCGGCTTTCGACGAATCCACGCGACTAGAGCAGGTCGTACGCGAGCAACTGGGACGAGTTCATGGCTGAGTGGACGTCACTGCCGCTTAGCGATCTGGCAACACCCGACGGCCTCGTAGGGGGTCCATTTGGCTCGCTGCTCGTCGGTCGGGACTACGTCGAGGCCGGAGTCCCGGTGATCCGAGGCGAGAACCTCAATCACGGTCGCAGCGTCTCGGGGGAGTTCGTGTACGTCACGCGCGACAAATTCGACCGCGACTTGGCAAGGAGCAGTGCTGCAGAAGGTGATCTCATCTTCACGCAACGGGGCACGCTTGGACAGGTCGCGATGATCGAGAGTCCAGCGCACGTCATCTACGCCGTGTCACAGAGTCAGATGCGCCTCCGCGTCGACGAGAGCCGGGCCGACGCTCTCTACATCTACTACGCATGTCGTTCTCCGCTGTTCCAGCGGCAACTTGCAGATCACGCAATCTCCACGGGAGTGCCTCACATCAACCTAGGCATCCTGCGGAAACTCACGGTACCCGTCCCACCGGTCACGATGCAGCGAGCGATCGCGGAGGTGCTGGGCGCCCTCGACGACAAGATCGCCGCCAACACCCGCCTCGTCGACACCGCCGACCACTTGGCGGCCACGACCTTCGCATCACTCCTCACCGGCGCGACCTCCGTTCCACTCTCGTCGGTCGCACAGTTCGTCAACGGCAAGGCCTTTACCAAGGATGCGACGGGAACTGGGCGCGTAGTTGTACGGATCGCGGAGCTCAACTCCGGGATCGGTGGCTCGACCGTCTACAACGACATCGAAGTATCGGATCAGCACGTGGCGCGGCCAAGCGACATCCTCTTCGCCTGGTCGGGATCTCTCACGCTCCACCGCTGGTACCGTTCTGAAGCCATCGTGAACCAGCACATCTTCAAGGTGATCCCAAACCCCGACGTCCCACGCTGGCTGGTGTGGGGACTGATCGCGACGAAGCTCCAGGACTTCCGAGCGATCGCGGCCGACAAGGCAACGACTATGGGACACATCCAACGTCACCACCTCGACGAGCCGGTCGTGATGCCTCACCCGGAAGTCGTGTCTGCGCATGACGACATGATGTCTTCCCTCTGGACTCGAGCCCTCGCGGCCGAACAAGAGAACCTCACGTTGATCGAGACCCGCGACGCCCTGCTCCCCGCCCTCATGTCGGGCACGCTCCGCGTCGATGACGCAGAACACATCGTCGAGAACGTCACGTAGCCCGGAAGAACGGAGCCGCACGATGACCGCGCAACCACCAGCCGGTTGGTATCCGGACTCGCTCGACGCGAGACAGGTGCGCTACTGGGACGGACAGCAGTGGACGTCTCACACCGCCCCACTTCCGCCTGCGGCCGCCGGTACCGACGCCGCGGCCTCCGTGGAAGCGCACGACACCGAGGTGCCCGCCGTCGTCGTCGCTTCGACGCGGTCGGATCACCGCCAGCCGGTGAAGCTTCCGACCCTGGGTGCCCGCAAGGAAGCGCTGCGACTGATCGGTGAGCGTGATGAGCGCATCGCCGGTCTCGAGAACGCGCTCGCACGCCTCCATGGTCTTGAGCTTGCCGATGTCGAGCAGGAGATTTCGAGGCGGCATGGGGAACTCGCAGCCATGCAGCAGCAGATCGCGCAGGGCGAGCAGGAACTGAGCTCGCTGCGGTCGCAGGTCCTCGACGTGCGTCAGGCACTGGACCTTGAAGAGTTCGGGCTCTTCGACTTCGAGCACCCCGCGGAGTCCTCGGCCGAGCTGGCCAACCGGCTCTCGAGCGTGCGGCTCGAGATCAAACGGGTGATCAAGGAGGGGCGCGCCGTCTCCGCCACGGAGAACTTCACGTTCAACCAGTCCGCCGCCCAGGGCCGCAAGTTCGTCAAGGCGATGTCGAAGACGATGCTCGCCGCCTACAACGCCGAGGTAGAGAACTGCATCAAGACGGTCCGCGCGGGGAACCTGCCGACTGCACGTGCGCGCCTCGATCGAGTCGTGACGCAGATCTCCCGCAACGGAGAGATGATCGACCTCCATGTCACTCCCGAGTACCACCACCTGCGGCTGACCGAGCTGTCGCTCGCCGCACGCCACCTCGAGGTGCTCAAGGCGGAGAAGGAAGCCGAACGCGAACGACGTGCGGAGCTGCGTGAGCAGCAGAAGGCCGAGGCCGAGCTGCGGCGCGAGCGCGAGCGGCTGCAGAAGGAGCGCGCTCACTACCTGAACACCCTGGCCGCGCTGCGCGCGCGCGGC